>Ga0131853_10020221_pt1 | contig 12099 bp, 9 predicted proteins | sample TergutLab28metaG_FD_92764 | JGI IMG/M metagenome (GOLD analysis project Ga0131853, IMG submission 92764) | Labiotermes labralis P1 segment gut microbial communities from Petit-Saut dam, French Guiana - Lab288 P1 (version 2) (version 2) | ecosystem: Host-associated > Arthropoda: Insects >...
CTTTATTCTGGCTCCTCATCATTCTTGAGGTTTTTCTAGATCACACACAACGACGCATCACATTCGGTAGGACTCCTCTGGACGAGTGATCAGTTCGTCGCAGAGACCTCTACCTGACAACACTCACAACAGACCAAACATCCATGCCCCCGGTGGGATTCGAAACCACAATCTCAGCAGGCGAGCCTTAGACCGCGCGGCCACTGGGACCGGCAGGCATGTAATGGGACTGATTTTTTTACGAGGATAATTAGCTGTAGAGTGTTGATTAACGAACTCGATAGAATTATATTAGATTAAAGGTATCTCTATACAGTTCAAACACACAAAAGAGAAGAGAGCGCATAAGAAACGTATATTAGTCGTATACATATATTCTGAGAAGGAGTACATATTTTAGTCTTGAACACTTCCGACGAGGATTAAATATCCTGTCGTTGGATTTATGCACGTTGAACGCACATATTAACCATATGACATAAATTCGCGGTCGCAGGCAGACAGAAATGTCTTTTTTTTTTAACAACATTGTATAATTTAAAGGAACGCAATGGTTGTTTCGAGCTTAAAAACCGCATGAATATTACTGTCAGTTTGTTACCTAACATTTGTCTGTCACACACTTCAAGATGTCTGCTTGCTTTAGAGTTACAAATGTCTGTCATCGGCACACGGATGTGCAAGAAATTACGTAACATCTTCTGGAATATGTAATGTCACGTCATAAACAAATTATGAAGTTGAAATAAACATTCTTATTTTAAATACACCAGTGTCAGTGATAAAATTGTAAGCGTAAAACGTCAGTTTTAATCAGACAATACCCCAAATATACATTACAAAAATTAAGCTGATTTTCTCAAGGTATCATTCTACGAAGGAATATACAGATATTTATTTACGGTCAAAATCGTTTATTCATTTGCGCCTTGGCGAGGAACCAATTAGCTTCCCAGGGTCTGTCGGTTTACTTGCTTGTGACAACTCGAGTACCTGTGCTCGGGATTTCCTTTAATTGCGGAAGATTTTTCTTTCTGTCGATGTATTGCAATTTAGGACTAAGACGGACAAAAAATACTAGGTATTGTACACGAAGACCTCCGTGAGATTCTGCAAGTATCTCGAGCATAAAGCGCCTAGCATTATCGGACAGAAAAATAGTTCAAAACAAAGTTACAGAGAAACCAAATACACATTTTACGGCTTATATACTTTTTCTCAAATCTCAAGGTTTTTTTTTGGATACTTAAATCAAAGGAAGTACCAGATTTGTAAGCTGTGTGTGTGTGTGTGTGTGTGTGTGTGTGTGTGTGTGTGTGTGTGTAATTTTATATATATATATATATATAAGCCATTTATGTTCAATTTATATTCAAAGGCATTCTTTCGAACAAAGTAGGGTGGTTTTATAGTTTAAGACCGGTCTAAAACTATAAACGTTTCGAACCGCTTTTGGTGTATCAACTTTTGCCCTCATTTTCCTGCACGACAGTGGCGCCTCTGATGTCCGTATCATCCAAGAAATTCTTGCATTTTATTTAACCCTATTCATAATACTTTCAAGGCAGCACGCGAGTGCCTTCTTCAATCATATAATTCCATGACAAGTAATAATCTCAGTTTTAAAAAAATATAATATATTAAGCTTCAATTGCCGAGAGAATTTACCGGATAAGCAGCCGATATTTGTGAACCAGGCATCTCACTGCTGGAAAAGACAATACAATGCGGACGGTATAGAAACTTCATAAAATTGAAGTTCCCACCCTCAGATTGGGCCACAAGGAAACCATACAGCATTAATTTTACAATGTATGGGTCCTGCCGAATTAATATATGAACCTGAGGGATCAAATTGCACTGAGATTGAGAAAACTGCGCAAGCGGTAACTCCAAAATTTCTCATTCGTTATATTGTAAGATTATGGAAATAAAATGTGAGATGGAACTTGTAACACGCACTGGATAAACTACAAATGCGTACCAAGATAGAAGAAAAATATTATGTCGCGTCCCGTATATAAATGCTGAAGATAGCATCTAGATGGAAGGAGTGCAGTAGAGTTCCCACTGGCAAGATTTTCGGCTATCGTAACAGAATATTAGTTACCGTAGTGGCAACACAGAGGAAATCCGAAATATAGATGAATGTAACGTTAATTTAATTGAGTAAATAACAGCTGTGAATATACCACACGTATGACTGTCTACTTAACCTTTTGGCGCCGGAATTATTTTTTTAATTTGGGCACACCTGTATATAAAACGTGAATAATACAGGAACCAAATACGTTAGAATTATGAAACAAACTGCATTTTGAAGAAAAAAACGGAGAGCATATACCATGTTTAAAATATTCGGTGCCTATATTTGTTGAATAAATATATAAAATGCAAATTTAGAGGTTAGCGGTGCGGTACGACCACTATAGTTGACATTAGGCGTCAAAAGGTTAATATAGTCAATTACATTAAAGCCCAAAGGCTAAGCTGGTTCTGCCATATACAAAGAATGCCTGAAACCAGGGCAGCTAAGAAGATATTTAAATGGAATCCCTTAACCACAAGACCAAGAGGAAGACCCAAATATAGATGGGTGGACATCATACAGGACATTGGTCAAATGAAGATAAAAAATTGGATAACCTGTGTCCAGGACAGAGCAAAGTGGAAGGATGTTCACTGAGAAGGCCAAAACCTCCAATTAGAGGAGGTTTAGTGCTTGAAGAAGAAGAGGATGACTGTCTACTTTTACAATTCCATTTCTCTCAACTAGAAAGGATAGAACAACGACATGGGCTGTCCTAGTTCTTGAACAAGAAAGGTGGTAATTTGTGGTTCAGTGTATTATTGGTACGTTCAGCCTTTCAGACAGAACCGCAGACGTCCTTCAGAGCTGGTAAATATGTTACCAATTTTCAGACAAAGACATTACGGTACGAAAAATTACATATGCCTCTTCAAGCTGGGTAAAGAAAGAAGTGTAAAATTACGATGTACACAGATTACTGTAACTGAAATAAGTGTGATCAGACAGTGCATCCACTTTGTTAATTGCAGAGCTTTATTTTGTAAATTTTAATGTAGGCCTATATTCTGAATATTTTTATTTCAGCCAGTCGAAAGGACGCCACAAAATTTTGATCCACTTCGATTCTTAGACTAATGATAAACATAAATAAAATTAAAACAGCCGTGACTGTCCTTTGTACATGGATATTTGCTTTAACAATTAATTTAACTCCGAAGGCTAATTTGAACAAGTAATAATAGGGCCTTCTGGAAATAGGTAATATCTATTATTTCATTCCTTGATTACTAAGACACGTACACGTAGTCCTACAGTTACCTGATATTCCACCTACATTGGGCACAGTCCTTGAAAAGCTGAAAGTCACTGACTTGTTCAAGGATTTCCCACATGTTACATCACACGAAGATTTATAACCAAGCTCTTTTTTATGGACGTCACAATAAGCAAGCTTTATCTAAACCACAATTCAGTCACACATCATTTCTTTGATGTTTGTTGGACCGTGCATCATTCTGATAACTGAAGAATAAAAACGAACTGGATGCCACTTATTATTTTACTGTACTTCTTACAGGCTCAACATGTTTCGGGCACTACTATGCCCATCATCAGGAGCTCGGGGCTATAATGTTGATTACCACATTGGTCGTTTCGTTCTTGGTTTGCTGTAGGTTGGAGGTTAGGTGCGGGTAGGCTAGAGTAGTGTCTGGGCTGCAGCCCAGACACTACTCCAGAACGAAATAACCAATGTGGTAATCAACATTACAGTCGCGAGCTCCTGATGATGGGCATAGTAGTGCCCGAAACAAGTTGAGTCTATAACAAGTACAATAAAATAATAAGTGGCATCTAGTTGGTTTTTATTCTTCATTTAATATATTATTTCTCTTCAACTACTTTAATAATATCTCAAATCTTCGCGTAGTTCTCCCACAGGTTTTCGAAGGAACGCATTTCCGTTATTTCTTGATCGTGTTACAAATTCCGTCCGTCTGCTTTCGGAACACATATGAATTTTAAGAAAAGCATAGATCGTCAATTTATTCCCTGGACACTTTGTTAGTTAGGTCAGAAATACATAATAAATCAACTACACGCCTTTTGAACGAATAAATACAGGTAAGTTACGTGAGGCGATTATTAAAATTCGCACTGAAAGAAGAGACGAGGTTCCAGAAGACTTCTGAGTCATAAGATGGATGAATCATTTATACATAAACCGAAAAAGAAATCAAATGACCTGAACCAGCATGGTGATTACGGGCACAGACCTGTTGTTTGAGCTTGGCGAGGACCTCAGGGTCGCCCACGTCCTCCACCGGAAGTCTGGACAGCGCGTCCTCGCTGTCTTCATCTGGCAACTCGGCTTCACTCAGCTCCTCGTCGTTGTTTGACTGAAAGAGACAGGTACAATCAGTCTGAGTGCGTCTGAATTACGATTAATAGTTTAAGGCAAATAAATTTTTCTCTGCTGCCGAACCCCAAAGCATGAGAGTGCAAAATGGCGATGAAGTAAAATCCAGACCAAAATAAACCTCGACACTGAATTAAGTAGTTAAATGTACCGTCCGACGATTTGAGAAGAAGTGCTGGGTACATCTGGCGTTGTCGTGGCTTCTGGAGTTGCGCACACATGAAGACTTCAATCAGACCCCACAGATCAGAGTTATAGTTGTGAACTGATATTCGCTCATATACAAATCATGATAAACTCATGTTTATAACCGTGTTCATAATAGCCTGTTACCCACGGCACACGCAAACGCCGTAGTTCTCATTAAAGTCCATTTTAGTAACATAATCGCATCTACTTCTAAGTCTTCTGAGTTGTCTCTTCTCTTTAGAGTTCTCTACTGAAATTGTGTATGCATATTTATTTCATCCCTTTTATGCTACAATTCTTGATCACCTCAAATACTTGTATTATTATTATTATTATTATTGTCATCATCATCATCATAATCATCTTTTCTAAACTTTTTTTTTTAATATGACTGACAAGTGAAGCTACAACACAAAGTACGTATAATCACTTGTATATAAAAACTGGATCTCGAAAATTTTATTCATAGCATGTAGTTATACGTTTTGAAAAGAAGTATTTTTAAACGGAACAAGACAAACGTGGATCACGATTGTACGACATTTCAAGTCGGCAGGATCTCTTTTGTCTTGTCCAGTTTTGAATACGTATCAAACAGCTGTACGTACAACCGATCTCTTAGTACACTGAATCCTTCATGCTTGTGGCTGTCTGTCCAAGTAGGATAACTTATAATAATTATAATACCAACCAGCACCACTTGCGTGTCTTGCAAGGTAAATTTCTAGCGCCGAGTTCAATGTCACTTATAAAAGTAAAATGTAACAAGAGAAGCCTATACTGTACACGTTCAGATGCAGAAGATCCAGTAGACTGCGGTAAATTATCATCAAACAATAATGAGGCAGCAACTGGTCTGCTAAAAGCCCAGTAGCAAACATATCGTGTCGAGAAATTAGGCTAGTTTTCCTTGTAACTGGCCACACGCAAACTTGTATCCTTTAGGCGATCACGAACACCGCTAATAGAGGAGGAGGAGGGGGAGGGAGGATAGACGGAGTAGTTTACCTGCTGCATAGAACCAAAATCTTGATGAAACTTTTTTTTCTAGGCAAGATATTAATCGTGTGTTTCAACTACTTGTTAAGTCTAATTTTAGTTTTATTAACAACGCACAAGCAAGCAAATTTTATTCGACTATAACCCCCTTGATGAACACTTGAGTATCTACCACAGCCACGTTGATTATCTCCGAGCTCTATAAAAACGTAGCTAACAAGTTCCAACAAAATTTATTATTTGGATAACTAGACCTAATCTTGTTGATCTATACACCGGGGTGTACAAACGAAATCACTTAGCACCTAACCGGTGTGTGTGTGTGTGTGTGTGTGTGTGTGTGTGTGTGTGTGTGGTATTTATACACGAAATGAAATCGAAATGAGAAAGAAAAGTCACGCTTCATGACATTCATAGATTAGAAAGAAGATCTGTCAGGTATCGTCAGCTGGTGAAGAAGTTCAGGTTTTGCCAGCGCGCCAATGGCGACAGCACCAGCGCTCACCAGTTAATCCGCGACTGAGTTGAGAACTTCTGTTGGTCCAGAGCTAATGACTTAATATTTAGATTTCCTTCAACAAAAGAAGCAACGTACTTATAACGTAACACTGAGGTACGTGTGCAAACACTGTTACAGGAGAAAAGCAATAAGAAGTACTTATTTGGAGCGTGTGTTTGTAGAGTTAGGTATCCAGCATGTAATGCGAATGCGCCTTATCGTCTTCTGTGGCCCGCCCGATTCTACAAAATTTTTTTCACATTATCTCACAAACGGCATGATTTTCGGAAAAAAGACTTGTTGGACATAAAATGTGTTTCGATTTGCTCCACAACTTTTGTCTGAAACATCTGTCACTCTAGGAAGAATCGAGCGAGATATGATCAAAAATGCTAACTGGTAAAGTGCCCGTTATTCTTGTCCGATGTTAATGGCTCGAACTTTCCAGGCTGATATTCGGAAGATTCTCTTATATCGAATTTAACGAAAAATCCTTCAGTGAGAACCAGCTGTTCCTTGCGGACGGATAGACGGACAGAAAGACATGACGAGACTAACAGTCACTTTTTCGCAATTTTGCAAATATGCCTAAAAACAGAAGAAATGATAAAGTGTACAGTGACAGACTATTGTCTGAAGTTTGTATCTGTTACTAGGATGAAGACTGTTAGTTAAAAGAAGTAAGGACGACTCTTTTATGACAATCCTCGGCGCACTGTGAGCCAGGTTTCATGTAAGGACAAATGGCGGACTCCTGTGTATACAGCAATGAATATTCGGTTTCCTTAAAAAGGGTGGGAATTCCTTGCCCAGCTGAAAAACTATTATCTTCGCAAGACGGTGTCTGCTAGAAGAATTTAGTTATAAGACGGTGCAAGGACTGTGTACTAAACATGAAATGAAGCGTTGAATTTCGTAACAAGCATACAATTTCGTGAATATATGACAGACAGTTGGCCTCGTAGGGACTTTGCTTCATGCAGCCACATTTGTATTGTACAATACGGTGTATCAATACTAATTACATAAAAGGAGAGGTAGATCCTTGCCAAATTATGGCTGCTTTGTGATTAAAATCTCTTGGACCTTGGACATATTTTGCAAGCATTATTATTCAGATAAGTATGTGATTATATTTAATATTAACTAAATGCACGATCACAGTACCACCATGTGACTGACAAATGAAGAATAGGAAGCAAATAATGGAAGGAATGCTAATGTTTGCTCGTTACTCTTTGCTATTGGGAGGGCGGGAGGGAAGATTTGTCCAAACATGAACTGTTTTAATCACAGTATGTACTTTTCCTAACACGAGCGATGTCACCTCTATTGATCTTAGCTATGTTCTTATTCAACAAATGTAAATGAACTGAAAACATGATTACGATGTGCTGCCTCAATTAATTTCTAATGAGAGCATGTTGTTATATCCATTGTGAGACGGATATTCGTCACGGAAACTTGTATCCTTGTCGTTCATAACAAGTGTTTCATACAGGACCTTATTAATACTTGATTGTACCTTCGTATCTCAACCGTTGTGTCCATACATTTAACAAGGCTTCATAAAGAGTTTTTAATGACAGAAAGATCTTGTCCAACACTGTGCCGTCCTGGCTGTCCAAGTACTCCAAATGCAGCTCCATCGACATTTATACTAACAGCCATGCAATTTCTGAGAAACCAAATACAAAGACGAAGCCTTCCCAGTGTTTAATGAATCCTCAGGAGATGAAGACCTACGTAACAGTTATGAATCGTTCTAGGCATTTGTAAATCTCGCGTTAAATGAAAATGAGTACAGGGCTTCGCATCCTGACAACTTTACAGCCGGGGTAAGAGCCTCAGTTTGTCATTGGTTAGAAGACTGAGCGCGCGGGTCTAACGGATTATTTCGACGCTGTAAAGAAGGGAAGAATTTCTGTCACCCTTGACACTAAAACCCATTCCTTGACGAACTTTCTCTCAGAATAATATTTTATTTTCTTTTAATTTTAATATTCTCTAAGTATTGCTCACATCGTAGCCAGAAAATTGTTAATCTTTCCTTGACGACTGTCAGCGTCACTTTCTCTATTCACTATAATAAAATACAAGAAAATACCTCAATCAATACAGTGCGTACGTACGTACTGTATGTATGTATGTATGGATGCATGTACTGTATATATACATGCAAGAATGTATGTATTTACGTATATTTCCTATGTATACATGCATGTACGTATGCATGTATGTATCTACCTATGTATATATGTCTGTATGTCACGCAGAAGTGCAAATGGGCAAACGGGCTTTGATTCTTAGCAGGGAAGAAATAATCTCCCAGAGTGTGCAGAAGATCTTTTGACCTACCGAGCTATAGATATAGGGAAGCTAGATACATACATACATGTACATGGGCCTACAATCATGCTATATATACGCACACACACACATACACACATAACGCCACCTACGTAAACAAGCATGCGTGTATACATAAACGTAAATATAATATAATTTGCACTATGCACGACGCTTCTGAAATAATGCTGGGTATGTGCAGTGCAGCAACACACAGACGGTCGACATGATATGTTATTAGGAAGATCATGTCTACCAGTCGGCAAGTTTAGCCTAAACACAGAAGCTACTGTTTTATTGGTCTTGCTATATGTCGACGGAATTACCTAAGCATTGTTGGTCTTTCTCATTGTCGCCCGTCTTTATTTTCATGGTAAGGGCTACTGTTGGCGCTCCGTCTGTCAACGCATCACGACAACCTACGACGGGCCATGAGTTGAAGTGTTCCCTCTTCTTCGTAGTTTATTGAAAAATGTTTCAATGCCCAGCAAAAATGGTGATTGCCGTAAAAGGAATGATAACAATGAAACAAATTTACAAATTTGTAAATTTGTAAATAAGTTCCTAAAAAATGGGTACAATAAATTACAATTACATTATAATCGTAGGCACATAAAGATTGAGCAGCTGCGTAACAAGTGGTTTGTAACAGTAAGGTCTTCTGGGATGTTATGTTGTGTCTTTGGATAGTTGCCGACGTTTCGAAAGATTCTATAGCCTTCGTCTTAAAAGTCAAGCCGTCCAAGAATGGTAGTGACGCTGGAGACAAGGTAGCGTCCCAGAGAACTTCACTGTGAGAACCTCCCCGCTCGCAAGAGATTTGTACTTTTCTGCAAAAATGAGTTTACAAATTAGTTTTAGAGTATTGAAGTAGATAGTACAGGGGTGTACGTATTTTGCAGAAGTCTAGGAACCATCTCAAAATTCTAGGCCCCAGAAGAATCACATGAAGTGAGTTCCACACTGAGTACCCAAAATAATACGCACCACCCTTACAATTCAGTCAGGTAGGGAACATGACGCTCGGGATTTTGTGCACCTCTGGAAAAATCGGGGTTTAGAAAAGACTGTAGTCCAGTTACTTCCACCTACATAAATCTGTTTCAGTTTTTAGTTTTTAGCCTACTGTTTTATGAATGATATTAGTCCACTGCACTAACAATAATTTCGCCCAGAAGCTTAAAGAAAATGGGATCTTTTTGAAACTGCAGCGTGTGGGGCCCATGTAAATGACCCTACATGCCATCACACGATTGTACCGTAAAATAATTTTTTTTTTCGTGTATAGTATTGACTGAATGTCCTGAATTTAATTCTGACCTTGAACATTTGGCTTCATGCGCCATTTTCAAAACAAAAGATAAAAAATGAACCGTGCAACAAACAGAATCAGAAGTGGCACCAAGTAGTTCATTCTGTGCATAACATGGCAATGAGCGACACTCGACTTTATGTCAGCCAGCAGCTGCAAGCTTGACAGTCTCTAGTACGAATATTTGTCACATATTAATTACACGTCTCCGTATTTTCTTTTGTGTCAGAGAAATCAGAAATGCAGTTTTCGAAATAAAATGGTGGGTGAAAAATTGTTTCCGCTGAATTTCTTAATCTGCGGTTCATAAACATAAATTGAAATGACCCTTCGCAATTCTGAAGTGATTCATAGAACTAAGATACCGTATAGAAGTACAGTGTGTCCCACTCGCTATCGAACCCGGCATTTCTTTAATAATTTTACCACTAATGAACAATTAGGCTCACTACAGACACATTCCTCTTCATTTCTCATACAACGAACGTACTCCTGTTCAAATTTCGTTGCAATATCTTCATTGGTGTTAGAATTATTAAAGAAATGCTGGGTTCGGTAGCGAGTGGGACATACTTTGTTTATTAGTTTCATATTATTACTTGCTTAAACCAAAATATTATAACACACAAAAATGTAACTGCAGTGTTTGTTTTGTATGAGTGTGCAGCTTGTAAAGTAGAAACACGTTTAAGACACCAAAAGTAGAAAGTGTTAATGAGAATATTTGGGCTTAAGAATTAGAAATTAAAGGAAAGCTGGAGAAAATTACGCAGCGAGGAACTTTCATAATTTGCGTTTTTTGGCCAAAAGTTATTAGTATGACAAAACAAGAAAGGTGTGATTGACAGGTAATGTAACACGCGTGAAATATGATAAAAACATAAACATCTTTGTTCAGAAATTAACAAGTTGTAACCACTTGAGATAATATTAAAATTGAACTTAGAGGAATAGGGTGTGAAATGGATTCAACTGCTCCGGGAGAGGATCCAAATGAATACTTTAAAGAAAACAGTAATTAAACTTCGGGTTCCATGAAATAAAATCCCTTGACCCACTGAGAAAGTGTTAGTTTTCCAATAAATGATCAGCAGTACGCAGTCCAATATTTGGATTCCTACATATACCGTATAATTTGTCGGGGTTATTCGAAGTATGATTAATGTTTTCATAACAGCTAGTATGTTAGGCGGGTGGGTGAGATAATGTATTTGTGATATCAAGGTGCATGTTATAGCCCACTGAAATGACAAAACTTGGAGATGCAACCTCCCACCGCGGACTCTGGCTGCTTGCTGACCTTGCTGACTCAAGGCGGACCATAAATAATGCAGAGCAAACATAACAGTCCAGGATGGGACTATCCCAGCGGGACATCAGGAGACAATATTAGGTTTGTTTTACTTCTGCTCGACGAATCAACCCGCCCACTTTCTATTCTTTTCAGGTACACGCGGTTGAGACATATTCCTTCCTGATATCTGGGATAAAACAATCCAGGTAGCTATGAGAACAGCTGCTCAGGCCGGGATCTCGAGTTCGAATCGCGGCGTGCACATTTTTTCTCCTGTATATCGCGACCCAAAGGCGAATGTGCAGATTTTAGTATGGACGAGGCCGATTATATTCATTTACCCTGCACATCAGCACGCGGGACTCGTAGCACGCATGATGGAAATTAACACAAAATTTCCGGAAAAAAATTATCAAGTAAAAAAAGACAGTATAGGATACTTAAACCACATGTTTGAATTAAACCGAAATGTGCGATTGTAGGGTTAACTCAGAGGACTCCACGTCACATAATTATTAAGGTAAATACTAGGGGAGTGAGCATAATGGTAAAGAAATGGTCTGAGTTCCAGCCAGTATGTATACTCATACAACCTACAAAAGTTTCACTTTCTTCAGGACAGGCAGGCGGGAATGTGAGCATGACGTTCTGCCCCACCTAAGGACCAGGCAAGTGACACATTTTCTAGTACGCACATATACACACACACACACACACATGGAATTACGTCTTCACGACGTGGCGAATAATAACTTTCAATAACTTAATTTTATTGTTTATTATAAATGTGTTGACACAACAGCCAAATGGCCAATTACAGACACAACATAGGAACATAGGAAAAATACATTAATAATAATACTAAAGCCTAATTTGTCTCTCTACTTAATCCAGGTCAACCTCACGAAGACCTGTAAAGAGTCGAATTATAGATGTACTTATTTTACTGGAAGTTACACGCAGAAGGATGACCATCCTCACGCTCCGGTTGTTCTAGCTCGGTAGGACA
>Ga0131853_10020222_pt1 | contig 12098 bp, 6 predicted proteins | sample TergutLab28metaG_FD_92764 | JGI IMG/M metagenome (GOLD analysis project Ga0131853, IMG submission 92764) | Labiotermes labralis P1 segment gut microbial communities from Petit-Saut dam, French Guiana - Lab288 P1 (version 2) (version 2) | ecosystem: Host-associated > Arthropoda: Insects >...
ACAACACTGTTTACATCACATCGTAAATAAGAAGAACCCAATAACTTCATATATAGGCACTCCAACTCCCTGATGATGATCCATTGGGATCGAAACATGTAGGAGGTGATAATGACTTTTAATCTGTTTTAAAGTGTGATTTTACCAAGTGAAATACATTGTGTGCAACTAGTTGGTTTACTATAGTTTAAAAACTCTTAAGTGATGTTATGGTTTATTTAGAACGTACATGCAGATTTTGTCTAAGAGGTTATCTAATCACCTAATGAAGGAAGCAGTAAAACGTCGCGGTTATGTAGTACGGTGTCGTGTTTATTTGACGATGAAAAAGTCCTTTTATTTACTAGTGATGTGTTGCAAGTTGCTTCATTGTCAAGAAATTGCATGGTGCATCAGTGAAGTACTTATTTCAGTTGGTATCCTGAGGCAACTTTGCTTATCCTATGACGTTACCGCATCACTGCTTTAATGGGGCTGTCTTCTTTGTTAGCCTGTAGAAGCGTAGTTTGTGTTATTGACATAGAAACACTTGGACGTCGTTTTCAACTGTCAGGCTGTGTTTTGGTGAATGTGATAATCAAACATGTAGTGCTACAGCAAAAGGAATAAAGTGATGAATGGAACTGAACATTTAAGTCAATAGCAAGTTTATTTAGAGACGAAAATATTTAAGGAACTTATAGAAGGAATTGTATAATACATAATAACTGGGTGTAGTTCGTTCACTCAGTGTGTGATACAGGACAGTGCCTGACGGGAATTTTGTGATGTTTGTTGTAAGAATCAGCATTTAAAAGACGTTTGTTGGGACGTACGAATTACGCTAAGTGGAGTATTGTAATATCGGCATATGGAAATATTCCTCTGGTTTTTGCAGCTAGAACGTGGACCTGTTAATGGAGGGAGTGTTAATAAAATAAAGTTACGCTGAAGATCTTATGTTCATTGGACCGTGCATCATCTTGATAGTTGAATAAAGGGAGACCATCTTGATGTCACTTGCTTTATTATTTCATTATTTAATGCTCAACATGTTTCGGATGTTAATACATCCATCCTCAGGAGCTTGCGACTTATTTTTTGAGTTATTTCATGGATTGTATTGCTCTGGTACGATGTATGTTGGTTTTACTTTGTTGTTTGGCTGGGGTGGTGTGGTATTCAGGCTTCAGCCTGCGTCCGGATACCACACCACCCCAACCAAACCACAGCGTAACACCAACACACATCGTACCAGAGCAATACAACCCATGAAATAACTAAAAAAAGAAGTCGTAAGCTCCTGAGGATGGATGTATTAACATCCAAAACAGGTTGAGCATTAAATAATGAAATAATAAAGCAAGTGACATCAAGTTGGTCTCTCTTTATTCAATTAGGCTGCAGACTTACTGATGTTAATAAATGGCACCGCGGCTTTTAAATGTTATTATTAATATTTGGATTATGTCTTAGCAGAATTTGTGTAAATGTTGTATACATGTGACTGCCTGTCGCCTCGCACACACGCAGACAGGCGTGTAGTGCTTTTGTATGAATTTATTTGGGTTATAAAGCGTAATTTATGAGTAATTAAGTTAAGAACCACTATTTATTCTACGCAACAGTAGTTTTAGAGGTGGGAATTGGCAAAAATTTCGAAAGGCCCATTGCTAGATTTTACAAATTTCTTCACATTCTCCATTTTGTGCACCGTAACTCATTTATCACAATCGAAACCAACAAATGCACACATTTTTTATTAAAATTACAATAATATTATAAAACTCCAACGACCTACATGTTTCAGGCCTTATTGTCCCATCATCAGGGAGCACAATAAATTGTACAAAAGAGTTGCTTAAAGTTTTATTGATGCGTCTGTTTCATACAACATGTAGCAGCTGGTGTTTTATAATGTCACTGTAATTTTACTAAAATTGTGTGCATTTGTTGGTTTGAATTTTAATAATAAAAGGTAAATCAGTCCCATTACAAGCCCGAGGTGCCCAGAGGGTTCCAGGAAGTTAAGGTTCCCAGATTACGTTACATGGCACAGGATGGTGGTAAGGTTGTCAGCCTTACGCACCGGCCGCTTTTTAACCCCAGAAAATATTCCTGGTACTCATTTCTGTTAGAGGCTGAGTTGACGCTAGGGCCATACTAAGATTGGAAGGATTATGTCAATGAAAAATTCCAATGACGCCGTCTGGAATCGAACCAGCGATCTTCAGTTTTGTAGCACAGCACCTTAACCGCTGTGATGATGTCCCCCTTAATTTTAATAACAGATTTTACTAATTAGGGACTATAAGTATATCCTCAATAACGTTCACATGCGGAATATATCGTAAGCGAATATAGTAGCAACTCATGAGTATCACTTCAATATATAAACATAAAGTTTGTATTTATAATCAAACAAATGAGGTGTTCGAATCCCTTGCTGCAAGGAACCGCAGAACTTTGATTGTCAGCGTTTCTTTAGTTTTCGTTTCTGCCAGAAGAATGCGCTACACAATGTGAAACAGAAGAAGGAGCTTAATAAACGTTTTGCATATTGTTTGTCTTCTTAGTATTATTGCTAAAATTTAATATAAGCATATTCGTGATCATACATGTATGAACTATTGCATCTCAATCAATTTTAACATGCATTTTACATGTTTATCCCAAATTACTGACCCTGATTTTTTTCGTCCAATCAATTTTCGATGAAGATTACACTTTTTGGAGCTCCCACTAATGCGGAACACACTGCTATCAATTTGTAACCCTTTTCCTGCTCATGTAAAACGTCTTCGTTAACTTTGCAGTGTAAACGCTAAAATTAAGAAACGGGACAACTAGAACAAGAAAGCAGTGACTGTGACGCTGTGATTAGTCCACAAGTGTGGGAGGCACATATTTAGTTTCTCTTCTTCATTGTCGTTATATGAAACTGGATGTGGTAATGCGCTGGGTTTTGCAAATCCACGATGACGCAATGCATTTCAATGAGTCCGTTGCATCCGAGTGCAGTGTTCGAGGTTTCTGGGCCACTGGACTACGACCTTGAAATTCCTAGAAGTCGCTGAGTGTGAGGAACTCTTCCAGGCTATTTTTTTTTGTATTCCAGTGTGTGGAGTGACTATGACAAAGGCCAACAATAATTTTATGGTGGAACCCCTTAGAAAATGACCACTTCGAATTCGGAAGTACCTGAAGTCTTACTCAGTGAGCTTTGCTAAAGTGGATATGGTCGGAGTAAGTAATGATTTTGTGTGTCCCCCCATGTTTCGCCGAATCCTGTCCGTACTCAGAGGAACAGTCTATAGAAGCCTTGAACATGGCCACAATTGGCCGAATCTTTTACTACTCTTGCGTGCTGTTATGCATTGTGTTACCTAGTGTCCTGGTTCTGTTGCCCCAAATATTTGGGTAGGCATTCAGTCAAAATATGCTACAATGTTAAGGGGTTTTATTAGTGGTATTTTTAATACTCGGTTTTAAGTAGCGGTCAGGTACCTAACAGGGTGCCTTTAATTGTTAGGATCTGCAAACCTGTAACGTATTTTAATCGACTGACTGCGAACATATTTTGAAGCAAAATAATTTGAAAGATAAATTATTTTATTGTTATTATTATTATTATTATTATCATCATCATCATCATCATCATCCTTGTCATAATTATCATCGTCATTTGCTAAAGAAACAGGATGGTAGGTAATGGACTGTGTTTTTCTGGCTGAGGACAGGGACGACAGACGGCGTCCTGTGAACAGTGTAATTACTCAATATGTTTATTTCAACGACCAGCGGCCTTCTTGCACCTTACGTGTATGACCACTTTCCAGTGACATATGATTTGACTCTAAATTATCACCAACGTTAGTGACTATCTGTTTTACCGTAGTTTACGTGTGTTTGACAATGGCGTATTTAGTTGTTCTATTACTTAAACACAGCTGTTTTTTTTTTATTTGTCGACAATGTTAAAAGGATACAACTGATAATCTAAAAGAAATACGTCCGGACACGTGCTATCTAGCGTAACACATTCGTTCCTGGTGACGCTAATTAAGCGTCAAAATGCGCATGACTGGTGACTGGTTATAATGTATGGGAAGGCTGCTGGTAATTTCAATAATTTGTGTGCAGCGAATAGAGGGGACGAACTTCCTGGTTCCACAAAATTCAGGGAATTTATTGACTAGCTGACGACCTATTGGATTCTCAAGAAGGACTCTGCTCCATCGAGTTAGTTCAACACCTTTTTTATTCTTTCTCATCTTTACTTCATAACGTAGACAGTGAAGCCTGTTCCGACATCGTACACTCTATTCCAAAATTTTTGCGGGCCTCGACGTCTACCTCGTTGGTACCGCAGCATGCTGCGATATTTCATGTTGGTCAGCTGGTCCAGAACGATCCATTCACTTCTATGTCTATCTCTTTTACGCTGTACTGATTGCTCTTCCAGTCATTTCACAATAATTTCGTTTTTAATATGGTCTGGTTTAGTAGAAATGTTATATCACAAGGAGTGACTCGGATCATGTTTTTAGCCAGAGTAGTAGTCTCCCTCGGGTGAATGTGAAAGTTATGTGACGTCATAGGAATGTTTCTAACTATGTATGGCTGGGAGCGTTATGTATTCAATGGGAAGACCGTCAACAGGCTTTTGTCATGATTTTTCTCAGACATTGCACTTCCGTCTCAATGTATGACCGACCTTGACTGGGTATGGTTTGGTGAATAAATTAAATTCATGCGAGTTCCTGGGGCGGGTAAGCATAACCGTTTGGATTGAGCTCAGTCATAGTTGACATGTGTGGAGTTTCAAAGTCATGCTCTCCAGAAGTCGAAAAGGTTTATCAATCGGTAATGATTCTGGCTTGTATTCGCGACGTTTCCGTTTCGAAACCCTGGCGGACACAAAATATCTGGACGTTTCTCATTACCTCAACGAGAATGCTGTGATATTTTTTTGGATTAGGTCAAAACAGCTTTTGATCACGTTGTTTTCAATACGTCATTCACTAACACCCAATATTCGATGCTGCTTAGTCAGAGTTAACTGACAGCGTCATTAAACAATACACGAAGCACGTACTGCAGTCCTTATCTCAAATATCTGTGAGATTTTACAATATGATTTTGACAAATTTGATGTCCGTGTGACCGTGCATCCTTAATATGAAATGACATGTGAGACCAACTAGATGCAACAATTACGATTTTTTAATAATCCATTAGCTCAACATGTTTCGGGCATCATTATGCCCATCTTCAGGAGCGCTAGAACGTATATTACTGTGCACACGGTCTGTTTCCTGGCTTCCCAAGACACCAGCCAGCATATCAAATGCTGAAAACCTTATGCAGTAATATACGGTCTAGTGCTCCTGAAGATGGGCATAATGATGCCCGAAACATGTTGAGCTAATGGATTATTAAAAAATCGCAATTGTTCATCTAGGTGGTCTCACACGTCATTTCAGGATTTTGACAACTTTGCAGCATTGATTAACATCATGTCTGTTGAATATCTACATCAGTCTTTTCCAACCAAAAATTCTGAAATACGGCGAAAATTCCAAATGAAGTGAAGGACAGGCCACGAAGGCCCACAGGGGGAATAGAGGTACATTTCTACATTTTGTTTGACCTCGGCCCTAGATGGGGTGGGTGGTCAAATCCACGCCCTAATCGCTTTACCCCCCAGGAAAGAGACCCGGTAACTACTATATAGGAGGATGGGTGGGCCCCAGGCCCGGTCTGAACGGGCGCAGAAAATCTCGCCCCACCACAATTGAATCCCCGGACCGTCCAAATTGTAGCCAGTCGCTATACCGACTGCGATATCTTGGCCCTTGCTTATGTTGGTAAAAATAAAAGGTAAATCAGTCCCATTACAGGCCCGAAGTGCCCAGAGGGTTCCAGGAATTGAAGGTTCTCATATTACGTGACAATGGCCCAGGATGGTGCTAAAGTTGTCAGCCTTACGCACCGGCCGCTTTTACCCCCAGGAAATACTCATTTCTGTTATAGGATGAGTCGACTCCAGGGCCATAGTGCGATCGGAAGGATTACGTCAATGAAAAGTTCCAATGACACCATCTGGAATCGAACCAGCTACCTTCCGATTTGTAGCACAGCAGTTGGTACAAATAACTCTAGAAATATCGCACCAATTTTGTCCGACAATTGACATTACTGGAGTAAACTCCGTGTGCTACCTGCGGGCTCTTAGTTTATTTCTTTGTCACAGGCAGGGTCTCCTCCTTGGATAAGAGGTTTGGAAGCACTCTTCTAGATTAATGTTGTTATATGTCTAATTTTCTTGATAGCAAGCAAGTTAAACTTACTGTATTTCAAGATCATGAATAGGATTTTTAGGATTTTGAAGCGGAGGTACTGGAATATTTGTCCTCGCCGAATGAAATCTGATTATTTGTTTGTACGTGTTATATATGTTAACTGGTTAAGGTGCTGTGCTACAAATCGGAAGGTCGCTGGTTCGTTTCCAGATGGTGTCATTGGAATTTTTCATTGACATAATCCTTCCGATCGCACTATAGCCCTGGGGTCGACTCAGTCTCTAACACAAATGAGTATCAGGAGCATTTCCTGGGGGTAAAGGCGGCCGGTGCGTAGGGCTGACAACCTTACCACCATCCTGTGCCGTTGTCATGTAATCTGGGAACCCTAACTTCCTGGAACCATCTGGGCAGCTCCAGGCCTGTAACGGGACTGTTTTACCTTTACCTTTACGTGTTAGATGTTACATCCGTATGTACGGTATTTCACGGACTACAGCCCTTCAAAACTTTGACCATATTGTCCCGTGATTCTATATTTAGGTCTTAATAATACAATGACACCCCTCCGTCGTTTGTTTTAGAGCATATTAGATCTACGAGTAGCTTGTAGCCGTTACTTTGGATTAGGAAAATTGGCTTTAATTTTGGTCGTGAAACGTCTCGGGAAACTACATTACAATGGGTATATACAGGTAAGTTGTGAGGTTCTACATTGGACTGAAATGGCTCTGGTCCCTTGATGAGTTTAGATAATAGCGGTGTTAAGCCAACAACTTCTCTTGCGTTAGGTTGTTTGAGAGATGATTCATTCTCGGTGGGCGGCACACAGTGTAGTTTTTCACATTTGTGAATGTTAGGGATTGAAAACTGAAATCTACCTTCATTTAAAATACCAACAAATGCACATTTTCTTTAAAATATTGTAAAACCTTATTTGGTTAAAACACTTTAAAAACATAGGACTGATAGACAAGGGGAGGAACGGTCATAATATATCCGAAAACATCAGCCACATAAAACGACATGCTGTCACAACACCATTATCACCATAAGTAACTTTAGCAGAACTTTGAGGCTCCCTGATGATGGTTGAAAAATAGCAACCGAAACATGTTGGAGACCTATAAATATTTTTAAAGTGTTTTAACCAAATAAGGTTTTACAATATTTTAAAGACAAGGTGCATTTGTTGGTATTTTAAATGAATGTATATTGATTCAACATGCACGGTGAAAAATTAAAAATTTGAAATCTACCTTCTTCTGCAAAGCGATATTCTCTGTCTACGTGAAGACACGTGCCTATAAGAACCATCAAATTATTACGACTGTTAGAAGCAACACACCTGTGACACACAAGGTGAAGTATGGGAGGATGCCATGATACTGACCTGGAATAAGACCCATATTTTCGCTTGCTGAGTCAAGTTTCTGACAGATTCCACTAGTCGCAAGATTTTTTCTACGCATTCATTACCTTAAAGACAAAATCCAGCAAAAAAACTATTTCACGCGACAAATATGGCGTGTATACCGGGTGGGTTTTCTCTTTCTAAACACCGCTTCTGGACTTTAACATTTGTGCTTAATTCGGGAGATTCTGAGTTAAAGTCTTGACAATCCTGGCAAGGGAGCTCCATGATTTCCCTCAGTCCTTCCAAGCAAGTGCGCTTACTGTACCTTAACGCAGGTCAAGACCGCTCCGTTCCGCATCATTTACAGTTTATTGTTTGTTCCACTATCATTCTCTCATTGGACGTTGTGTGCCTATTATCTTCACAGTTGAAAGCGTTGTTAAATACGCCAAATTGAAGTTGGGACTGTATATTTTGGTGCCACCGTATTTTATATAAATATATGTTTCAGTCACGTACAACAATATATTTCGTGAATATTTTTCACATTATAAATTCGCTGCCTGTTCCGATCAAAATGTACAGTCTTCAGGAGCGCAATAAATTCATTATGATAAAACACAAAACGATTAAATATTTCATCGTTGTGTGGCACCATTCCTTTATTTGATTATCCCTTACGTTAAGTGTGGTTGCCAATAAATTATCTACGTACATTTTTGCCCCGTGGTCCATACATTTCTTATACACCACTTGGGATCGTTGCAGCCTTATGTGTGTTAATTTATTGTTGTTCTTGAATTTTTAGAAAACTCGTTTTTTTTTGTTGCTATTGCATTGTACGTGTGTTCCTGTTGTAAATTTTTAGGACTGTTTCCATAAACTCCGTTATGGATTGTGCTGTAATGGTGCAATTGATTTCAGTTTTGCACGGCTTGCAGTCAAGATGAGAGTTGACAAGTGTCTTTGATTGAGGTCTGTTTTTCGTACCTGTGCTTCAGGAATCGTAAATTTGAAAGTATGAATTTGTTCAGAGATTGTGTTACTGTTGATACATGTTGTTAAAATTATATTCTCTAGATGTATAGTGTCACTGCAGTTGTGTTGAATGAGCAGCCACCAGCTGATGTCAAGGGTCCACACTTCGTTGTGGGGGTCAGACGGAAGTTAAAAATCCCTAACCGTAAAACGCCATCATATTACGAAAAGTCATTCAGCACCATTCGTATCAGGTAAACTATCTTTAAAACAAACAAATTAATAATAATAATAATAATAATAATAATTCTCGCGTGTTTGGCCGGATTTTTTGGCACTGTATGTTGAAGTTCGAAGGTGTTATATTTCCTAAGAACAGTCTCAAACGGTTGGCTTCTTCACCCCTATATTCTTTAGATTTTGAGTATACTCTTAGGAATGTGTCAGAAACCCAGAAAGAAATTGAACGTGTTGAGGATTATGATGGTGATGTTAAATTTGTAGGCGAGCACAATTATCATAACAATGCACCAGCCCTTGTGTCTTGATGATAGGCCTAATATGTTTATTATATATGATCAGAAATGGTAACGACCCTTTATATCTGCATATTTAAACGAACGATCGGCCTTTAGAACTGGGGAGGACGTGACTGAGGAAACAGCTGTAGCCTGGCTTGCGGAGTTATTTTGGTACTTGCCTTGGCAGACTAAAGCAGCGGTAGCTTTTTCGTGGGATTATCTAGGTATTTGCCCGGACGTCTTGAAAGAACCGCAGCCCTGCTCATATTAAGTCATCTTGCTGTTGGCTCGGACAGACTAAGATTTGCGAAATTCCTCTCTCTTTATAAGCCAGCCTCCGATCCTAGATTCAAGTACTGGACTTTCGGAGTAGCAACAATGATAATGACTTAACTGGGACGTGCGGTGCGGTCAACACTAAGGGTGACCGACCGTGTCTGATGTTTCGAATGTACGTGTATAACTATTCAGACGGAACGGACTTTCTAGAGACATCGCAGGCATATTCTGCAAGAGCTGTAGTTATGACGTCCATCACATGACAAATGTGCAAACTGGGCGCCTGCTGCTTATTAGAAGTCACAGGCAACCTCTTCGCCGCTCTGTCATACTGATTAATGTATCCCGTCTCCCAGCGACAGGTACGAGTAGCTTCAGTCGGGCAGCAGAATTACATCAGTAAAATTGAAGGACTGCAGTGTGCTCTGTGTTGTCGTCTTTGTCGGTAGTGTCCTTGGTTGCCAATAAAGTACACAGATCGGGTTCCTCTGTGATAAGCTACTAGGCGTTCTGTTGTACGTTCATTTCCTGTTTTATTTAGAATTACTATTGTGAAAATTAAAATGTAATGTTTTGACTGGAGCGTCATGCAAACTGGAATATAAACCTGGAAATTTTCTTAAAGGTTGTTTGACCGTGCATCTTCCTCATGAAATAATGTGAAATGCCAACTTGATGCAACTAGGTAATTTTATTGATGTATTCTTAGCTCGACACTTTTCGGGTACATAGGCCCATCATCAGGAGCTTTAGATGTTGAGTTGCAGCATACGGTTTTCCGAGTTTTTGGAAGGGTGGTGGTCTTGAGAGCCGCTGCGTGGGTCGTGTGTACGGTGCGGATGGTGCACGGCACCATCCGCACCATACACACGACCCACGCAGCGGCTCTCAAGACCACCACCCATCCAAAAAAATTGTGCAGAAAACCGTACGCTGCAACTCAACATCTAATGCTCCTGATGATGGGCCTATGTACCCGAAAAGTGTCGGGCTAAGAATACATCAATAAAATAATTTTTTTGCATCAAGTTGGCATTTCACATTATTTCATCTGGAAATTTTCATTTTTCGGTGCTTTGCATCTAAAAACCAAAATTGCATACTCTTTGGGGACTGATTCTCTGCAAGCTGAGTTCCTCTCTAGACTGCCATTTGCCCTTTTCTTGTTGACTTTACGTTGTGCTTTTATGGAGTAGCTGTTTGTGGCGGTACAAGAAATTGCAGAGTGACTTCAGACTTGTGCAGAAGTGGCAAATACATATTTTGACGTGCTATTACAGAAATGCCCTTACGCACGAATCCTGTAGCCATTTGCGTCCTGCTTGCCCTTCTAGTCTGCTGTAAATCTCGCACCCCATGTCTACGCCAGAAACGTTATTTTGTGATCCTTTCTTCCGCAAAATCATGCGTCGTTCTGTGTAGTTTCAACGGACCCATATTTTGAACCCATCACAGCCATATGATTTGACTGGCCTTATAACAGCAAATTAGCTGTGCCTATAACCTTGTCTTATTGTCTATTGATTCGTGTCCTAAATCTACGTACTGCCACGAATCATTTTCTTGGAGTTATTCCAATTTATATTCCCCCTTAAAAATCGACGTGCCCCTCGCAGGCGTGAGAACTGTCACTTTACTTATTATTATTGTATTCTGTAACATAAACAATAATTGTTTAAATTAAAGTATGATAAAACTCTTTTAATTTAATAGCTGTGATAATATACGAGTTTACTCAGACTCGTCTTTGAGTGTTCTTCCTATCGGAATCCAAATATTTTCAAATTATTTCTAATTAGCCTATACACTGGGACTCAAGGTTGTTTGTTTTTTTCACGTAAGACTGTACTTTTGACATTCATTTTAACTTATTGTAAGTTTGTTATTTCGGAATTTAATTTCATCCATTACACATTTTTTCGATGAAGTGATTAAACCCGCTGCTCTTCCATTTTACTGCATGTTTAGGTTTTCTGACGTACTCGTAGTGCAGGCGTGTTCTGTTTCATGAAGTGTTTACCTGCTGACAAATGTCGCTAGGAAAGTCCGTTGCCTAACTGTTCCAGCAGGACCGTGGTCTTCAACGTGTGGGAATTTGTTAGGAATTATGAACAGATGTGTTCGGTGTGATGCTGTGCACTTCTGCAGTGACGTATGGCGCTTGACGACAGGTGAGAGTGGTGAGACGGATGTGAAAGTGTCGCAATATTGGGCGCTGTTATGGGTACAGTTCCTGGTATAATGCTATTTCTGTGTGTACAGTCCATTGTACAGAAACTGCTGTCCAGGTAATGACAAACATTTGATTTAGCGCTTTAAACTTTTGCATCATCGAGTATTTGAGTCTGACATCATTGTTCGGTTGTGGTGAAATTGGTTATTTGCCTCACTTAATTTACACGGTCTTAAAAGTTTAACCAGCAAAAAACCGATCAAATATTAACATAACTCAGAGTAAGCGTTATGTGTTTTTAGGTATCGAATTAGTATGCGTTTAAGAAATGAAATTACCGGCGATTTATTACACACTTTAATTAGTTCTACCTAAGGTTTTAGTGACCGCCTCTGTGGTCTAGTGGTCAGAGTTTCTGGCTACAGATACAGAGGTCCCGGGTTCGATCCCCGGCGCTACCAGATTTTCCGAGTAGTAGTGGGTCTGGAACGGGGTCCACTCAGCCT
>Ga0131853_10020225_pt1 | contig 12096 bp, 4 predicted proteins | sample TergutLab28metaG_FD_92764 | JGI IMG/M metagenome (GOLD analysis project Ga0131853, IMG submission 92764) | Labiotermes labralis P1 segment gut microbial communities from Petit-Saut dam, French Guiana - Lab288 P1 (version 2) (version 2) | ecosystem: Host-associated > Arthropoda: Insects >...
CTTCTCTGGCCATTATCTCCGTAACCGTTCAACTTTGGACATAGGTGTTTTGGGTTATATCGGTATACTTTAACATAAGGAACACTCTCCCGAAGTCTGGCACATTCCTCCTGGGACACCCTGCATATATATATATATATATTAGGGTTTGAGTAATTTGAATGAAGATGGACGTATTAACGTCTGAAACATGTTGAGCAATATATAATAAAAGCAAGTGTCATCTAGTTGGTCAACCTTTATTCAAATATCAAGATGATGCACGGTCCAATACGCATAAGATATATTAGGGTGTTTAATAGTGAATTTCAGGGAAGATTATTTACCACTATGTGCGCAACTTACGACTGCTGCCAACATTAATATGCATCACTACGAGCGAACTGTATTTGTGATTTTAAAATGTGTGTTTACTAAGAGGAAGTGCCCATCACAGTATTGTTTACTTACAGATCACACGATTTAAACCCGTATTTCTGCAGTGTTAAAAGGCGGCAAACGCATTTAAAATACACCGATTTACCAGCATCTCCAACAAATCGTCAGCTTGCATCACTTATAAAACAGAATAAATGCTGGCATTCAAGAAGTTAACGTACTGAACAAACAGAATCTGCCGCAATTTTTACCCTATGCATGCATTTCCCAACTTGTTACAGGTTATGTAGTGGAATATATGCTTAAGATTTAATACGCTTAAAGTTCTAAAAAGGGGCCATGTCGATCTTTATGTTCCAGACAAATGTACGATATAAACTAAATACATATTTAGAAAGTCTGCTGGTTTCTTACTTCATGAAAATGTTAAATACACACATAGTATTCTATCCAACAAATTGCAGGTGTAACCAACCATAAATAACCACTTGCTATTCTATGATGCCCCTCCTACATATTTCGGCCCCTAGAGGCCATCCTCAGAGAGGTCATTTACGAAGGACAGCATTTATAACAAATTACGTTACAGATGTGCGTATATGGAGATAAAATATAATGTTATCAATTAAAATATTGCAAAATGTATATTAGACGTATAGTGAAATTTCTTCATAATTCTAACTTTCGCTGCAGACAGAAACCTCTCAATACTGTCATCTTCATTACAAGGGAATAATGAACCACTGGCTACAATATTGCAATTTATAACATATTTTGCCTTCAGATATGCACATCTCTGACAGCATTTGTTATAACGTATTCCTTAGTACCTGACCCCCACTCTAGATGGCCTGCAGAGATCGAAACATATCACAGAATAATAAATGATTATTTATGGTTAAATGTACAAATTGCTGGATTAAACAATGTGCAGTCAACATGCTGTATGGAATACGGATAATGTTAAATGTTAAATACAGTTCCAAAAACAACAGAAAAACTACAATGAATTTAAGATGCAGAAGCGCGAAAGTGGCCCGTCTATAGACACGTTCTTGCACAAAATTATCTCACTAATGGGGGACGCTTCTGTCCGCCCGCCAACATGTTTCAACTACCGTACTACAGGATGAAGCCCGATTAGCGCTGTTTCGGGGGTACGTACACTATAAGTTGAAGCAAGAATTCTATTTAAGTTAGGCTCAAACAAAGTTTTCACTGTTTTCTAGGCGGGAAAATTCATTGTGTACACAACCAATTCTCGGTATAAAATATATACAACATATTAAGACCTACAACTTAAATGTGGGCCGTTTGTTGATGAAAACAAAGTAACTGTTGACTCCGTAAAGAGTTTAATTTGCAATGCAATTAGCTTTTTAACAGTAAGGCACAAAATATCAAGGCCGAAGGTATACGGAGAGTTGCAAAGAACGCATTTGGAAAATATGTGTTCCTGATCCAAACTGCAGAGTACCTTTCTTCTGCTCTAAATAAATACTATGCCAGCATTTCCTTCATTAAAAAAACTCAGAATAGTCAATTGACCCATCTCTGTAATGAAATTCGAAGCTGGGACGCGCTTGATAGGTTATAACCTTTACAGTAGTAAGTTTGATGGTAGAGGGGTTACCGAATGTCAAGGTTTATCATGCAGGTGTTCGGACGACGTGATACGCGTTCGTAATTCTGGTTTCTTCACAACGTAAGTTTGCAAAAACGACATTAGCTCTACGGCTACTAAGCATTTCTGGAGTCACATAATGTTTAGAAAATTATGCCTCTGGTCTATGTAAATGGGTGACATACTTCAAGAACGCAAGGAACGCGGAAGTACGAGTTGCGTCCCGCGGTCAAGAAATCGTATCAGTACCGTCCCAAGGTGTCTGCTTCACGTGTATCAGTTGCGTCCCTAGTTGTCAACCCCAAGCATGGTGAGTTTCGTCCCGCGGTGAGTAAGGAATTATATCAGTTGCGTCCAAAGGTGTCTGCTTCATGTGTATTTGTTGTGTCCCGAGTCGTCAACCGCACGCGTATGAGTTGCATAGAAAGATACGGGTATACAAAAAGTCCAATAATTTGAAGGTTCTTACACAGTAGTATTTATACGTTACTTTATACACAATTATACGAGCACACACAGAATTGTTGAATGACATCGACAACGTACAGCTGTTATATCATGTTACTGTCTAATGTTTAAGCCCTATGGAAAACAAAAATTTTTTCGGGGGAGATGACAGACACATTACGTTCCTAATGCCGCCCACTTCAAGTGACTGTAATGATCTCATGAAAACACTTTCTCGGGAAAGAGTTTTAATGCAGTAAGCCTCGAAGTACCAAGCACTTGACTCCCGAACTGTGCTTATATAATTCTTATCCATTCTGCAGAATCGCCTGTGTGATATTTCATTAACATACTGTCGTATCATGTCTACAAGTCATTCAGTTGTTCTTCCAAACATGTTTGATATTTGGCAGCATATACTGTGTAAACAGCTGTTTTCACTTATGAAACGAAAAAAGACCTTCAAACTATCAGGATGAAACGATACGAATTTGTCAACAATAATGAGAGGAGCAAGAACATAGGCGTTAAATCTGAAATTCATAAACTAAGCACAAATAAGAGATGCCAGTTTCTTGAAAATATTGTGCCTATAAACTAGACATCAGAACAGAACCCGAATGGATATTGTAATGTAGATTTTGTATTTACGTTGGGATCCAACAAACGCTTCCTTTATTTGTGACACCATGGTACTTTTTAGTATCACGCATTTAATTTATTTTTAAAGTGAGTAACTTCCGACCTCAAATCTCATAGCTCACTGCGGTTTGGCAAGCGTACTATCTGTTATCTTTTGTGCAATAACATGCACAGTAACAGCAGTGACAAGTGTCACGATAAATGCAGGCAATAAGGAACTACAAGTGTGCGTTTGGTAGAAATTTATACGACACCGATGAAACAAATTCGATTCTCGAAATCACGTTAGCCCTATACTGTCCAATTTTTGAGGAGATGAAGTCCTCTTTTTTTGACTGTAGCTAATGTTTTAGTCTTCATGGAGTGACGCTTCTCATTATGCTGTAGGTCTCATTCTGTATTTTTTTCAGTGCAGATACAAGAACAAAAATATTAGGACGCGCATTGTAAAATAGTGCACTGAAATGGGCATGGAATGACTCACGTACGTTTATAGTCCTCAACGATGATGCAAAACATTCGGACCAAACAGGCGGAAGAGAACTGGAGTCTGCATCAATATAATTTTCTGGCAGGTAGTCGCAAAACTGTTCCACTCGCTTGTCGTTCGGAAGATTGGATATAAGTCCAACGCAAAGCAGTCGCTGAATTTCGCCGGTAGTAAAGGCGACAGACCGAATATTTTCTTCGAGAACTGATTTACCTCACAGTCTTCCTTTCCATACTGCTTACTGAGTCCCAAAGATTGTATTTTCCGCCACCAGCTCTGTCCTAAATGGAAACAGCATGTTTTAGCTTCACAGCCTTGCCACACTGTTGTCACTGCGTTGTGAATGGCGGTTTCGAAGTCAGCATAAACATTTCTTGGAAAAATATTCACACCAATTTTGCAGCCTCTGATACCGTATGTCTGAATACATCCTCATAGGACGTTTGATGTTTCTTGGTCAGTAAGAAAAACGCACGTGGCACATAGTGAGTCCATGAATTGTAAATAGTTAGTGAAAAATCTTCGGTGCTGATGTGAATGCCCCGTCAACGCAAACCACATCAATGGACCTAAGAAACTGTACGTTGGTTTTGCAAGAAAACATTACAATATTTTTTTCCGAGTCGTCAACAGGCAAAAATTGTTCTTTCGAACCTGTACAGCACTCAGTGCTTCATGAGTTTCTTCAATTATCTGTTGGGAGAGAAAGCAGCTGGGAGGAGCGTGCTGTGTGCATGTTCTTGCTAATGTTCCTTATGTGAGAGTATCGAAGTCCTCGTTTAGTAGTTTTTTGTGAATCAGTGTGCGCGGTCTTTCACAAAAGTCCTTCGTTGTTTTCCTTTTGACACAATTATTAAATATATGTCGGTTTAAGCAGGTTTCACTGTCTGTATCATGGTTGTGCATCACATTCCCCCCAAACGAAAATCTCCGACTTTCACTGCACTTTATGCAGCATTTATATTTTTGTTGGTACAACACCATCGTTCCATACTGTCAGCAAGAATGCTTTGGAAACGGAACTTGAAACCCTTTAATGACAAGGAGATCTACCTGAAAAGTGACCACGGGACGCAAATATATAGTGCTCTGACCTTCAGCAGCCCGGGACGCAACTGATACACAGCCGTTATCTGAAAAGTGACCGCGGGACGTAAACAGTAAACCCAGCAAGGAACCTATTCTACACCCATCCCCATTCAACACTAAACAGATGTTACGTGCTCTTGAAAGGAATACGCCAACCACATCAATAACTTTCATCAAGAAAGGTTAATATTCCAGGCAGCGTGCTAGAATAATCAGAAATGAGGAGCTAAAAATATCATTTTCGTGGAAAGTATTCCGTTCCCTTGTTCAGGGTCTTCTCTGAGCAATTTACCACCGAATTGTACACGTACGATGTCATCTTCCTTACCCTTAGTTCAGCCGGGACAGCTGGGCGGAACATACTTCGCTACACCGTCTGGACAACTGTGGAACCATGGTTCGATTTGGGGGTAGGGGAAACAGATTAGTCTCTTCTCAAGTTTGTCCAGACTGGCATCGGGGCTCAGCCCCATGTTCAATGGCTACTGGGGGGTGGGAGTGCGCTTCCACCGCCGGGGCGGTGAAATTGCCAGGACATTAATCTCATCAATCTGCATCATTGCCGAGGTTTAGAATGAGTGGAGCTAAACTTCCACTCCCCGACAATACTCCATGGCGTGTACAGGCACAACTGTACCTTTACGTACTTTCCTCCTTAGCTCGGACAATCCAGAGTTCATCGCCCAAAATGCAAAGCAGTTTCTTTCACATGATTTAGATATTATAACAATATTCATAAATCCATCCTCTTATGCATCCTTACGTCTACTAGAATAACGTTCATCGACTGCGGAGGAACACGGTTCGCTTCTTGTTGTGGAAGGATCAAAGCACCTTGGATTACAGAGGTATCGTGTCTAACGCATTATTCTTTGCAGTCACGTTTTAAACACGTAATTAAGTTTTCGTCTTCGCCTATCAAACATCAGCATTTAATAACGCCACTCTGCAATTGCAAGCATTAACCAAATGTCGTATTCTGACCTAAGGTATTAATTCTATTAGGACATAGCAGTCATAACACAACTATATTATCTGGTGTATATAACTATCAACATCAATTACATGTTTCGGCCACTGCTGCTGTGGCCATCCTCAGGTTGGATACAATATTTTATCAGAGAAGCTATATAGATATGATATAACACAGAACAATTATTAGTAATAGTGTAGGCAAGGGGGAACGAGATCTCGTTTTACACAAAGTCGGTGGGCGTGTGTGCAGATGGTAAAGAACCATGCATATAACTGTGTTATTCTGTTTGTCTACGACAATGTTGTGTACGTGCAGGGTCGGTTTCTGCCCCGTGGGGTGCGGTAGGACTGGGCCGGTGTTTGGTCCTGTGGTGCAGTATTTTCTTGCCTGTGGTGGGGGCTGAGTGTCACACCGGTCTGCGGCTGTGGCTGTGTAGACATCCTCGGTCCTTATAGAATTATTACCTTAGGTTCTAACAAACACAACGGGGATGACGCTCCTTCAAGTCGTATTCTGAATCCTCAGTGAAATTCCATGCAGAACAAAACCACAGCACAAAGAAGGGTAACGAATACTTTGAAGATGTGGCACAGTTAAAATATTTGGGGACTACTTGAAAAATCAAATTACATTCATGAAGAAATTAAAAGCATACAGAACCCAGGGAATGTCTGCAGTGCAGAATTTTTGGCTTCCAGTCTGCTACGCAAAAATGTAAAGGCTGAAATATACAAAACACGAATTTTGCCCCTTATTTGATATAGATGCGAAACTCGGTCTATAACAATTAGGAAAGAACGCAGGCTAAAGCGGCTCGAGAAAATGGTGCAGAGGAAGCTATATGGACCTAAAAGAGGGGTGCGAGCGGGCTGAAGGGAAGTGCGTCATGAGGAGCTTTTACACTCCCCAAATATTACTTGGGTGACCAAATGAACAAGAATGAGATGGGGGAGGCATGTGGCACTTATGATAAAGAAAAGTGCATACCGATTTTGGTGGTGAAACTAAGGAAAAGAGTCCACCTGTAACACGTAAGCGTAAATGAAAGGATAAATATTAAAACTATCTTTAAGAAACGGGATGTGAGGGCGTGGACTCGAATGATGGCCCAGGATACGCACAAGCGGCTGGCTCTTGTGAGCATGGTAACGAACATTTGGGTTCTTTCATAAAATGCGGGGATATCTTGACTAGCTGACGAACTGCTAACTTCTCAAGAAATGCGACTGATCCATGCAGCTGCTAAGTCTGTACAATTCGTCAATAAAATTCAACGTTAGTCTAGGTCTGCAACTCGGACTCACACTTTACATACTGCCGAATATGGATTATCACACAGCGTGTATGATGGTGGGCCTGGCAAAGATGAGGGTTATTCATCTCAGTCAGAAAATATATAGCGGTACATTTCGCTTTCATAACTCTGCCGCAGCAAAACGGATTGAGATACAAGCAATGGTAGGAAAGACCCGGACGACAGACACAGTAATATAAAAGGTAAATCGGAAAGCTGTACGAGCGTACTGTGATCTATGCAAATGTCTGCTGTCACCAAGCATGAATTACTCGAAGGTATTCAAAACATCCAGACCTTACATCCCATGAATAAGCACTTAATAACTTCGCAGAATTCCATTCGCTGCTCCCAGAGCAACAATGAACGTGCGGTAAGAACGTTTTGCTTTTCAATTACACCACACCAGTGAGGGAACCAGTCTTTTAATGTAACACCCTACTCCCAAAGGCAATGCGCCCCATTGCCTATGCTCCAGCTAGTTCACGCCTGATTGTCAACAACTTATGTCAAAGAAAACAAGCACACCATGCATCTCAAGGCACGTAAATGGTGTCTGGAAACGACTGATAAATACGCAATATTATTCGCCTGTAATACCTTTCCTTTACAGGCCTACGTGCTCTGTATCAACTGTCCGATTACCGGCACTTGCTGAACAGGCAACAGTCAAACCTGAGTGAGGCAATATTAGGTTAACAAAGCATCTGTGAAACAAAATGTTTCCTGTCCTTCTGGAAATATACAATACTACCCTGAAACTGCTTAATACATTATTACGACGAACAGAAATGTCTTGTGCATGAACCGGTTGATCAGTTCCCGCAATAAAAAGTACAGTCCGATCGAAGTCTTCTGGCAGCTGTCATGTGCACACCGCAGTACAAGGGGAGTGGGGGTCATATTATTTTGTAGGCTACAGTAAGATACAGACAGCGCATCGGTCCTCCGAAAACGCAATGCTGTTTCTTCTGCGAATCATAAGTGATAACTATTGCTGTGAGACACGCTCGTGGTATTTAACGCGCTGCTCTAGTGATGTCAGTTTGTCTACCAAGTTGGTAAAAAGCTACATAAACGTCACAAGAAGTTAATATTTTACAAACATAAGAGAACAACGGGTTCGTATCACAGAAGAAGCCACCCAGGTGGGTCCTCGACTTCCAAGTAACTGGCTCTCCATATACAAATTGGTGCGAATGGCGGCTGAAGCAGTATGGTATTATTTACAAGAAATATAAAGAAGGATTCCTAAGGCAAGTTCAATGACACTACACGTTCTAAAACGCAAACAAATAACATGACTGCCATCTTCCTGAGCAAAACAGTTTGTTTAGTACACAGGCAAGCATCATTTTGGGCAACATGAAGCAATCTCCGCTCACGCCGTTAAGGCTGCATGAACCACAGATTTGTATTATTTTTTTACGGCGTATGCGCGGGTCCATTAAAGAAAAAACTCACGAATATAAAGCCCCGCCTGTCCATTCGTTCACATGCTGATTTCCGGATTATTCGACGGCCACGATGAAGTTATGATGAAGTAATACTGATATGGCAAAATGACTCACATAACATCCCAAACTTTGACACGTCTTATGAGTACACAAGGGAAAGTGGTCCAGAGGTACTGAAATCCCGGGCGCCAGGTCGCCGTGGCTACTAAATTTGGTACGGTGGCTCTTAATATATGTGGATCCTCAATATGGAACGTCCTTCAAGACAACCTTCTGACGCCTAGAAATCTGAAGTGAGTCCTAGATTTTCGAAAAAATTGTGTATTCCTGATATAGCCTACGCCAAAATATGCTGGACGAATTTAATTTTCGTTGTTCGTCTCGATCAAATACAATCCCCGCTTAACATGAAATCTCGCTTCGAATATCTCAGCTTTCACCGGGAGGGTCTCACCGTACAAGAACTTGAAACATAACAAGAGTATACCGTGACAGTTTACAACCGTACTTGACACATCTCTTCGGTGTGGTGTATACTGAATTAAATACCTGAAAACATCAGCCCATGAAGTTTCATTATCTTTGGGAGACTTGATTTGTATCTCCAATGAGCATGAAGATCACTCACATACACAAATCGCTAAGAGCTAACACCAAAAACGCCTTTCTTGAGAAAGTGATATTCCCTCAGCCCTGAACAGCCGCATTTAGAAATACGAGTATTCCAACTTGGAAAATTGTATGTAGTCAAACACAACTGTGTCATATGAGACGTATAATGGACAACTACACGTTTCGGCCTGTACTGGCAATCTTCAGGTTGTCTTAGGGGAACTTATCTTACTATAAGCATGCACGCGCACGTGGTGTAGAGATCTCTACATACGGGCCTTATTAGCAAAACAACAAGAAACAGGAATCTAATAAAACCAACACAAAACAAAAACATACAGAAAAATAAAGCTATTGTGGGGGGTGGGTGTGCTCGGCAGGTATCACCCCACAATAGCTTTATTTTTCTGTATCTGTTTTGTTTTGTATTGGTTTTATTAGATTCCTGTTTTTTGTTGTTGTTTTGCTAATACGGCCCTATGTAGAGATCTCTACACCACGTGCGCGTGCATGCTTATAGTAAGATCTTAAGTTCCCCTAAGACAACCTGAAGATTGCCAGTACAGGCCGAAACATGTAGTTGTCCATTATAGAGTCGTTAAATACACCTCATGTGACACAGTTGTGTTTGACTACATACAATTTTCCAAGTTTCACACACACAACGGGGATGACACACTTCCTAGACGAATATTCCAATTTCATCACCACCTACATTCCCCCCCCCCTCCCCCCTTGTTGCCAGCTATGTTTTAAGCAGAACCATAAACAAGCTACGAACAGGCCTACCAATTTGACGGTTAAGGCGTTCTAGGGAGTAAGCCAACTTTCCTGCAGTGATATGCTGAATATGCTGAACAGAATACAGCAAAGCGAAACAGTTACTGACTGAAGAAAGTTTGTGAATCATTATGGGATAATATGAAGATATACGAATTCAAGAAGTGCCAAATAATAGTAACTGACGTCTGACGTTCTCACAGCAGTTCCTATAAAAATTTTTGTCGTCTGGGTTATGATGCCGTGTAGGGTAAAGGTCACACCATGGCATTCGTATGCAAGCACTAGGGGGATGTCGAGGTATAGCTCCAGCCCATCCAAAATCTTGGCGCTAGAAGGGAACATGCAGTGTAGTGTGGTGTAGGTGAACAAATGTTTCGGATGATCGGCGTGCCTCCATCATCAGGGTAGACCATCTGAATCACTGGTACACTTCAAGAAGGAAAGGAACGTGCAGCACACACTAAAATGAAAGAAGGCCAACGGGATTGGTCACATACTGCGTAGGAACTGACTTCTAAAACCCGTTACTAAAGAAAGTAGGGAAGGGAAGACGCGGATTAAGACGTATGGTGCTACTGGATAACCTTAAGGAAATAAGATACAGTACACTGAAAAGGAAGCACTGGCTCGCATTATCTGCAGAACTCGCTTAGGAAGATGCTATGGACCTGCCGTAAGACAAACTACATAAGGATGATAATACCAGACTAAACGCCATCACAAGCAATATTTATAGCGACAAATGCTATCTTTTAAACAGAATACGAAAATCAGTGTTAAGATTTGTTACGGTTCAATAATCCACACAAGCATTTTGAAACTCGTCTACCGGACAGGTGATCTCATTCGGTCTATCACAGACTTCAATTCCGATGTACGCAGGCAGCTATAATCTGCGACAGTTTTGGTGGTCTTCTTTACTGTCTCCATGCGACTGGCAAGGGTGTCGTAACAGAGACCGCCACCCTCTTGCCAATACGCTCACAATTCACCACCCACAAAGTAGCTAGGCCCACCGCTGTGTATCATACGCCCAACCGTACGTTAATTTCGTATGGTAAGTGGAAACGAAACGACCTTATTGAATGAAGTCATCCCGTTGTGTTATCTGAATATTTACTTTATTACAACATGTTTCCGTCAACACAACTAACACTTAAAGTATAACATTACTGCAACATGTTTCGACTTGTGACAGTCATCATCAGGCTGATCTAAGAACCGTTTAACATTTTACAGGTTTTATTTTGTGCATTTGGGATCCCATATGCCTTACACCGCATAATACTATTAGGTAACTTATCTACAATGCTACTGTATGTAATATAAAGCACGTGGTGTGAGCGAAGCTATTTGCTGGCCGTTGTTCTTCCATGTCGTGACTCTCTGCAGGGGTGGGGGAGGGTTCTTCCTATTATTTCATTCACTTGTGCTTTCACAATTCGCCTTTGCCTGTATCGACGCAGTTAGATAAACCAACGCAAAATGTACTTTTTGCCAGTACGGTCGGGTACGCTAGAACGAAAGTAATTGGTTCTAGAACGTCGTTCGTTATAACATCGGTTCGTTCTAGCAAACAATGAAATACGTGTATAAAGGGGTAATCCGTTCCAGGCCCACAGCCTACAGCAAAGTTACCATCCAACGCAACCATTTAAACAGGAAAAATATAATACAAAATAAAAAATATATGTAAAATTAATTTACTTTACTTTTATACACTGCACATGTAAATTTGAAAAGCATAAACGGTCCTTCCTTAGTGAAAGCTATGAACAAACTTTCCCTAATACAAAGCATAAACAATCTAATCTGATGGCTGACACTCTAATCAAAGCGGGGAGACACGACATGTCATGCGCATGCGCGTGCTACGTCGGCCGATAGTATTCCTCCGTGTTCATTTTACCATGTGTTCGTTGTGGCATCCTAATTTCATTGATAAAAACTGTTCGTTTTAGCATACTCCACTGTATATTTAACGCAGCCGGCCCCAGTGGCCGCAGAGTCTAAGGAGTAGGTCTGCGGCCGCTCGCATGCTGAGATTGTGGGTGCGAATCCCACCGGAGACATGGACGTGTCTGTTGTGTGTGTGTGTTGTCAGGTACAGGCCTCTGCGACGGGCCGATCACTCGTCCAGAGGAATCCTACCGACTGTGGTGCGTCGTTGCGTGTGATCTAGAAACCTCGTGAATGAGGAGGCCATGGCCCACTGGGGGGGGGGGGGGGGGTTTTTGGCCCAAAAAAAACAAAAATATTTGGGGGAGCACAAAAACAGGGGAGGGTTGGGGGAGCGCCAAGGAA
>Ga0131853_10020228_pt1 | contig 12096 bp, 9 predicted proteins | sample TergutLab28metaG_FD_92764 | JGI IMG/M metagenome (GOLD analysis project Ga0131853, IMG submission 92764) | Labiotermes labralis P1 segment gut microbial communities from Petit-Saut dam, French Guiana - Lab288 P1 (version 2) (version 2) | ecosystem: Host-associated > Arthropoda: Insects >...
AGAACATTGTAGCCAGCGGTGAGAGGTAAAGAATGCACTTCTAGTATTGTGTAGCACTGCATGTACAGATGATACAAAGCTGACAATTAAAAGTGATCACTAGAACCTAAATGATCTTCCAGTCGCCACTCTTACAAATGTCATGTTTAACATGTCACTGATAAATACACATGAAAAACTTGTTTTTGCTGGGAATTAATCATCTTCCTCCATTTCAAAATTCCGCATGGACATCAAGAAGTAGAAATTTTAGGAACGGTCTGCAGAGCGTAACGCTTCTGGCACCTTCGAACTTGTATTGTCTCTATAATTTTCCTGCCTATCTTAGCAAGCGAAACAGAGTCGATCATGCTCAAATGTTATGTTTATATCATTAACAGTGTCATCGGCCTCAGCCCGTACCTGACACAGAACACATTCTGTTATAATTTTTAAATATTCAATTTTTTTATTCGACTTCAGTTCCAACCTCACAAATAGCTTATGCAGCCTGCCTTCAAATGAAAACTAATCACACACGTGTACACACTGTTCGTGTAACGTGTTTTATTTTTTTCCGATTGTTTCCAAAATCTGAAGGCTATACAAGTTTAAATAAAAATTTAAAACAATAAATATCACCAAAATCCAAACCGTGAAAGCCGCGCTATTCTATGTGGACAGACCTTCAGGGGGTGACGAGTGTAATTGCCGTCTTTCTAAAAGCTTAACGAAAGCTTCTTAAAAACCGAAAGTCTATTTATTCATAGTTATATATACACAAAGGTTTTCTCTTACAATATACGATTATGATAAAAATTGTCCTTGTAATATGAAATGTATGTATGTACACATTTTAATATAAAAACAACATTTCAGACATTGTGACAACAAACACAGAAGTATCATACAAAAATCCCATTCACTCATTTATTCACGAACAAGTTTTTAGACTAGAAAATACTTCGTCCTTTAATTGTATTTTCCTATTATACTTAAGCATTATACACTGCAGTGTACGGTATGGGGGTTGTGACAACTGTGTTTTTTGTTGTGATTGTTGCTGCTGTTGTTGTTGTTGTTGTTGTTGTTGTTGTTGTTGTGTTGGATGCGTACTGGCCACATCGTCCAGGACCCAAATATACAAATCCTGCAAAAAAAAATCGCAGTCAGCTCAAAGTTTGGTGTCAAGATATATCACAGACGTACCTCCATACGAAGTGTGGGATTATCAACGAACTCCGAAAATATAATGCTTAGCATGTCTCAAAAGTAGCATTACATCGCAAGAGTACGTAATTAGTGTGTATAATTTTAAAGAACACTTGTATATGTATGGTGCACTGCTCAAATATCTCACATTCCAGTCGTAACAAAATTTAGGCCTACGCACGACCTATGTGCCTCGCAAAACAGATTAAAAAAAAACATACTTGCCACTGAAGCTCACGACCATACTTAAAACTCTAGTCCCATGTTTACCCGCTTCTGTTTATTAAAATAAAAAGTTGATCACATCAAGCCTCAGTATTCAAAGTATCCAACAAGTTTTTACTGCCTCACACAATTTCCAACTGACTTGGGCAGCAATCTACTCAAATGTCGGTGCGTAAGTCAAGTGTGCTGTATTTCATTTGTGAACTACAAGAGTAAAAATCTATTCAGCAAAACCTGAGCTGTAAATTGTGTTCCTTGTACTGGGGCCCACAATAAAGCCAAGAAGTTTTTAATGAAAGCAATTATTCAACAGAATGACCAACAGAAACTACTCACTGTTATCTCTGCATTTATTGGTGCAGTTAAACACGCACTGACTTGAAAAACCTCTCAACTTTCCGTTGACTTTATTCATCGCACACACCGGACTGTATGAGTTCCTACACATGCACTGTGGACACAGCTGGGACGTAGCACATTGCACCAGAAGCAGGATGCACACTGAACCTGCAATTAGAATTAAGTTACAAGAGCGAAAAATAAAATAAAATGTATAAACTTTCACGTTTCCTCAACACCCAGTTATGCTTTAACATCAGGACTGTGATCTCATCTATTCTTAGACGTGCTAATCTGTATGCTTCGTAATATCAATGACATAATGCAAGCAACATCTTCTTACACATGTTTTAAAAGTCTAAAATCTGTGTGGCCATATAACTTTGGTGGGGAAACCTGAGGGAAAGGGACTACTTGGAAGACCCAAGCGTAGGTGGTAGGATAATATGAGGATGGATCTTCAGGAAGTGGGATATGTGGGTATGGACTGGATCGATCTGGCTTAGGATAGGGACAGGTGTCAGGCAATTGTGAATGCGGTAATGAACCTTCAGGTTCCATAAAATGCGAAGAATTTCTTGACTATCTGAGGAGCGGTTAGCTTGTCAAGAAGGACTCTGTTCCATAAGGTAAGTGAGGATGTGGTCATGTAACTCAAAATATGTAAAATAATTCCTTACATGTAAAACAAATAAGATACAAATTGTTATTCTTTCACAATTTAAACAACCAATCTTGTACCGGAAAAGATTTGTAGTCAAACACAACTATGTAAATTAAGATGTTTTAATGACTATACTAGACAACTTAGTTGTCTAGTATAGTCATTAAAACACCTTAATTGACATAGTTGTGTTTGACTACATACCCTTTCCAGTTTTCACACACACACACACAACGGGGATGACACACTTCCAAACCAATCTTGTTCTCGTACTTCGAGCTACATATTTCGGGTTGAAAACACTGTACCATTTCCTGGCTGTCGTGATGGATACACTATTTAGAATCTGTTTCCTTACATGCAGTTACATGTCTCGCTTCGAATATACTACTTCATCTTGAAGTTACTGTGACAGACGCAACTGAGTATTGAACTTTCAGTGTCCGTAATCATACAGATACACGTTACGGCTTGAATGCACTACGACACCTTCAGGCTGCAGCGAAACTAAACACTTATTAAGCAACCAGTTTCTTTCCACATACAAAATTTACCGTTTACCTACTCCATATAACACTCTCCTCCCCTCCTTATTAGGCTAATTGTTCCTTAGGTGGCCCAGCAACTCCCGGCATTTTATGGAACCCAAATGTTCATTACCATGCTCACAAGAGCCCAACAACTGTCCCATCCTGAGCCAGATCAGTAATTTTCCCTGATCAATTTGAATAAATTGAATACTCTCCTCCCCTCCAAGTCGCAGTCTTACATGTAGCCTATTTAGCTCAGGTTGCCCACAAGAACCGTGTATGAAAGTTACTCTCGCACAAACGTGACGAAAGCCCCGTACTTCTCATTCTGCTCCATTTGATCGTGCAAATATTATCTGGTTGGGATTATAAATCATGAAGCTTCTCATTACGAAGTTATATGTTTCAGCTTGAACATGCTGTGCTACCTTGAGGCTGTAGTAACGCATAAACGGCAAAATTTTGAAGCAAACACGAGGAAAAAATGACTACTTTAACTTAATGTAGAAATGAGTATGAACATGCTCGCTGAGTATCGTACCTCAGCTAACTGAAGAGCAATAAAATTTGAACATCTTATTTTCAGCAGCTTCCTGAATGGAAATATGCTAAGTACATATTTTCCACGGCTTACAGAATAGATGCAAAATGTGATCACCAATTTTCAATGGCGTTGGTACGTTTCTTTACGGGGTCTGGCGCGAGTAATGACATTTTAAACATTTTAAAATTTACGATCATTTCTTAAAATCTCCTGCACTTGGTAACAAATCAATTAACAAGCAGGATGTAACACCATGCAAGAACAAAAAAATGAATTTTATTGCTACATTTTTCACAGCATCGCTGAAGTAGATGGAAGGCGCTACTTTATTCTCAGCTGAATGAAGAGGAAAGTCTTGTGATATTTTATACAGAATATACAATTTGAGCTTCTTCATTTTGCTAAAAGAAAATTCACGTGATGCTCCTGGAAGTGTAACTAGCAAGGATATCTGATGAGCTCCAGCCAAGGTACCATATGCCTCCAGGGCCACTGATAAAATATATTTGAGCCGTCCGTTTGGAGAAGGGAAAGATTTTTTCAACTTGTTTCGTTCTTTTAAAGGAAGCAATGGGGTCCCTGTAGTTCTTCTATAGTTCCAGTCCGTTCAGATGTTACTTCTGATGTGCCAGACCAGTGCGCTTTCTGTTTTGAGCCCCATAAAGGTAAAGCAGTCCCGTTACAGGCCTGGAGTGGCCTAGAGGGTTCCAGGAAGTTAAGGTTCCCAGATTCCATGACAACGGCACAGGATGGTGGTAAGGTTGTCAGCCTTACGCACCGGCCACCTTTACCCCCAGGAAATGCTCCTTGTACTCATTTCTGTTAGAGGCTGAGTCGACCCCATGGCCATAGTGCGATCGGAAGGATTTTATGTCAATGAAAAATTCCAGCTGGGATCGAACCAGCGGCCTTCCGATTTGTAGCACAGCACCTTAACCACTGTGCCACCGCGGTCCGCTTTGAGCCCCATAAGCTGCTCGGCATGTTAAAAGCCAAACTGATTTACATGAGATCCGCCATTACAATTCTCGCCCTCACAAGTGTAAAAGTTTTCAGAAATTTCAACAGAAATTTGTATAGAATTTCCATTAAAGGAAGTCACGTGACTTCCCGAGTACTCAAACCAGTAGAAGATGCATTTTTAGCAGGAAGGGATTTTTTTTCAGTTCGCCTGCTTGCTGTCACACGCCCTATCGTGGCACAACTCTTCAGAATCTAGAATGCCTGGCAGCAGCGCTAACTTTCCAGTTTTCGAACAGGCCAATCAAAATTTCAAGTTGCTTCGAGGCTTGGTGGAAAATCATGTCTGTATCCTAAAGACAGGTATGAACCCGACAGACAGAAGAGAGAACTTCGATCAGAAAAATACCAGCTCTCCAAAACCTGTGTGAATTAGAAATGCATCCACAAATGTACAAAGGCGTTGCACGGGGGAAAAATTTCTAATTTAAAATTAGCTTACAACGCCGGAATTAAAACTAATTCTTTTTACCCGATTGTTATATGACTGTCACCATCACTTCTCAAGATTTTTATCCTTTCGATTATTATTTCCATTTTTATCACCTTGAAAGTATTCACATCAGTGTGAATGAAGTCAGTAACGAGTATCTGGATTTTTACACATGCACGTTTTATCTCAACAAATCTGAAAATCTGCAAACTGTGTTCTGTGTGCACATTATTTGGACTCATATCACGTACGATACAGTAGTTATTGGCTTTCTGAACTGATGAAATACTGGCCTGATGCACTGCAGCTCCTAAGAGATAGATCAATTCATTGTGATTGTCTAGAGCAAAGTGTGACAAAAATCTATGTTTGACAGATTCCGAGACCATATGTTTTCTCGTAAAAGAATCAAATTTTGCCACATACTTTAACACTGCTAGAAAATATGTCCACCCGCGATTAACGACCACTGTTCTCCATTACCACGAGGCAAAGTCTGTTGAGCAAAAAACTGAAATTTTCATTGATGCATTTTTTAATGTTTTTGGCTGCTTCATCGGTCTGTTGTTGAGATTCATTGATTATTCCACATTCGTTCAACCCACTTTCCAAGTCCTTCCATGACAGAAATTCAGAGCGATATGCCAGGCTATTTTAGTGATTATTAATTCGAGGTTTAATTTATTTCTGGTTGTACAACCCTTCTCACTGTCGAATTTGCTGCCATTGTTGGGTGGTTTTGATTGAACATAAAAGCAAAGCAGAAAAGATCACTTATTGGTGAAAAAAGTACATCCAAGTGTGCTGCACCTTCTCACTGTGTTAAATTTTTTAAAATGTTATCTGGTCAATGACCCTGTACTTTTCCCCAAGCAAATGAACGTCACAGTACTGGAGTCGATTAGTGCTTTGTTTTCATGAAATCGCCAAAATAATCTGAAATTCGAATCGACTATGATCCTTATCTTGCAGAAGTGCAAGAATTTCGTCGTCTTTCTTTGTAGGAATTGGAGATGGGCTGACGTAGTCAGTGCTATTGTTCCTTAGATTTGTATTTTCGGAAAATTGCACTGCCCCACTACATTACCCTTACCACCAGTTACCGACTGATAAAACTGGGGTAACCTGGATTTATTTCCTAAGTACTCACCACCAGCTGGTTTGTCTTTATATTTTCCGAAACAGGCGATTTATTTGACTGATTAACAGGAATGTGTGAAGTGTTATGTGCGTTGCTTTCCCTGCTGTTACATTTTTGATCGTGTGTGCTGCTACACAGGATTAAATGGAATTCACCCACAAGTCTCCCATCCAACCCCAAAGAAAGAAATAAATTCTCCTTCCCACTCACAAATTATCTCATGGTTTGTAAAATAATGCTCATTTAATGACGTCTTAGCGTCCCTTACAGGCTGGCGACCCGGGCAGGTGTCCAGCCGGATAGCCCCTTAACCGCGCCCGCAGTACGCTTAAACACGGGCTTTATAATCGTGGTAACACCGGTAAAAAGTGTGTTACGCCATTTTATGACAATTTCTGTCTTGAAAACTGAAAGTCTGAGGACGTGTGGTACATAACACTTTCGACTCACTCTTTTAACATAGTGTCACAATATGTAGGGTTCGTGCACGAATTTATTTTCGTCCTATACAAGCATTTAATATGACTGAACCCTACAGAACGCAAGATATGCCTACTCAAACAGGGTGCACCCATTTGACTCGATTTTCTCATTTTTTCTCAATCACATTACCTAAAAATTCACAGGGCCCAAAAATAAAGCAAAATTGTTTAAGTCCTCATTTTGTCACCCCTGGACTGTGCCGCTCTTGACGCCAGCACCAAGCCGCCACTCCCTCCTGGAGTATGCCATCATTTACAACAGTTCACTGAACGGAAAATAGATTATTTTACTCGCTTTCAGAGCCATCAATAATGTGATATCTTAATTTCAAACAGTTTATTAAGTGGAAATATGATCACATCACGTTCTTCCGCAGCTAACCGAAGGCTAGCAAAAGAATAACACGCATCGCAACCCATGTAAAAACCCACACTCAGAAGATGATAGTTTGCAGCCGTGTAGCAAAAACTCATAACATCCTAAAAATTATAGTCAATAAATTTACAGAGGATACTATTAAAAATTATTCTCAAAACGAAATCTTACCAGTCACTCATGCAAAAGTCTGGTGCCCACTCTACAGAACCCTAGCTGATATGACCACATTAAATAAACTATAGCTCTGTGTGAAAGCCATGACAGAAAAAATAGCAGCATTACTGCCGAAAGCGTACTGACACTAATTGGATTAACTCTACCACGTGATAGTTCTTTCTACTGCAATTTGACAGCCATGCACCGTTCTGCATCGAGCTGTATTGCCATTAGTGACTGGAATAAACACACGTTCAGTATCCTACTTACCAACGAAGAAAATCACAGAGAACTTCATTGCATACACTGAAGGCCGGAACTTGGGTAAGATTGTGTATCCGCCCGTCTGTCGTCTGCCTCTTTATAGCAATGGATTAACACTTCCTCCGGTCACACGTCATGGCTAACGTCAACGCTTCTGAATGAGGGCGGATACAGAAACATACGAACAAATGTAGTATATGTCTTGTCCTTTCGTGTAGTATCGTCTACTTCACGCGCCAGTAAGAGGAAAACTGTGAGTCACCGGAGGTTACTGACAAAACCTTTCAGCTATGCTGACCTGCTTTCACGCTGCGTCATGCTTCTGGTTTGTTTCGTTTTTCAAGAATACATTCTTTGGAATCTGCAACTTTTTTTGTCTCCTTTATTATACCACCAGTCTATTATAGACTATAAGTACTCTTAACCTGATATCCTACGCTGATATCACATGACCTGTGGAGTAATATTCCATTGAATATCCTCACATCAGATATTCTCGTACCTGTGTACGGTGCTTATGAGAACCTTGTGGTTAGTTCAGTTGGTTTGAAACGTTATAATCTTCTTGGTTCTTCTTCGTCTAGTAGTGCGGGTATGAGTTCGTTGGGATGTGTGATTAGCTTCTGTCGGTATTTGGTGCTGAAGTTAGTTATTTCTGCTTTAACTGTGGGTATCTGTAGATCGGTGTGTAATATAGTGTTCGGTACATACCATGGAGCGTTGACGATTGATCTGAGGACTTTATTTTGAAATCTTTGCAGTATTTCGATGTTAGAACTACTTGTCGTACCCCAAAGAGGAATGCCGTACTTCCAGATGGGCTTTAGGATAGTTTTGTATATTAGTAATTTATTTTCTAGTGACAGCTTTGACTTTCTTCCTATGATCCAGTACTCTGAAACTTCAGAACATACATTTTGACAAAGCTCTACGATTTACATCCTGCACTAAAAAAAAATTTATATTGTACAGGTAAGATGTATTATCGTGTCCCGAGCAATGCGTAAATTGGCATCATGAACTGCGAGTGGATTTTCCCCAAAAGCAATAGCTGTTATTTTGGCTCCTTACGTTCCCACTATTCGTACCTTACCGCGAACGAAAATACAAATTTTCTTATTTGACCTTGTCCAGCACTGAACCTGTTCTAAACCTTCCAATTATTATGTACAATTTTTTCATACGGCTCCGTCGACGCGGAATATTTTATTTGCATAACTTTTGACGACGTTATTTTTAAGGCACGTGCGTGCTTTACACAGGCACTGCAAGTGAACATACCTTGTACAGCAGAACACGCCTTAAGATCCTTGTTACTATGACTCAGCACGACAGAGGACCCTTCTGATTTTCCACCGCTACTTGGCCTCAGGAAGTCGGCGTCGTATTTTCCTAACCTCAGGGTCACCATTCAGCAACGTCACTACATATCTGTCTAGGTTTCAAAATTTCCATCGTACACGATCCGTGCTGAATAATTTCCCCCACCCTGAAACCAGCATGGTCTAACACGACCAGCTGGTCGTGTTAGACCATGACACTGCCACTTCACATGAAATACACGTTTTTAATATAAAGGTAAAGGTAAAGCAGTCCCGTTACAGGCCTGGAGTGGCCCAGAGGGTTCCAGGAAGTTAAGGTTCCCAAATTTCATGACAACGGCACAGGAGGGTGGTGAGGTTGTCAGCCTTACGCACCGGCCGCCTTTCTGTTAGAGGCTGAGTCGATCCCAGGGCCATAGTGTGATCGGAAGGATTTTATGTCAATGAAAAATTCCAATGACACCACCTGGAATCGAACCAGTGACCCTTCGATTTGTAGTACAGTACCTTAACCACTGTGCTACCGCGGTCCCCAAGTTTTTAATGTGCCATGAAAAATTATCAGAAAGAACACAAGCTTTGTTCTTTCAGGCATGATTACAAATAACAGAAGCACTTTAAGATACTGTATGACGACAGTACGTACATATGTAAACATACAGATATAGTCGTCTTCTCTTGGACTCTTTTGTCCACCGTGTAACAGAATATATAAATTCAAAAACACTAGGTTTCGGAAGCAGGCTGTGCTTCGTCTGCAGACAAGAAGCGCCTACCCTGTTGGACCCCTTAGATCAGTGTTTCTCAACCGCTGGGCCGCGGCCCGGTACCGGGCCCTGGCACCAATTATACCGGGCCGCGAGAAGTTCTCCTGGAATTTGTCATTTTAGTTTCCTAAGCAATTTTCATGAATAAATATTTTATAGTGGAAATATTCTGAGGAGAATAATATTCGTGAATGTGTCGAAAAGCTCAGGCCCAGATGTTGGCCTGAAGAAACTACAATATACTCCAAGATTTCATTAGTCCAGTGATTGATAACTAATTTAAATGTAATTTTATATTTGTCAACATGCCACACCGTACACATAAGTATACTAATACTCTTTATGATTATGCTATAATTAATTATTAATACTTATATTAGTTTAATGTATGAACTTAAAAGAAATGGGACCGGGCCCTCGTCGTATGAAAAAAGAATTTACCGGGCCGCGGTCTCACAAAGATTGAGAAACATTGCCTTAAATCAAGCTATTCTCAGTCGCTGGGTACCACTGGAACACTCACAAGTGTAGATAATTTCCTGAGAACAGAATTGGTTCGCGGGTTATAAGGGACAAATGAAACAACAACCGCGAAACTCAAAGATAGCCATCGGAACTGTAGTCCGAGCTATAAACACAAACAACATGCAGAACCATAACACACGCATTGAAGAACCAAACACCACTGACAACAACTGTGGAGAAGATGCAAATCTTCAAGGGATCAAAACATGTTACTAAGACAGTTCATTCCTGATCACAGTGTGCCAGATGGGAGAATTTTCGACGCTGACTCGGCTAATTGGATTTTGTAGACAAGCTATGTAGGTCGCTTCCCTATACTTCCTGTACACTGGATTCTTTTCAGTCTCTAAATTATTCGCTTCTTCCCAAAGTAAAAGGGGAGTCTAGGCTGTGCTAGTCTCGATCTTTCCCAGTGACCAACTTCCAAGTTTCGCCGGTGCTCCCTCAGTCTCGCGGCCCACGGTCTGCCAGTTCCCCCCGTGTAGCTCCTGCCACATTCGCAGGCAGTCCTATAGATACAGTCCGCAGTCTTCTGTGGTGCACCTTGTAGTGTCGAATTAAATATGAACACGTTACTTATTTAGTGAGAGTTGTTAGTAATTGTGACATATGAGGATCTGACAACGGGCTGGGATCTGGGTGGTGGTTTTGAAGCTTCAATCCAACACGCGAGCCGTTGTAAGACACGTGGTCACGTTTGTAAACTCTGTATATACTATAAAAATTATAATAGTTTGGGCGATTATGTACGTTACTTATTGTTATTTTTTTCACGTGCGGCCCGCAAATCAGCCAACAATAGTGGATGTGGCGCTTTGGTATAAAAAGGTTGCACGCCCATGCTTTGAAGCCTAGTAGTTCTTCCATTCACACACGTTGAACATTCAAGAATTTTACATTCTGTCCACAAAGTGTAATTCTGCGGTTCGTATCTCAGAAAAAACACCCATTTTTGCTACACAGCTCCGGGTGGCTTTTATAACCGAGAGGCAGTGTGTTTATCACGCGATACGAGTTGAAACTTTAAAAATAATCATTTTAATTGTTATGTCTCAGGCTGCTAGTCACCTGCCTCTCGCTGCGGGAGGCCCGATTTCATTACCGGATGAGTTCATGTCAGTTGTGTGGCCGACAGGGTGACACTGAGACAGGATTTTATCCGAGTATTCCGTTTTCGCACGTCGTTAACATTCCACAAATAGTCCACACCAATATTCACTTAATACTTACTTATCTTGTTCAAAATATGAAATACAGAGGCCTTGGAAACTTCGAGCAAACCAATGCTCTGTCCGGGAGCACTGGACAGAGCAATACATTCACATTTTTTGTTCTCTAAAAAGTTGAAATAGTGGGTACCTAATCACCATACGGGAGATGTCTTTCGTAAACGTTGCTTAATTTAAGGTGACCAAACCACAAACTCATTTACAGCAAGGCTCCCAAATAAGGATCAAAGCTTCTCTTCCTACAGACAGTGCTGTGCAGCTGCACTGCTCTGCTTTTCCTTTAGCTTATTTAAGGATGCTCCAAGTAACGCGATCAGTATGTTTATTGATTGATTGATTTGCATTTGGCTTCGGGCCTCTCGGCCCCGATGCACTTAGGCCTTGATTTAACGGGCCCTTTGTGCCCCATATCAAATCATGGGAGCCCCGTAACTTTACTAAAGTTCCAGGTCATCCTGCTCCAAGAAAAAGGAGCCCAGATACGCATGTCTGAGTGAGGCCAAAGCCTCGCACTCACATAGAATGTTAGCCGAGGTTTCCTCTCTCACGACGCACTTCCTGCACAAGGGACTGTCAAGCAGCCCTAGTAGGTAGAGATGTCTCCTTAGGATGTTATGACCCGTAAAAAGGCCAGTTACAGCCCTGGATCAGTACGAGGTCTGTTAGAAAAGTATCCGACCTTTTGCCGGGAAAGAGAAACTGGCTTACTTGGAGCGTTGGGCACCTAATCACCCTCAAAGTAGTTCCCTTGGGACTCCACATACTTCTCCCAGCGGTGCCGCCATTGTTGGAAGCATGCCGAAAAAGCCTCTTTCGGAATGGAGTTTAGCTCGGCTGTCGTTGCTGCCATAATGTCCTCTCTTGTCTGAAATCGCGTTCCTTTCA
>Ga0131853_10020229_pt1 | contig 12096 bp, 8 predicted proteins | sample TergutLab28metaG_FD_92764 | JGI IMG/M metagenome (GOLD analysis project Ga0131853, IMG submission 92764) | Labiotermes labralis P1 segment gut microbial communities from Petit-Saut dam, French Guiana - Lab288 P1 (version 2) (version 2) | ecosystem: Host-associated > Arthropoda: Insects >...
ATATATATATATATATGACTCTTTTTTAGCAAAATTGTAATTGTGATAACCTGAATATGGCCACTTTAGGCCGAAACTTGTAGTTATTTACTTTGCTAATAAATACCATCATTTAGCATACAATTATAATTGTGTTTTCTGACTGAAATTAACTCACCATTAGTCTTTCAACACACAACGGGGATGACACACTTTAGAATTAGTGTTGGGCCACATCACATGTAATTCTTTGCCACTTTAAGAAATACTCTTTTACAGGTGGGGGAAGATATCTAGGGCCGATTAAATATCGTCTCCTGCTTTTTATCCTTCATTTCCTATTTTTGCATTTTAAAATCATGAATCGAAACATATTTATTTACCAATGAACGAGGAGTGGGAACATGTTAGATTTAAAAAATCATGGGAGAAACTTTCTAATTAGTACTGATATGGCACAGTGAACTGCAGTTTGAAAAGTGTAAAGATTTTATTACATTGCTTGGTTATGTAATAATGATCTGTAACGGTGCCCATAAAATTAATAATATGATAAAAGTTTAGAGGAAGGTACACGTACTGTAGAATTTCAGGGTACTGAAGCTAAGGTGCGAGTAGGCACGAACTGCCATTTCGTACGTTGTCATGTTGTAACAAATTTATGTCCCAAGACTCTCGAATAAGAGACACTGGTATAATATGGAGAAAACATGAAACATCTGAAGTATCCACGAAAGGATTCACTACGCACGCATTCCTGAATTACATCGTACCATGAGTTATTGTACATGACAGCAGCCGAATTTTTTTATAAAGTAAATATATTTGTCTTAAGTACAGAAACCCCCTTAATTGTGTTATTGAATTTGTTGTTTTCTGGAACGTGACGGCGTGGGGTCTGGTAGAAAGTTGCCAGTGTTTAGGAGAAACCTGTTGCTTCCATCATCAGGGTACAACATACAGATTGACAAGTTATCCAAAATATTAACTCGCCATTCTAAGGTACGTCTCAGAAGGGAGTAACGTGTAGGTGGGAGAGCAAGAGATGATCCCCAAGTGGTTGGGGGTGTCTGGCGCGGCGCGGGGGCTGTTGACTATAGGATGGACTAGGAGTACTGCTATTTGTGTGAGCGACAGACATTTCTGCTACTGCGCAGAAGCATTTCGCGTAGCGTTGCTAAGCGCAAGCACACTGCGCGTGCTTTCGATTCGGGTGGTAGCAATTCATTCGCCACCGTGCCATCCTGCACATGCGCATCTATCGCCTTTTTTTTTTTTAGCGGTAATCATGGACGATATGATACAACCGTGTGACGGTCTCGATTCAGAATTCGTAATCTTATGAACAGGTAAACTGACACCTGTTTGTGCAGTGTTGAAGGGTCAAGCTGGTAAGTTGGGTAGCACACAGCACAAATCTCCATCCGTTTTCTCTCAACTTCAAAAGCTCACAGGTCTCTTCAGATGGTTTTCAACATTGAAAGAAGTGGAGTTTCAGTAAATTCTAACAAATTAATTCACAGAAACGAGAGAGAGGCAGAAAGAGAAATTATTAGAAGCGTAATAGAACGTTACCATGAAGAACACAGTAAATGTGTTAGGAAAGGGAGGAACGTTGCCTGGCCATTCCGACATCTGTCAAGCTGTGGCCGGTCAGTTCTGGCTGCAGGTGTGTGCAGTGTTAGGGAGCTAAGGTATCAAACTTCGTACCTAAATACCACAGAAATACCGGCACTGTTAACTCAAGCCTCTTTATCTTTCATCGAGTGGGTGGTGATAAAACAATTGATTACCAAGACAGACCATGTATTATAACATAATCTGAGGCACGTTCGTGTAACCATTGTTGCCGTGGAAAAGCAAGAAATGTTACATATTCTGAATGTGTGTTTGTAGCCTTAGTATTCAGCGTGCCACGCACATGCACCCTATTGTCATCTAAGGTCGACCAGGGTCAACAATGCTAATATATAATATAAAATATATATAATAGTCATACACAAATTTATATTTTATTAGATTATATTAGGTTACAATTCCAGCTACATGTTTCGGCCCAATTCTAGGGCCATCTTCAGGCTCATCTTTGAGTAGGTGAGACTGAGATGGCTCTAAAATTGGGCCGAAACATGTAGCTGCAATTACAACCTAATATAATCTAATAAAATATAAAGTTGTGTATGGCTCTATTATATTTATTTATTTATACTATATTTTAGCATATTCAACACAACTGGGATGTCCAACTTTAAAAAATCCACAATATTTTTACACATTATCTCATAAAGGGTACACTGTCCGGAAAGAGAAGATGTTGAACATAGAATGTGTTTTGATTTTCTCTACAAGCTTGGTCTGAAACATTTCTGATTCTAATAAGAATTCAGCGAGATAATATCATAAATGTGTATCGGTCTTCATGTAAACTACCCGTTATTCTTGTCAGATTTTAATGAAACTTGAATTTTCTTGACATATTTTCAAAAAAATGCTCAAATATCAAATTTTATGAAAATCCTTCCGGTGGAAGCCGAGTTGTTCCATGCGGACAGACGGACAGACATGACGAAGCTAATAGTCGCTTTTCGCAATTTTGCGAACGCACCTAAAAAGGATTTGTGAAGCGGCGGTCTTGGCCGAATTTTAGGTGCGATCGCAACAACGTGAGATTGTCTCACTGGTGTGTTACGCCGTGTCGATTGCTGAACAGTCACAGGTGTTTCGAAGGATAATAATATCTTCACCTTCATGGTCAAAGATAAAAGCCCTACGATCCCCTCGTAACGTCGGTAACCCTTTGTCATGCAACACAGTGTGTAACATTCCAGAAGAATTTCGACTTCGACACCGCTGTATTTCGCATCCCAGCATTTGCCTAGCGATAATGAAGCAATGGAACTTCGGTGAGGATAGGTAGTCCCGATTTGAACCCCTAATCTCCCGAATACGAAGACAGAGGGTTACCCAATCTGCCTGGTAGTTCGCAACAGAGTACTTGCTTCTTTCGCTTATGTCACGGGCCATATTTCGATTTGCGCTGACTGCACAATTACGTCTCTCTGTCTTCTGCTACCATTCGCATTTCAACGGTTCTCGGCTTGTCGTGTCGCATCTCAGTCCATCTTCCGGTTCCTCTTGAAATGGATCCAACAATCAATCTCAATACAACATAGTAGACGCAGTAAAAACCTGGCAGCACGCGTTTAGTAAGCAGTGCTGTTCTGCTGACGTCGCTCCCAACTACTGCAAATACAGATTTAATGATCGCCCAAAGAACTTTCCATCAAAAAAATAAAAAAAAAGGGCACACATACGCGGAGAGGCACAGGAAATTTTTGTTGGTTTTCTCTGTGACGGAATACATCTCGTATATCTGTGGAACAGTTTCGATCAAAATTATTACCCTCGGGGTGAAAACACAAAGCTTTCTGTGTTCGTCTTTTACCGTTGCGCACAAGAAAAAAGGGGCTTTAGTGTGGGAAGTTAGGTATTTTCCTGTTGTAAAGGTTAGGAGTCAGTGTGGGGGTTGCCGGCCCTTAGGTTTTGTACAGACACAGATTATTGACGCTCCCTTTCCACGTCCTTGCCCGTCTAGCGTACCAATAGGTCAGTTCAGTGGTATTTCATTAGGCATTGTAACAACAGGCATTGTTCACTGTCCCATAAACCCACATTCATAAAATTATACCTCCTGTAACTTCAGACTGACCTATGGCTATGCAATATTACACAGTATTTCCTTGCTGTCACTTATTATTAGATTTGTCACATTATGAAATAAGTCCGCAGCACGAACCCTTTTTTCAAAACTTTTTTGAAACAACACAGGCTCTCTTCTTTACCCGATGGTCACTCAATTGGCCAAGAAAGCCTTGCGCTTTTCGTTGTTTTCTCAAAACGTGCCCTACAGTGAAACCTGTCCTGAGTCAGTGGCGTACCCAGGAATTTGGTTCGAATGGGGTTCAACAAATTCAGTTGAGGGCAGAGGACAGAGAACGGAGATCTGGGGGCGGTAGCCCCCTACCCCCTAGTCAAGGGTTCTGGAGGCAGCTGTAATTTGGTACAAGAAATTTCATTTCATATACTAAAAGTTTCTTAATTTTTGGTACTTTAAGACTTTATGATGACAACCAATTTATTTGTCGTTGCAAATGTACACAATTGCGAACCGGCGGTAGTTTTAGAATTTTGCTGCTTTTTTTTCTGAACATCTTGGAGCGTTGGCTTCCTAAATTCAGCACTTTTTAACAGTTTTCACAATCGGGTTGAGTTTGGCACGACTTTTGAGGGCCTGCCTTCAGAATTTCGGGGGAGGTTTGAACAACCCAACCACCCTCCCCCCCCCTCCCCCCGCCGTACGCCACTGTTTTGAGCCACACGATTTCTGCTAGCGTTTTAGCGTCGTATTCCTATGAGATCACTTTTAATATTATGCTCCTAACCGCCTCTGCTTCTAACCAATACTCTGTCCCTTCCTGTCAGGATTTCGGATGAATTGTCCTACAATATACTTATTTCAATCTCACTTGGAATATGCTGTTTAGGCGCGTTCGCAAAATTGCGAAAAGCGTCTCTTAGCTTCGTCATATCTGTCTGTCTCTCTGCCTGCCTGATACAACTAGGTTCCCTATGGACGTATTTTCGTGAAATTTTATATTTTACTATTTTCCGAAAATCTGTCGAGGAATTCTAAGTTTCTTTAATTGAAATGTGACAGGAATAAGGAGTACTTTACATGAAGACCGATGTACTTATGAGAGTATCTGGCTGATTTCTTCTTAGAATGAGAAAGTTTTCAGAGAAGTTACAGAGAAAGTCAAAACGCGGATTTTATATTCAATAATCTTTTTCCCGCAAATCGTTCCTTGTTTCAGATAATGTGAAGATTATGGTACAGCCGGACATGCCACAGATGTCAGTAAACTACGGCGCATGCGCTTTGCGTGCTGCATATCTAAGGCTACAAACACAATCTCAGAAAGTGAAGTGCATTTTGCATTGCCACTGCAACAATGGTTGCATGAACGCAACTCCGTGTTACGTTATATGCCTGTCTTGTATCTTACTTCACCTCACTTAACCCTTCGTATGATTACGTAAAAGACATCTGTTGAAGGGTGCAAATTATGAAACTCTTGAGTTCAGACTGGAGTCGAGATAGCTCTGTCAATGCAGCAACTAGGAAACGAGTGAACAACCGAGGAATTGTGTTTTGAATTGTTTTTTTTTCTTTTTTCGGTAAATGTCCACAACGGCTCCAGGACTCACCCAATCTCCTATACAGTGGTTAACGTTAACTCGTTCCTTGGGGGTAACGAAGCCGGGATATTAAGCTGACCACACACCCTCATATAGTTTCGAGTTTCAGAATAAGTGGAGCTCTATCTCCACTCCTCTATACGTCGTCATGGCATGCACGGGAGCCACTTCACTTTTAATTTATCTCAGGATTTCCAATAACACAATTCGGGTTACAGAACAAGTCATCTCTGTAATAAAAGCTCTTTACCTCTTCACTGAATTGATAAGTTTGTTACTAGAAATGGTTTCGAAATATCAAAGCAGCAGTCTCTTGGCAGCTCTTATATGACCACATCATTTTATGCATTATTACTGACCTGCGACATCTAGTCTGCATACCTGTTAATTGTAATGATAATGTCGTTCGTTCAGTTGTAGTAGCATTCCATTAACTTGTGTTACGAAATTCAAACAATTCTGTTATTCATAGTTCCTACTACGTCACTGTCATGGCATGTCCAATAAGCTTCAGGCCGTGACGGCAAAACTAATCATAGGAATTAATGAAACCTGTCCAATAGCAGCGGGAGTAACAGAGGCGCAGAACCTAAATTATTTAAACAAGTAGCTGGGAGCGCGAGGCTGGCTATTCAAATAGCAGCCACAACTCTGATGGCCAGATGGCGGGCTCTCATACTGTCTGTAAAAAAAAAAAAAAAATACTGCTGAATATCTTTCATGAAAACGAAATTTCCCCCTAAGTTTAACATAAATGGAAAGGTGATGGACACAAATATTTGAAAGGCGTTCACTTGTGGACTGATTTTCATTTGGCAAATGAACGACATCATGTTGTCATACTGCACTTGTTCCTTGCATTATATACTACTGTTTATTACTTCAAATATGTTTAGAATATCTAATATTTCCGGAAATTATGCGTGTTATGAGACGCAAATTATAGTTTTCTGAGATGTGACGCCATGTCGAAGTACTGGAATGCTAGGCCTCTGTATTTCGACGTAGCAAGCTTTCCCGAAACGTCTGTACCTACCAGTCGAAAAGGTGTTGGTTCCAAGGAAACCGGGCTGTTTATCAACGCCGTCATGGTAACCTAGATTCTCGTAATGTGAAGTTCTTTTCAGGGACGTCTGTATTTTATCATATTTACTATTTCTTTCAGCGGTAGCACAGTGGTTAAGGTGCTGTGCTACAAATCGGAAGGTCGCTGGTTCGATTCCAGATGGTGCCATTGGAATTTTTCCTTGACATACAATCGTTCCGATCGTACTATGGCCCTGGGGTCGACTCATCCTCTAACAGAAATGAGTACCAGAAGCATTTCCTGAGGGTAAAGGTGGCCGGTGTGTAAGGCTGAAAACCTTACCACCATCTTGTGCCGTTGTCATGTAATCTGGGAACCTTAACTTCCTGGAACCTTCTGGGCCAATCCAGGCCTGTAACGGGACTGATTTACCTTTACTAATTTCTTTCAATTAATTTCTGATCTTTGGGAAAAATTGGGGATTTGAAATGAAATTACATTAATCAAAACCGCCTTTACACTGATGCCTTTAACATAGAGCAGAATGGCGAAATTTATCCGTGCGTTTTGAGCGTTCTGTAACGACAGAGTCAGTAGCGCCGTTAATTAGTAAATGAGTACGAACGGTGATGGAATGGTAATGACAGACGGAAACCGAAGCGCTCGAATAAAAACCGTTTACATTGCCTCTTTTACCACCGCTAATCCAACATGGACTGACCTGTGATTGAACCCGACCTCCACAATGAAAGTCCGGCAGCTAACAGCGAGGCTACGGAACGGCTTCCGAAGATTACCATCTGTGTAAGTTCGGAGTGAAATGCGCAAAAGGAGAGAGTGGAAAAAGCGAAATTTCCATTATAAGTTTATTTTACGTACTTCAGGCCCAGGCTTTCTAATTTCGTAATTTGGAATAAATGTATTTATGATTAGAAATTTAGTTTTTCATTTTAATAGAAGGACGAAGGTTGTGGGCGTTTGAGAATAAAGCTTTTCAAAGTGTAGTTGGACCTAAGGAGACTTGAAACTTAAAAACTTAGATGATAGAGATGCATTATGAGTGTTTTAGTAATTTGTAGTATTAATTTAGTATTGATAAAACGATTAAGCTATTATAAACACTCAATCCGTGTGGAGCATGTAGCATGCATGTCTAAAATAAAAAAAATGCTGACTGAATTTGGTAGGAGCGTTGGAAGAAAAGAGATTTGCTGCTCGTCAATACATCAAAAAGGTGGAAATGAAACTGAGGGGAGTTAAGTGTGATCATCTATAGTGGCTGGAGCCGGCTAGGGGTGAGCACGGTGGCGAAAGAACCGAACGATGTTGCCAGCTACATGTGTGTGTGTATGTGTGTGTGTGTGTATATATATATATATATATATATATATATATATATATATATATATATATACTCTAAATGTCTGAAACATTTCGTTTGTTGACAATCACTTGCGAGTGTTGACACATACATGGCAGACGTTTAAGTTAATGTCAACAGGCACTTGTGATTAGCAATATCCACTTCATTTCGTACGTTCAAATTAGTACAGACACGTAATTTGGCGCGGTTTATATTATTACATTCTTTGCTGAATGTAGTAATTACTTATCACTATAGCCTCGCCGAGCACGCTGCTGCGTCAGTAACTCTTCAGAACTGTAAGTGGTGTTTGTGGACTTCAGTCTCAACAAGTGTACTGGTTACATAGACTTACTGCTAATAGTTACATTGAGTAATTATAAACGAAACCAATGGAAGCAGCATTTTATATGTCTGGAACATCTCTTTGCCATTCCTTGTCCCAATATCATCATTGTCGAATTTGACGTTCAGGTGACCGTGCATCGTGATATATTCTTATAACAAAACCAACTAGATGCACTAATATCTCAGTTTTATTTTTGGAATAAAATTCTACATGTTTCGGACAGTTCCTCTGTCCATCATCAGGAGTTTTTTTACTGTACACACACACACACACACACAACAATGGTATATGTCATACAGGTTTCCTGACAGCTTGCGAGCAGGATCAGGACAAAGTTCCGTCCTGATCCAGCTCGCAAGCTGTCAACAAATTTGTATGACATATACCACTGCTGTGTGTAAAGTGAAAAACTCCTGACGATGGACAGAGGAACTGTCCGAAACATGTAGATTTTTATTCCAAAAATAAATTTGATAAATTAGTGTATCTAGTTGGTTTTATTATAAGTAAGAAATCATCAATGTCATTTCATTCGACGCTTAATAACCCTCTATTTCAGACGTTTGTATATAGGCGACAACAGTCGACGCAACTAAGTATGGAAGTGTTTAATGGTGCAAAAGGTTTTGAACTTCTTAATAGGTCAGTAGTAACGGCACCGAACACATGAAAACGGTTCAGCCCAGCTCGATTATAGGAAAACCCTTTCCACCTGGAACGATCAAAATCATAACACATATAAAGACGAAATAAGAGACTGAATCGTCTACATCTTCACCGTCGACACCACTTCAACAATATCCGTTTTAACTGTTATTTTGGCCATTGTTTTTAACCCATACTTGTAATGAAATAAGGAAAATATGGTTTTGTCTAAAGAGAAATGAATTTCTGTTTATTATACAAAATATGTCCAGTGTGATGATGACCTATACATAAGGCCGAAACATGTTGCTCCACTGAACACTTACATACTCTGCTGTGTCGACTGTTATGAGGCAATTATTCATTTGAAATACAACCCAATGTTCATCCTTAAACAAAAGTCTGTAAGCAAGTTTGTGTTTAAATTCATGCAGGTTTCTACCTTACCGGGCCATCTTCAGGGAACTATCCTAGATGCTACTTATTATTATTATTATTATTTTGTACTTGATTGGTTACATCATAAAACAGGCCTGAAATACACGGTGAAATGTGCTAAACATGAGACTAGGAAATATAACCACACAACATTAGTCCCATAACGAAGTGTATGTTGGTGTAAATGAAGTGAAAACGGATTTTGTAGGTGAATATCAGTTCGAGGCTGTTTGTTGTAAATATGAACTTACATTTGAGGCTTTCGTAGCGCTGTGGTTGGGGGTCCAGTTGTTCTGGCATGCAACGCCGTGTCGCTGGGTTCGAACCGTCAGGAAACACTTACCCAGCAACACGGAGTCACAGTTTGAAAGAAATGGATTCTTATAAATTCTCATAGTATAAAAAAATTAGAATGCGTTTAAGATGAGCTCTCGATATAGTGTATTGTGGCTATCGCATCATATCGATCACAGATTTGAGGGTAGGCAACTGCGTCAGTGTTCTGTATCCAACATCAATGTCGTGGTTTTAATTCCATGGTGTAGCCGCACTCTCTATGAGATGCTTCAAAAGCACGCACAAAATCCGTGCTGTTCCGTACACGGAGATGATACTGCAGCTGTGTGTCGGCTCACATAGTACGCACTGTTGAATGAAGCTCTTTTGGTGGCATTGGTTGGGATGTTTGGGTTCCGAGCTTAATATATCTTGCTATTTTAAAAATTGTACATGTACTGGTTCATTACCGTAGTCTAACGGGGCACTGCTTCCTTTTTTCGTCAATATGATGTTCCCTGGAAAACGGACAATGCGGTGATTAATGATACAGCGGAAGGTGATTAATAGGACGTACTAGATTATATATATATATATATATATATATATATATGTGCATATACATATATATATATACATACATACATACACACGTACAAATATACATACACAAGTATGCGGTGACGCAGTTGGTTGAGGCACTTCGCTACAAGCCGGAAGGTACCAGTTTCATTTCCCGAAGGGGTCATTGGGATTTTTCATTAACTTAATCCTTCGGGCGCATTAAGGCCCTGGGGAGTACGAGAGGTATCTACTGGGGGGGGGGGGGAAAAGGCGGCCGATGTCAAGGGCTGACAACCTTACCACCTTCGTTTGCCGACTTTGTACAAATTCTGGGAGCCTCAAACTCCTGGAGCCCTAAGGGCCCGTCCAGGCCCCTATAAGGATTGCTGTACCTCTTTTTTTATAAAATCGCGTAAGACGGGAAGAACATAGCGAATTGTGAGTGGGAAAGACTTCAAAACATTGGCCCGATGTATTAGAAAAGCCGTCATAAGTATGACCAATAAAACAGTCGGTAATCTGGCAGAGACTCAAACAGGGTTGCTAATGGTCGGTCTTCGTGTGTTGACTGGGTAACTTGAGAGGTCTTACTGTGTTGTTGAACATAAAAGTCAGACCTTTGAGTCTGCTAGAAGCGCGCTGATGGCTAATGTCATTATTGGTATATTCAAGGGAGAGTCTATTTTACTTAATGATCTATAGAGTTATTATGCTCATTACAAGGTACAAAACATTTTCTTGTCATCATCATCATCATAAAATTATTATTATTATTATTATTTGTTTTTCGTTTCATTTCTTGTAACTTGTTATTTATTCATGTGTTCATGTATTTGTGGCCATAATAAATGGATGAACGCTGCTGAACCCCCATGATCTTGAACTGAATTGAATTGGACGTAAATATATTCGCGAACATTTTTACTGCAATAAATATAATATTGTTCCTACCGTCTGTTATTTTTCGTTGTTGCTGGCCATTGTAATGCTAGGAATAACTTCATCGGTTGCCAATGTTCAGTCCCGGTAAATATTTTGTGTTAACATTCATCTTCTATAACCCTTTCTGTTCCCAGAACTGAGGCTGTATCCATATATCGCGTCCTTGGTAACATTCATATACACTACTTCTTTTCAAAGTCTCTACAGTTGATGCGTATATTGCTGCTGTACCCATAGGATAGTCTGAGTGCAGAAAGAAACGTGTTTTATTTATCTACTTTGTAAATTGTTAAGTTTATTTACACGTTTGCGATAGAAACACGAAATATGAGTTCGAGTATGGAAAATCGGTGGAGTGCTACAGTAAAGGCAATGCGCGGAGCACAAGTTCTTTCACCGCCACTGCGGACTTGCCTGGGATCGGATCCAGCCGTCAGCACGGACATTCGTTAAAGTTGGATAATGTTATTGATAAGATGGCAGTGCATAACATTTAGATGGAAGGGACATGTAGCATGCATGTCATGAGATAAGCGTGTAAAACCAGCAAAGATGTAAAGGATAGTACAGGAGAATACGCCAATAAGTTTATTTGTATATTTAATTAATTAGTTTGTCGGTTGGTTAATTGTGTCTTCTCTCATCCACTTCTCTTTTTCTGTCAGTCTGCTTATTTATCACTGTCCGTGCTTTATGTAGTTAACTTCTCTGGATTAATCGTGCCTTTTGTGTTACTTCGTACATGTAATTAAACTGTCGTATTTTGTTTAATTATCATTGCAGATTAACCCTCACTCTTGCACACGTTGTGGATACATAGACTCTATAAATACAGTGCAGTTCCAAACTTTTTTATGGCCAGGCGTGTTTTTTTCCTAACACGGTTAGCGAAATATAAAGAAACATTCAATTTGTGTTGGGAACTCATAATTAAACACGTTCACAACACTCAATTTTGTACCCGAGACAGCTCCACTTATGTAATTTTTCTTATCGGAATTAAGAGGTAGTAGTATATTATCTTTGTAGTTTAGGATCCGTGAATATAAACCGGTTGGTAGAATTCTTTGTTGTGGGTAGACCGGGCGAAAAGAGAAGAAGGTGTTTTCATTCCACTCACTGCACGCCAGTTTACAAATATTATTAGGTTTATGTGCATAAACACACACACACACACACACACACACATACACACACACACACACACACACACACACACACACACACACACACACACACACACACACACACACA
>Ga0131853_10020230_pt1 | contig 12095 bp, 10 predicted proteins | sample TergutLab28metaG_FD_92764 | JGI IMG/M metagenome (GOLD analysis project Ga0131853, IMG submission 92764) | Labiotermes labralis P1 segment gut microbial communities from Petit-Saut dam, French Guiana - Lab288 P1 (version 2) (version 2) | ecosystem: Host-associated > Arthropoda: Insects >...
AATTACTGTACAATGTTTGAAGCTGGATTTTGCCAGGCTCCTACCATATAATGGCTGCTTTTGAATTCTGAAATTTAGGGATTTTCTGGAAAATTAATTTGGACGAGACTGTTAGAATTCACCTTAATAATTAGGTATGCAAAGGGTTAAATTAAAAAAGTATCGATTCCGTATCAGGGAGGCATCCGGGGGGGGGGACCACAGTGGCCGAAACATGTCGTCAGCATAATAAATAGGATACAAGACAGTTGTGTTTTGACGTACCCCCCCCCCTCCCTAATTGCTTATAACACAACAGGGATGTTGCACCTAAAGATTGTACAGTAACACTCGACTTTCGATCGGGTGCAATGGAAAGCGCTTTCGAATTCAACTCGACAACGACTAGTCAGGTTTTAGTTTACATAATTTGAAGACGTGTGTTCATGCACTTATTGTATACCTTACAGTGCGGAATTCGCCAAAGCTGCTTTGTGAAACAGAAATGGATCTACATTCGATGTTAAACTTTGTGTTAAACAAGTATGTAAATCTGCAAGGCAGATAGAGCTTAGTTCCAAATATTGAGTCGCGAGCAATAGATCGAAGACTTCTAACTTGTTTGAAGTAAGTAAACGACATCCATGCATGTTACTGTCAGTAGTGCACAGCCCAGAGTGGCCACCAATTGTATGCGTGAGGAGCAGTTACGGATGACCAACGGGGGCGTGTTGCTTTCACCCACCCTCCTAAACCAGTCCAAAAGGGCCAATTTTTCGAAACATGGAAAGTCTGTAAGAATAAATGTGGATATAGTGAGAAAAGTGAGACAGTGTGGTAGTTGATTTCACTTTCACTTTCATATTATTGGGTTAACAGCGCGGGGACGCAAAGAACGACACGCCACTTACAACAATGTCTTCTGTGCTTAAGTTTTCTGTACACCAAACACTGTGAGACGCAATGGAACTCAACGCTTTTTCCGTTTAACCACATCACCACTGGCTTCCTTACGTAAAACAAGTGCATTTTTCGCTACAGAATGAATGTGTTTCCACGTGGTCCTTAGGATAAACAACAATATTTCCGTGAATGGTGTTAACCATTTAATCTTTGTAGTGGATAAACATTGTGTTTTCTGAGGGCTGGAACTGATTGTTTTAGTGTTACGTAGTTTAACCTCGTTCATTGGGGGAATGACAGTTGAAGAATGGACCATTAGAAGGAGGATTAAAAAGCAATGTGTTTGCCCCCTACACTACGAGGAGTAGTCGAAATATGTCGTTCCGTTTCATAGCAAAAGCAGTTTCGTTGTTTTTTAAGGATTTAAAAATACAACCAAGCACTGCCACATCTACAAAATGTTTATTGTTCATAATGTTATTTTTTCCCCCCCAGGATTTAATTTTATTATGTCGGTGTGCAAATATTTACGTTTAGCTCCATTGCGTTTTCGCAGTGACCAAACACATGAACTGTTTGACGGACTATCGACACAGTGTGTGTCAAAATAATAGTTCCAAGATTAAAAAACAAGTGCTTGTATTTACTAGCAGGAGTTTCTGTAGGGATATACAGTGTGTACCGCAGCTGTGTTGTCAGTATAGGTATACAGTGTGTACCACAATAGTGTTGTCAGTCCTTCCTCCAAACATGTGCTCCTGATTTTACTGCACCTGAACGAATCTTGTGCGTCTCCCATGACAAGCAGAGGAGATATACAATGGAAGACACACTAGTCACGTTATATTCGCATAAGTGCAGGTCCAACCTACTGACACTTATGGACATGCCGTGATTCTTGCCAAATTAAGACAAAGGGTTTTGTTTTCCGTTATGTCAAGGTAGTCGTAAAACGCAGAAGTCGATATTCGATGAGTGAGAGTCGTAAATGGCGAAAGATGAAATCATATGAGTGTCTCCGGTTCAAATAATCCATGTGTGTTTATTCTTCAAAATTCCCATATGCTTAAACAAAACGCACTTATGTAAACTAGAAAATTCTTACACATTCCAGCAGCCCTGTACGCTGTCCGCTTTACCAGACTAATCACAATGTTCTTGTCCAATTCCGAGACAACATTAGAGTTACATCGCGCATTCACACATGACAATATATCGTTGGATTTCTACCGTCCTTCCCATGGTTACTTAAATTATAGAACTCATTTATGTTTACTTTATTAGTACGTATCAGCGTAATGATACTGTATGAAAGGCGTCTTCTATGTGGCTACCTCTGAGTGTATGTTTCATGACATTTGTATGATCCTAATCCGTGCATTAGTTGAATATATGTATTGCCAGCAAATACACACAAGTATATTGAATTTAATTTATGTACTTAACGACATCCTACATGTTTCGTCCTGCCATTTGGCCTTCTTCAGGGAGGTCAAATACAAATTATTGATACTTTATTGGTAGGAAATGAAATTACGGAAGTATCAGACCCAATCCACACACACATATAAAATAATCATAAAAGCCGTATTTTAAAAATATATAATTATAATTTGTTGCTATTATGAAATGTACCGGGGTGCTAATAAGTCCTGACCAGGAAGGAAACAAGCTCGGAAGCATGTCAGGGACGCGCGCGATTTCAACATCGAGATGCGAGCTGTCATCAGGTTTTTTTTCCTGCAAGGCAAGGCTTCGAAGGAAATTCACGCCATTCTGACAGAAATATTACCTTGTTTCCTTCCTGGTCGGGCCAAGGACTTATCAGCACCCCTGTATTAATATTTAACCGGATGGTACACGCAGAGGTTTCACGTAGTAAATCAGCTTCACCATATACAAATGTAAGGTGTTTTATAGTGCATTATTGGGTATTAGACAATTGCAAACCAGTAAAATTGGACGGTTGTAGCGGCATTCGATGGAGCACGCACCGAAAGAATGCGTCGTGACGTAAATAGCATGGTAAGCCTCACTGTACTAAATCCATGCGTATTAACACCACGTATCATAACGCCAGTCCGCCTGCACAGTCCATATTTTACTCAACAAACATGAGTACGGACAACTGCACACCGCTGTAGACTGTAGACTTGTTATAACCTGCTCGCAAAGGCCGGCGAATGAGTTCTGTAGAGAATTCCCGTATCCAGCGCTTTCAGCGGCGAAATGAAATCATTAGTAAACAAACTCAGAGGGGTAAAAACGCCTTTTTTTTTAATCTAATTTATGATATACAATTCAACCACGCATGCGCGTGACCCCCTCCCTCACTGTCCTTGCTGGTGTGTTTGGCAATACTACAGCGTGGTTTACCATGCTTTTCACATCACGTCACGGTACGTACTCCATTGACACCCGTTTTACCTTTGCACTTTACTGGTTTGCAGTTGTTTAATATCCAATAATGTATTATAAAATATATTGCGCTTACGTATTTATATTGTCACGTGATCGTGAATTACATGAAACCTCTGCGTATACCATCCAATGAAATATTAACACATTTCCTATTAGCAAAACGTTGTATTTATATTTTGAACTGTGGTTTTTTTCCTCGTTATTTTAGAAATGTGTATCGGTTCTGATACTTCTGTAATTTCATTTTATACTGTTTAATGTATCCGTCTTCTGTGTTTAACCTCCCTAAATATGGCCACATGGCTGGCCAAAACATGTAGGAGGTCATTATGTACATAAATTAATTTCTACGTACTTTTGTGCATTTGTTGGCACTACTGACATACACAACCGGTTCATGTTCTGTTATGAAGACCACAGGACGCAGACCAAAACACTGGCCCATTTGGACGTGTTTATATTCCATTGTATTAAAATGTAAATCTTCTACCATTGTTTTCAAATTATGTATAGAAAGTCATTCTCTGAGAGCTGTCACGCATCCTACAGTTTTATTAGATACGTGAAGAAAACTGAGCACTACTGCTGCTCGTTCGTGATTGTCTCAGACTCACACTTGCTAATAAAGCCAGGTAAGTGTGGTCACTGCTGCCTTTAATGCATTTGTGATATCTGTGTGGTTTTTGAGGATCAGTAAATGGACTTAACATTAAATTTATTTAGGTTTCAGCCATATTGAATATCTGTAAGCCGCGGAGCAGAGTGTGAAATCTCTTCCCCAGGGCCGCCGCGAGTGGGTTCGAGCCCCGGTTGAAAATAATTTTTCTGTCCCCTTAGCAAGAGAGAACCGGCTTTAAGTCTTTACACTATATCGGAAAGACTGACTCTCGATTTCGGAGTGACCTGGCTTCGGTCTTAAATGGTTAATTTGCATGCAATAAATTTGCCACGAATATCTATAACAATACAGTTCGCCAATGAGAATCAATATCATACACGTCAGACTTCTTAGAAATACGCCAGAATACTGCTTGTACTTGCAGCTGAAGTTGTACTTTTCAGTCTGCAGACATTGGTCAACTGCGTGTTGCTACCAGTTTCACACCTGACCACCAAATATCAATTTTTAAAGAAAATAATCTCGCATCTCGGACTGTCGTGTATTATGTTACCTGTCATAACTAACACCAACACTAAGTGGTGGGATCCTCAGTGGCTTTGTTTGGGTTCCCTGCCACGGTCAACATTGTCACACAATAGGCCGCTGGCTTAACATCCTCAAAGGTTACGGAAAACAGAGTGAAACTGAAACATGCCAAAGTAAAAAGACAAATTGGAAGGAAGGCCTAAAAAGCCACCCATCAACGTGAATAAGAACCAGTTCATGTCCTCGAAGTCTGTTCGCACTTGTGTGCTAAATGTTGGCAAAATTATCACACAGCGACGGGGAAAGATGATTGGCTTTCACCTTTAAACTGTTCCACGTGGGTACAGGAAAACCATTCACATTGTGTAAACAAATGCGTTGACTGCAAAAGGCAGTCTGTAACAGAGAACAACTTAAAAAGCAGAAGTAACATCTAAGTACGAGCACTTTTCTTCAAATGCGTCTTCAGTTGTAGCAAACTGCCGTTTCTTTTTTGCTTTAGTAAATATCTCCTGAATCCCTACTGTTACACTTACATAGCCTATTTGTACTCCTAATTATTTTTGTTTACTTCAAAGCATATTTGCCCGAGTACCCTTTTAGTGGATGTTTGGTTACGTACGACGAAAATATTCCATTCCATGCTGTTCTTTATTTATGACTTTAAGTACCGGTAACAAATTTACTTTCATTAAGAATTAATTCCTCTCAAATTCTGACTCCTCTGTTTAAACATAGAAATCGTTTTTTTTCTTGCACATGGAAAGTTTGTTAGTTTATGTCAATAATTTATTCTTACCTATCTATGTTAATGTTCTAGAATTAACATAAACATGTATATTCAGCCATTTATTGGTGGCCACGTGGCATCTGGCCTCAAACGCTTGGTGAGAGACAAAACAAACAGAGGTTTCTTATAATTAAAATTTCGATTACACGTTTTCTCTATTTTTTTTCTAATTTCATCAGTATCTACATACTAGATACACTGGAGTTGTGCCTGACCGTAATCACATTCCGTTAAACTCTGACATAACAAGTACCCATTTTACGAATTATGTGCCATCTCTCCTGAAATGACGACTATCTTCTAAACTTCTGTTATTGGTTTACTGTTTCCTATTCTTTTATTTTCCTGACCATTCTTACCTACTCTTTCAGTTCCCTCTCCATTCGGTCATCGTCTACATTCTTTCTTTCTTCCTCTTCTCTGTTGCTATGTTTGGAGTGATTCCTTACGGTCAGATAAGTAAGCAGATGGTGAAGTATCACTATGCTGTACCATTTGTTGCTGTCTGGCATTATGCCTCAAACATATGATTAACTGAACACGAGGCCCAAACTTTGTCTTCTCTTTGACCAGGCAACTAAAGGACAGTGCAGTTCTCTCTGTTGTTCTGCTTTACAAATACGCATCCAGTTATCAAATACACAATGTGGCCACATTCTGCTTAAGGTGCTGTAACGTTTTCATTTGGATATTCCAGAATACGCGAGAAGTTTGTGTGAAATGTAGAGGTATTAGCTATTGAACCGAGTTCTTTCAGAACATGGAAGCGAGAAATCCCTAGAATATGAGGCCAGTTGATTGTTCCTTAAATCTAGTTGGTCTGTAAAAGACTACAATACTTTCTTATCTGTTCTTTGGCTGTCTTTGCTCTCTTCATATGGACGGTATTGCCACCGGATGGCATTAATATTTCAAGACGATGTCTCCAGTATACGGATAGACTCTGTTGCTCTCAACACATCGTGACCAGAAATTGCGATTCGAAACAACTGTCTTTAATTTACATTTATAGGAATTTGTAGTCTTATAAAAGGCAGTAATTATTAATTCACTTGCCTTCCGTAATTCCTGTGTACAGATCTCGGCGCATATACAGAGTGATTAGGGAGGAAATTGGGGGATGATCATTGGGAACGTATAGTTCGTATGAACATGTGTCTGAATCTGATTGGTTACCGGGATAGAGCTCGGTGAATCTACATACACAAAGGCATTGTGAATGGTAATAAAGCAAAAATTACGTACTCTTAATTTTATTTTCATGTAATGTTTAAATGACAATTTTGTTACAGTCAGAATAAATGTGTGAAACCCCCACCATCAGCCTCAGGGCGCTTTGCAATTCGCATGCGAAATCGCGTGTTTTTCGCTTGAGTTGATCTTCACGTGTCTTTTCGCGGGCAGCAGCAACCAAAATGCGAATGAGCAATTCGTCTCGTGTATCCACCTTTCTCATGTAGACTTCTCTTTCATCCATTCCCACAAACAGAAATGTAAGAGGGGAGTTCGAACAGCTCTGTCTCGGTAACCCTCCAGAATTAGACATATGTTCAAATGAGATTTTTTCTCACAATGATGGACACTATCGCCTTCCCAAATATTCGCCTTTCGTCCTGAATCATTCCGTGTATGAAGACTTGTCACTAATTAGTGCCGTGTCTTTGAGCGAGAGTTTAGATTTTGGAAACGAAGTGCCTATTTTCCAAAACTACATGTCACTATATTATTTTGTGTTTAATATACTGTCCATTTTAGAACAGATAGTTATAATTCTGTGTTTCGAATAGACCCCGTACCCCTTAATTTCGAGAACTACCCCCTCCCCCTTCCGCCTAGCTGTTCCAATTACATCGCGGTCCTTTGCCCCGCGTTTAAAGTCTTTGTTCCGCAGTTTGCTCCTAAGCCCTTCCATTTTCCAAAATCCGACCTTTAGTAGCCCTGCTACATCTTTCTTTCCCTAGGTTGTCCCTGTTCTCTCGCTCGGCTCTTTCCCATCCCCTATCTCTGGTTAAATCCTTTTTTGTTAGCCACCTGCCTGAGCTGCTTTCGCGGGTATTGGCCCTGGCACTCGTCGCTGTGGTCATGTAGATTTCTGCCGCCCTGGCGGTCCACCTATTGTATTTTTCTCCGAGTCTCCCTCCGCCGAAATACAGCTTGTTGACTATGTGACTAGCCAGTTCACTGCCTGTTGTGACAGCACAGAAATCAGTCACCGTGTGTGCATTTCGTTACACCGATGTAGTGCATGATGGAGGAAGATCGAAACATATTTGAAAACTCTCAGTCCAACCGGCAACGTTGAAGCACATGATCGTCATTTACATACTTGGCAGTCATTGTACTAACAAAGTACTCAGACACAGCTCTATTAGCTTTAGCTGATGAATCGAATCTGTATGTAATTTAAATTACAAGGAAAATCAAATCAATGTAATTTTCGTGTTTAAGAAATCAGTACTCATTTTACAAGAAGACTTGACAATTATTTCTTGATTTATTTTCCTCATATTTCAGTAAAATGGTGTAGAGGTATTTTCTTTGAATTTTTCTGCGAATAAATGTAGGCGCCATGTACATTGATAACTGCTGCCTCTGTCTTCAGGTTTCAACAATGCTGGAATATTTACACTCAAAGTCGGAGGCAGTAGGTTCATTTAGAAAGGTAAAGTGTCCATCGAAAATATTCCTATATTTGTCGACGGTCTGTCAAACAGCACATCGATGAAGAAGCCCTTCCTGAGTTTGTGATTTTATGTGTACTGATTGAGAGTTTTTGCCTTATTATATTAACCTAAAGACTATATGTATAAAAGTGGATAAAAAGAATTTTTTAAAAAAACTTGTTCATCGCATTCATATATAATATTTGACAGCGATAATCAATTCTAGGTGACGTCAGAACGTCGAACTACATAAGAACAGATCGAGTTGAGTGTTATTTGTTTGTTTGTTTGAAGTGTTTATGAACCACCCTGTGTCGCGCGTCACCGGCTCTTCCTGTGACTGCTGTGACACACTTACCAGCCACGCTAAATCAAATTATATTTTTCTAAAATAAATGAACATTCTTAGTGAAACACTTCAGTGTTCCCACCATTCCTGTAAACGAGACAGTGACTTGGTGCAATGTAATATAATATTAATACTGTAAGCCATTGTTAATAATAAAGTGATATAAAGATTATACGTATGTGAGTATGGATTTGCACCAAAACTTTCTGGAATGCTTCTTTACTTTCAGTGTTACTAAGGTGGAAGGGAAGAGTTCACTTGGGAAACCCAGACGTAGATGGGAGAATAATAGTGCATCTGAATCGAACAAAAGTCTACAGGATGTGAACTGATGGAGCGTGTCAGTATAGGATACAGCTTGAGCTCTTGTAAACAAGGTACTGAAAATTCGGGTGGCGTAAAAGCCTTTGTATATCTTGACAAGATGGGTAACCGGTAGGTGGTCAGGGTACACCCTTTGCGCTGAAATTAAATATGCAGGTTCTGTTACAAGTATGATTTCATTTCTTCAGTTAACCTTTTGCTTCTTCGGCTGTCAGCAATTTGTCAGAAAGGCTTCTCTTTGTGGGTCCTGATGAAAGGTCAGTATAATGGCGAACTGAGCCATTTGTGAGTGCTCACGTCCGACACTGTAACAAGTCAGTCGCCTGTCTCCAGGCTTGCATTCGTGCTCCGACTCAATAAATGTAGACTTTTTCACAAGCCCAGTGCAAACGGCTCGATCCACAAGAGCTGTGGGATCGAGTGATTAAGCACGGAAATGGTACTTCAAAAAGAGGCTCAACGAGGTGCATTGCAGTTTGGATGTTTCAAGCTACTAACCCAAAAACAGTCAGCAGCAATCGTTGGCAGTATCACAGACACGAGCAATAACACAGTAAGGTCAATTAGCTATATATTTCTTATAATATAATATTACTGCATTGCAGCAAAACAATCGGAGTGAAGATATGTGAGCAGAAACAACCAAGAAACTGTCAGATGAACTCACTCTTCATTCATATTCGTTCTTCATACAACATTCACAACCATTTATGGGCGCTGTTTGGAAGATTCGTTTTTAAGTTTACAGGAATGTAGAAAGAACTGTAGATAAGATAAGCGCTATTTTGGAATTTTTCGCAGCATAGAGTGGATCTACATGCGGAAGGATTTCTACGCCTCCACAAAGCACAACACCCAAGGAAAGGGTTGTTCACTTGAGCGGCAGACCGCGTGTACTCAGCCCTACGGAAGGGTCTGAACTATGCGGTAGCTTCGGCTGTTCGGCCCATAGATGATATCCTGACCAGGGTGGAGAAGGCTCTCAAGTTACTGCCTGCCGAGTTGGCTGAAGAAGCCATGCAGAAAGCTGTGAGGATAATCAAGGACTCTTCTAGACCGAGGGACAACTGGACTGGTGCTGAGAGGAAGACGCTCAGGGCTTTATGGACGACTACAGACAACACCATCCTCCGGGCAGACAAGGGCAATTCTCAAATGGTACTCAAGTCTGTGGACTACAATCAGAAATTGTTGCCCTCCTCCGGGACCCATCTAATGGAAGGCTTACCAAGGACTCCACAGAGACGGTCGAACACAAAACCACACTTTTTCTGAAGAAGTAAACACCTGCAGAGAAGGTTCTCGAACGACTACGTCCCGCATGTACAAGACCTTCGAGGCTATATGGACTCTCCAAGATCCATACAGGAGTCCCTCTAAGGCCTGTTGTAGCCCCTACCTACCAGCTGTCCACGTACGTATCTGACAGACATACTCAGGCCTCTCGTGAGGCGCTCTATGCATCGCGTGAAAAACTCCATCGAGTTTCTTCACACTTTGGGTTCGATACGAGTCGGACCAGACGACCTGATGGTCAGTTTCAACGTGGCGCCCCTGTTCATCCGACTTCCTCCTATAGATGGTCTTGAACTCCCCGCTCGAATCTTTGGTGAAGATTTGCTAATTTTATTCAAGCATGTCCTCACTTCCAGGTACTTCAGCTGGTGGACAATTACACGAGCAGACTGACGGGGTGGGAATGGGTTCTCCGCCCTCTCCCGTCATCATGAACTTTCTTATGGAAGACTTCGAGGAGACGGCCGTAGAACAAACGACCCGTAAGCCGCTGTGCTGGTTTCGTTATGTTGATGGCAGTTTTGTCATTTGACCACGCGTAACGGAGACGTTGGAGAGGTTCGTTGACATTTGATTGTTATTCATAGGAATATCAATTCCAATTCGGAGGCAGAGAAGGACGGCCACTTTCCTTTTCTTGACATCGAAATGCAAAGGAGAGTGGATGGCTCTCTGAGCCACAATGCGCTATTAAGCACTCTACACACGTCTCCTCATTCCCACTTGGCCCGCCTGCCCTCCATAAAATTATCCTTCGATTTTATTTTTCATTTCCCCCATCTCCTCCGTTATATTTCTGTTTTTTATTTTATTTTATATATATTTCTTTCTGTGGTTTATTTATTAATGTTATTAATATTATATTTCTCTCTACCTATCCACTTCCTGCACTTTTACTGACTTCACCTACCGGGGCCGTTTGGCCTCAGAGCACCACTTCCAACTTGACTTCATTCCTCCCTCGCGCTTCACTCTGCGCTTCATTAGCCCTATTGGCTGGCATCTCGTTCTCTGAAAACCAGTCACCGCCCACACCATATCCTACAGAAACTGCGTGCCTAAGTGTTCCCGGTATTCTTCTTGGACTGCTTGCCCTTGAAGATGGGGCCGCTAGCTTGTCCCGAAACATCGGTAAGAAACTATCACACTACGCTGCGTAAAATCCCAAAAGTTTTCGTCTCTAATTCGGGGGGAGGGGGTGGGAGGAGGGATGGAGGGAGGGAAGGATCGACGAAAGAAGGGAGCGACGGATATTGACATGTTTATATATGAGTATTATATATATATATATATATCGGTAATAACCTATGTGTATGATTCTACACCATATCAGTCCACCTACCTACATATATAGCCATTTATCTACTTACACATAAATACCTGACCCGTGTTTGCAATCCAAATCCAGTAGTCGAGCGCAGGCACACCTGCCGAATTAGCCATCTCAAATCGTGCCTAAATGAACGTCATGGTACTACATGCAGACTATCCATGCAATGAAATGTAATAAAGTAACACAACGTTGTAGGAAACCACAAACAAGTTAGGCAGTGGAAAGTTAGTGAAACGAATGAAAGCTGATGGAATTTAAGTTACATTTCAACATGTTTGCAATTTCCACCACTCCAACGTTTTAATATTCTCGTTGTAAAAAAAATTGTTGCTCACGAATATGAATTTGCAGTGTTGATTCCATTTCATTCTCAAAAAAAAAACAGATCTCATAGTACTTTGCGCGTATATTAATATTTACCTAAAGCCTGACATGAAAAGAATTCAAGTGCAGCCCACTCTATACTTGACCTGATGCCTACTTTAACACACTGGAAGCACCAGTAGTTTAGGATACAGAGTTCCAATTAACTGCCATCGAAGTTGGTTTATATTTATTCTAGTGTTTCTGTCAAGTGCAGTAGTAGTATGAGTAACGTATAGAGATTTATATGTACGTTTAGAACTACACAATTTTCCTGCTCTGACTATCCCTTGTTATTTCAATTGAACTGGCCTCATTCAGGCCTCAGATACAAGTAAGCGGCCAACGCAGCCATCAGTGTTAAGGAGTCTACAATAAGTGAAGAATATAAACAATGCCAACTTTTTTATTGTACTTCTTATAGGCTCAACATGTTTCGGGCACTACTATGCCCATTATCAGGAGCTCGCGACTATAATGTTGATTACCACATTGGTCGTTTCGTTCTTGGTTTGCTGTAGGTTAGA
>Ga0131853_10020233_pt1 | contig 12095 bp, 5 predicted proteins | sample TergutLab28metaG_FD_92764 | JGI IMG/M metagenome (GOLD analysis project Ga0131853, IMG submission 92764) | Labiotermes labralis P1 segment gut microbial communities from Petit-Saut dam, French Guiana - Lab288 P1 (version 2) (version 2) | ecosystem: Host-associated > Arthropoda: Insects >...
CAAGAAAAGTAAGCAAAAGAAGGCGGCTGGGGGGAGGACCGACGCTGCTTCGCTCACAGAGTGCGTTCGCTTCGCGCTAACTCCCCCCAGACCCCCCACTGGTGGGTCAAGGGCGGGTTGGTGAGGGCGGTAGGTTGTGTGGTAGTTGTATTCGTTTGCAAGAGCGGAAGGTTTTTAGTGGGTAGAGGCATCGTTTTGTTAAGGCGGTAAGTTGCGGTTCCGTATTGGTTACGTTTGCGCAAAGGTCAAGGGCGGTGGTTAGGGGCTGGCGGCAGGACTTCGTCTGCCTTAGCTGGTTGCCTAATAATCGACCCAGCCAGCAGGTGCGCAGCAACAACCCCGAAGCCTCGCCAAACATTACATTACAAATATCAACAACTGGTAGCGCAAATGGCGCTTGCCGCCAGCAAAGTGTAAACTTTTTTGTGTAGCTCTGTTTTGGACTTGTTATTGTATTTCGGCGCTGCCCCATGATAAAATAAACCCAAGCGATACATACAACAACTTGCGGAAATGGGGTCTAGCCATGAAAAATAAGCAATTAAAAGTTATTCTGCTTTGCATTGTCTCTCTTGCCATAGTCCTTGGGGCATGTGGCGCGGCTTCACCACCTGCGGCGCCTATGGCACCCGACATGCCCGCGGCCGAAGCGGCACCACCACCGCCGGCGGCACCGGGTGGCGGGGGCGGCCCGGCAGCCTCGACGCCTCCACCGCCGCCTGCAATGGACTTCCCAGAGCCGGAAAGCTTCTTCGAGATGGATATACTCACCCACGAAGAAAGCGGACGGATGATGGTCTACAACGTGGCGATGCAGCTGCAAACCAGCGAGTTTATGTCCGGGGTGCGCACCATTCGCAGGAGCGTGCCGGAGCTGGGAGGGCGCTTTGAGCGGGATACGATCTACGGCCACGACAAACGCCAAGAAAACCCGAGGGACAGGCGGGCGTACTTCTCCTTCTTGATACCCACCGCCAACCTGGCGGAGTTTATACTGCTGGTGGAGAATAGTTACAACATCTGGTGGATGGACCTGACCGCGCAGGACGAAACCGCAACATACAGGTGGACAGACACCACCCTGCAAGACCTGCGGGAGCAGGAAAGTACACTAGCAGCGCTTTTGGAGCAGACCGAGGACCCGGACGAAATCTTCGGGTTGCAGAGCCAGCTGGCTGACCTGCGCAACCTTATTGCAGGTATGGCGGTTTCCCAGGAGCAGCTGATGGAATCGGTAGTTTATTCAACTGTTATAATAGAGCTGTTCGAGGCCTTCACGCCTGACCAGGTGGCTCCGCTGACATTTGGTGAGCAGCTAGGGGAGACGGTTACGCTCAGCACCGGGCGCTGGGGGTCGATGGTACAGGGAGCTTTGGTCTTCTTGCTGATGGTTATTGTACCCTTGCTTGTTGTCGGTGCCCTCACCCTGATGGTGATACGCGTGATAAACAAGCTGCGACGTAGCAAGAGGATGGAAAAATATCTAAGCGGTGAGAGCTTTAAAAACGAAGGCTCGGACGAGTAAAACAGCGGCAACTGCCCGACAAAACACCGGGACACGGGCTTATCGCCTGTGTCCCGGTTTTGTTTTGCTTACGCTATGGTTTCGGGTAGTGTGACCGGTGTCTCGTACTCTGGGATTGTGCCGATTGGGGGGACAGGCGTCACGTAGCCCGGGAGCGTACCTATTGGGGGAACCGGGGTTGCGTACTCAGGCTCGACGGTATCCGGCAGTGTGACCGGCGGAATATACTCCGGGAGAGTGCCGATTGGGGGGACAGGTGTCTCGTACTCCGGCAGTGTGCCTATCGGGGGAACCGGGGTTGCAGGTGGGGTAGGGGAGGGAGTTCCGGCGACAGGCGGCGGCTCGGTTGCGTCCTCGTTGTCGCGGGCCAGCAGCTCACAGGCGCTTAGCGCGAGCATCGCGCCGGCCAGTAGAAAAATTAGCGCTGTTTTAAGTTTTTTCATAATCTTGCTCCTTAAGGTGTTTTTGTGGCTTCTGATAACTATAACCTTGCCTTTGCGGGAAACATTACCTGAGTGAAGAAAGCAGAAAACAGGCTGTGTGAACACAACCTGTTTTCTTTGGATGGCATACTGGTGCGGGTTAGCCATAAGAGACATGAAAAATCACTGAGTTGAGCAAGACCGAGTCCATTCCTTTCCGCACCACATGGGAAAATCCATATATGGAAAATCCAGTTGTGGTTAAAATATCTGTCTTGAATGTGTGCGCTAATAAGGCAGTTGTGTATGAACTTTCCGGGCAGACCCGCTTGATACTTGCGTTTTACCGAAGGGTGAAGTCAATTTTTTGATGGGTGTTTTCCGCAACCCAAAACGAGGTTTACTATCTCGCTGCCAATTATGTGGGGGTCGTTTCCCGCAGACGCAGCCATGAGCGCTGCCCCAAAAATGCAGGCCGCCGGCCAATGGTGGTCTGTATTTTTATGTTACTTGCGCCGAGAGCGCACCGCACTTTCACGCTGGAGCGTGATGCAGCCTACAGGCTTATTTGCTGCAAAAGCGGCAAAATGGGTGCAGGGTGGAAGCCTGCCAAGCGGGCAAGTGTGTTAACACGTTGCCTTGCTTGCTACAATGGAATACGGTATAACGGCTCGTTGATATGCGAAATGGCAAGCCTTTGACTCTCAGCGTTGTTGGAATAATTTGCTTGACACTATTTCGATAGCGTGGCTATAATGTGATTAAGTCGATATAACAAGACAACTCACGAAAGGGCGGGGAAGCTTGCATGGTTGTCATATTCGCTATATTAGCCCTACACATTCTCTTCTTTATCCAGGCAAAAATATTGATTCATGACAGCAAAGTACGCTTTAAGGATATTGCCTACATTGTTCTCACCTGTGCGCTGCTGCTGGGCGTCAATATTGCGCTGGAGCTTTTGAACGCGTCTGTAGTCGCGATTTTGCTGTCATACGAATTCGCTCTCTTTGGGGTTTTGTTTTTCTATCTATTCGGCGTCAAGGCGTATTCGGCAAAAAAGGCGATTATCCTAACGAGTATCACTATGCTTATCTTCTCTGTAAGCGGCCATATAATCGATGCTATTATTGTGCTTGTTCTCTCTGCGGTTCATGGCGAAGCCGCCGCTGCCCAGCTCCACACCTCAATAATCGCATTTCGCTTGTTGGTGGCATATGCGACCACAATCCCTCTCACACTTTTATTTGTGAGGCTAACCAAAGATTTGCGCAAGGCTATTAACCAGAACGAGCGCATACAAAGGGCACTACTTGGCATAGTGCTGTTTCTAACTATCTCGTTCCAAATTACTGCGATTTGGCTGGAGTTTCTTGTGGGAGAGGAACACGTAGCCCAGATTATCTCTATGCACGCATTCTTTATTGCGGCCTACGCGGTAATTGCCGTTGTAAGCTTCATTTTGTTTTCAAAGTCTATGGAGGCGAGATACGCGCTGCAACGCAAGGAAGCCGAAGAGAGAGATTTGCAGTACTACACCGGCGAGATTGAGCGACAAAACACCGCCGTGCGGAAGTTTAAGCACGACTACCAAAACATCCTATTTTCTATGGATAGCTATTTTGAGGAGAAAGACTTTGCCGGCTTAGAGGCATACTACACATCCAGAATTAAGGCGGCGTCCGAGGTCATTACAAAAGAAGACTTCTCGCTGGAGAACCTGAACAAGATTCATGTCCGAGAAATCAAAAGTATCCTCGCTGGGAAGCTGATGCTGACACAGAGCAAAGACATAGATGCCGCATTTGAGGCAGACAGGGAGATTGATGATTTTTACGTCGATTCCGTCTCCCTTGTGAGGATTATCGGGATTCTGATGGACAACGCGGTCGAAGCGCTAAGCGAGCTGCCAGGCGGTAAGCTTTCGGTGGGCTGCTTTAAAGGCGAGAGCGGGATTACCCTCATTGTGCAAAATACCTGCCGGCAGGACATCCCCAAGCTCCACCAGTTGTTGCGGGAGGGGTTTTCCACCAAGGGAGATGGGCGCGGCCTGGGCCTAAGCAATCTGCAAGAGATTGTTGATGCTCACGCAAACTTAACGCTTGAGACGACTATTGTAGAGGGTAACTTTGTTCAGACATTGCATATCGGAGGTGTATAATGTTCCGTATATTTCTATGTGACGACGACCCCTGTTGGCTCAAACGGCTGGAGGCGCTTGTGACCGGCTATCTTGCCCTTAAAGATTACAATATTGAACGAGCTTTATCTGTCAGCAACCCAACCGCTCTCTTGGGCTACCTGAAAGACCAGCCGCAGAAAAACGGCCTATACATTTTAGACGTGGACTTAAAGCACGAAATTAACGGTATCGCACTGGCGGCGGAGATAAGGCGAATGGATACGCATGGTAAAATCATCTTCGTTACCACTTACGAAGAGCTGGCCTATTTAACATTCCGTCACCGGGTGGAGGCGCTGGACTATATAATCAAAGACCGGCCGGAAGAAATGGCGAGGAAAATCCAGGAGTGTATCGAGCTGGCCTACCGGCATGACCGTGACGACACGCTCGAGAAGCCGCATTTTCAAGTGCAGACTGGCGACGCCGTGCGCAGCATTCCGCTTGACGAGATTATGTTCTTTGAGGCGCATCCCTCTCTGTCTAAAAAGCTCATTTTGCACACGGATAATGGTCGCATTGAGTTTTACGGCTCTTTGAGCGAAGCTGCGGAAATTGGCCCGGAGTTTTACCGCAGCCACAAGTCTTATGTGGTGAACACCAAGAATATTAGGCGGGTTGATAAAGCCGAACGGATTATAGAGATGACAAGCGGAGAAATCGCTTTGGTTGCCGCCAGAAAAGTAATAGGCTTATTAGAAACCATGACCGAACAGCAAAAATCGCACAGATAGGTACAGCTGGCCCGAAAAGAAGTGTTCCCTATGAGGGGGCGCTTCTTTTTTGTTTTGCCCATATGCTGCCGTATACACGGTTCGACCGGCGCGCAGCGCCGGTGAGCGCCCTAAGGGGCGCTACTTCAAAAGTGGGCTTCTTTTGAAGTTCGATGAGTATGAAAGCGCGCTTTAGAGTAAAATACCTGCGTTTTAGAGAAAAAACAAGAGCGAGGGCAAGAAATGTGATAGATTAAATGAACACTAAAATACTGCACACTTAAGGGGGGAGCCTATGCAGCTGACACGGGAGAATGATTATGCGGTTCGGATTGTGTTGTTTCTGGCCAAAATAGACCGGTCTGCCAGCGCCGGTGAAATTTCCGGCGTGTTGAAAATTCCGAACCGATTCACGCGAATAATTCTCGCCAAGCTGTTGCAAAGCGGCCTTGTAACATCACAGAAGGGGATAAATGGCGGGTACACATCTGCCAAGCCGGACAGCACACTGCTTGACGCGATTGTCGCTGTGGGGTCAAATATTGCAATCAACAAGTGTTTATGCGAAGCTGCCGGGTGTGAGCGGATTGAAAAAGAGAAGTGTGTTGTGCACCATGCCTTGACCGCTTTGAATGAATTAATCATATCTGAGCTTCGCAAGTTGAAGGTGCGAGAGCTTGCTCCAGGCTTTTTGCTGGATTATGACAGTCTGTCTTCCGATGCGGCCGGAGCGGAAGAACCGGACGCAGGCGTACCGGTGGATGCCGATACCCGCTGTGTGCAAGTCGCTACACCTCCTCTCGGTGGCGGCATATCGGCGGTGGCAACTACCTCCGCCTAGGCGTCCGGTATTTCGGGAGTGCCGAGAACTATACTCATCGAACTTCAAAAGAAGCCCACTTTTGAAGTAGCGCCCTAAAGGGCGCTCACCGGCGCTGCGCGCCGGTCGAACCGTGTATACGTCACCTGCGGCATTTGCCGCACACACTCTACGAGTGTGTAAACTTGAAAATCTAAGGGGCGATTTTCAAGTTCGGTGACTATATAACACAACATTAAATGTTTGAAAACCAACATTAGGAGGATAATCATGGGAAAGAACAAAACCCACACAAGAACATTGCGGAGCATCCTGGCCTTTGCTCTGGCGTTTGCCATGCTGGTTTCGATGCTTGCGGTACCGGCAGGTGCGCTCAGCTACGAGGACGCCTTTGGGTTAGAGCTGACCGAAAGCCACGCCGGTGATGAGAGCGAGGTCTATAACCAGCTCACAGAACCCACCGAACCATCGGAGCCAACCGAGCCAGAATACCCGGGCGAGGCTGAAGAACCAACCCAGCCCGAAGAAGATACATACACCGAAGAAGAGGACGAAGAGCCTATCGCCATAGCGCCCCTGAGCAGCGGTGAAGCGTCGATTGAGTTGAGCGCGTTTACCAGCACAAACGCGAGCTTTCTTACAAACAACACAAACGCAATGGACCTTATATTCCAGATACAATATTCAATCGCCGGCACCGGCGACGCCGACGGCGGCGAGATTCGTGTGCGGCTGGAAGACGACCCCACCACGTTGCCCAACACATTCTTCGCGACGACAATTGGCCGCATCAACATCTCGGTCTCTACCGTCGGTGAGGACTTTATAGACCCCGCTGACGCCTTTGTAGAGAGCGCCGGCGGGCAGAACACGCTTGTAATACCCTTTACCGGCGGTGAAGACGACATCACCCTGGATACCATAACTATCGCGCTTGAATACAACCGCGAGTGGGACGGCAGGCTGCGCCCCGGCAGCGCGCTGCACACTTTTGAAGCGTGGGCCGTCAACGACGGCGTGGCAGACCTTTTGCCCCGCGAGCTGGCCGTGACCTCGAATACCACCAATGCGAGGACTTTCAACAACGCAGGCGCAACCGAAGTTCATCTGGATGTAGGCACCTTTGCGTCTAGCCAAGCTACTATATTCAACAACTTTAGCCCCACCAACTGGAACTTTGTGCCCGGCACATATTTTACGGTGTCCGCCCCGGTTCCACCCGGTGCGGTGGTTGCCAACCCTGTCAATACTGCCGGTGGTGCTGGGTTCGCCCCCCAGATACTCGGCAACGCGACCGACGGCTACAGGATAGTTTGGGAAATTCCAGTTGAAGACATTATGAACACCGTAAACTGGCGGTTTTACCCGCGTATGCAGTTCCCGTCAGCCTACTTTTCTGCCGGGCAGGTCGTGCCTATACCGGTAACTGCCAGCTATTACCTGGAGGATGCGATAACCGGGAACCCCTACCTTTACTCGCGAACAACTACCACAGCCGTAACACTTGTCGGTGGTGGGACAGGGACACCGGGCGGCTCAGTCGACATTACCTGGAACATCCCCGCGCAAATCACAATGCTCGCCAACAACATGCAAGCGCGAGCTGCCTCTAGCGACAACTTCTTCATCAACAACCAAAGTGACCAGCCGCTCGAGAACGTTGTGATTGCTATCTACAACAACCCGGGTGTAGCCGGCACGCAAACCGGCAGCAAAGCCCAATACCGCCACAGGTGGGTATTTTCTAACACCGGCAGCACGGTTGCAACCTACTGGCGGCTCTACATAAGAGATGCCGCAGGCAACGAGCGGGTGTTCACACAGGTTCAACCGGGCGCCGGACTCAACCCCGGCAACTTTGCAGCGTTTGAGCCACACACCGCAGTTACCCCCGCCCTTGCGGCAAACGAGTATATCGACAGAATTGAAGTGCGCCCGCAGTTTGAGGGCAGGGACGCCCTCGCACCCGGCACATCATTTACGGTGCGCCCCGAGTTTGTCGGCTTTGGCACCACCGGCATTGACCACACAGGTGCCGTGGTTGGCCGCAACGACGCCGGCTACTCCGACATACCTCAGCGGCTTACCGTTAGATACGACGGCCTTGCAACACCATTTGAGGGCGGCACGGTGTTGCGGTTTTTAGACCCGCCCCTTACCCCGGCGGTAGATGTTAGGGTCGAGACCATCGCCACCGCACACGCCGGCGCGGCTATAGCCCCCGGCAATGTGCTGCCCGTGCAGATTACCGCATTTAACTCAGGTGATATGGGAACCTCAGGTTCCATGTGGGAGCGCCCGAGCTTCCTGGTCTTTGTCCCGGCAAATGCGTCTATCGACCTCTCGCAGACTCCCGAGGCCATCCGGGTGCAGAGCGGTGCGTCGCTTGGCAACATGTCGGTGGAGTTTCTTGGCACCGAAGCCAGCGGCCAACGGGCGTACAGGCTGCAAACTCAGCAGGGTGTTTCACTTGGGCGAGTCGGCGGCGCAACTGCCGCCGCCAGCAACGAGGCAATAAGGTTCGAACTGGGTATAAACACGCCGTTTGGCACACCGGCGGGCAGCACCAACATGCGTATCTGGGTGGTGGGCTATTCCGGCGAGCCACAGCGCACGCTCTTCAGAGAATTCGGCCTGACGGCCACCAATTTCGCGACAATGACTAGAGGCATTTATGCCGACACAAACAACCACACCGGCCATAACCAACTTGCGCCCTACCACCGAATCGTCAGCGCCAACCTCGCCTACACCGTCTCCACCAGCTCCAGCCTGAGAGCCAGCGCCAGAATGTGGGATAACCAGTCGGTCTCTTGGCAGGTCGGCGGGGTAGCTGCCGTGCCGGTCGGCGGCGCGGGCCGCTTCCAGCTCGAAGTAACAAACGCTGGCAACAATTTTGTCGGCGGCCTCAAGCTCTACAATGTAATCCCCAACACCGCTACAACAAACACCGCCGATGGTGTGGGCAGCGTGACCTCCCAGTGGAACGCGACCTTCCAAGAGCTTATCTTTACGATATACGACAGGTTTGGGGCCACGATAACCGGCCAGTTCGGCGGCAGCCGGATTTTGGTCTCGAGCGAGTATGCGCCTATTACTACCCACCCTATTACCGCACCCGCCAGCTTTGTGCCGGTGACCTCCGCCAACATCGGGACAGCCCGGTCGTTTATCTTTGACCTCGGTGGCAACAGGCTTCCTCCCGGCGCGCGAATAGTAATTGAGGGCACGGTAACCGCCCCCGCCGGCATAACCCTTGCCGACATCGGCCAGGCCGCGCAGAACTCTTTTGTGACCTCGGGGCAGTTCTTCAACACCGCTAGCGGCGGCACCGCCCAGGGTCTAACACCTGCTATTTCCGACACCCAAACATTCGCCATAACCGACCGCGCCAACGCCAGCATAACCGGTCATGTTTTCAGAGACTTGGGTGCCGGCCCGACAACAACTCCAATATCCGGGGTAACTGTGCGTCTGTATAGCGGCGGCACAGGCGCTGCAAACTTTACCGGCCTAACCGCTACCACCAACGCAGCCGGCCAGTTCAGCTTTACCGGCCTTGCCAGCGGAGACTATTATGTGCACATCACCAACCCACTGCTCGGCACGCTTCCGGCGGGTACTAGCACATCTTTCTCCGGCAGTGTAGGCCCTAATGGTTTTAGCAGTACAATCACCCTGGGCGCCACAGAAACCGGCCACGCATTTACTATGGGCGGCGCGGGTATAGTGCGCACCGGCTCGGTTCAAGTGCGCTTCCACCTCAGCGAAACGACCTGGGTGGGCAACATCACCCACACCCTACACTCGGACGTGAATTTGTCCGGAGCGCTCGCGTCCGGTACTGTCGTAGCGGGCACCGATATACTTGTTCCAGCAGGCCACAGCATAACCGGCGCGACCTCCCAAAACTTTAACCTCACTTGGGATAACCCTTCCGTCATCTTGAGATTCGACGTGGTCAATCAGTTCACGGTTGAGTACGACGCAAATGGCGGCACGGGCAGTATCGCCCCGCAAACGGGCAACATAAATGGCAACATTACCCTAAGTGGCGGCGCAGGCTTCTCAAGAACCGGCTTTACGCTCGCGGGCTGGGCGACATCGCCTGGCGGTTTTGTCGCCCACGCTCTGGGAGCGACCTTTACCACCGCCACCCCCGGCACGCATACCCTGTACGCCGTGTGGACAGTCAATACCTACACTATAACTTACAACAACTTGCATGGTTCCACACACACCAACCCGACGACTTTTACGGTTGAAACGCCAACTATAACACTAACAGCTCCCACCACCCGCACCGGCTTCACTTTCGAGGGCTGGTATAGCGATGCGGCGTTCACTACTGCGGTAACGCAGATAGCGCAAGGCACAACCGGGAACCAGACCCTTTTCGCTAGGTGGACTGCCGACTCTTTCACCATAACTTACAACAATCTGCACGGCACCACCCACACCAACCCGGCAACATTCACGCCTGAAACGGCGACTATAACATTGACCGCGCCTTCAATCCGCACCGGTTTCACCTTCGAGGGCTGGTATAGTAACGCTACGTTCAACACCCCGGTAACGCAGATAGCGCAAGGCTCTATTGGCAACCGCACCCTCTATGCCAGGTGGGAAACGATAGACTACACAATCACCTACAACAACCTGCACGGTACGACCCACACAAATCCGGCGACTTTTACGGTTGAGACGCCGACCATCATACTGAGCGCGCCCTCGACACGTGCTAGCTTTGCTTTCGCAGGTTGGTACAGCGACGCTGCACTTACTACGGCGGTAACGCAGATAGCGCCGGGCACAACCGGCAATATCACACTTTACGCTAGATGGGAAGCAGATGCTTACAGTATAACCTACAATAACCTGCACGGCACCACCCACACCAACCCGGCGACTTTTACGGTTGAGACGCCAACTATAACATTGACCGCGCCCACCACCCGTACTGGCTTTACTTTTGAGGGTTGGTACAGCGATGCCGCGTTCACTACTGCGGTAACTCAGATTGTGCTGGGCACAACCGGGAACATCACACTTTTTGCCAGGTGGAGTGCCGACACGTTCACCATCACCTACAATAACCTGCACGGCACCACCCACACAAATCCGGCGACATTCACAGTTGAAACGCCAACTATAACATTGACCGCGCCCTCGACGCGCACCGGCTTCACTTTCGAGGGCTGGTATAGCGATGCTGCCTTTACTACTGCGGTAACGCAGATAGCGCAAGGCACAACCGGGAACCAGACCCTTTTCGCCAGATGGACAGCCAACTCTTTCACCATAACTTACAACAATCTGCACGGCACAACCCACACCAACCCGGCGACTTTCACAGTTGAAACGCCAACTATCACATTGACCGCGCCCACCACACGTACTGGCTTTACTTTTGAGGGTTGGTACAGCGATGCCGCGTTCACTACTGCGGTAACGCAGATTGCGCTGGGCACAACCGGGAACATCACACTTTTTGCCAGGTGGAGTGCCGACACGTTCACCATAACCTACAATAACCTGCACGGCACCACCCACACAAATCCGGCGACTTTCACGGTTGAGACGCCAACTATAACATTGACCGCGCCCACCACCCGCACCGGTTTCACTTTCGAGGGCTGGTATAGCGATGCTGCCTTTACTACTGCGGTAACGCAGATTGCGCTGGGCACAACCGGGAACCAGACCCTTTTCGCTAGGTGGAGTGCCGACACGTTCACCATCACCTACAATAACCTGCACGGTACGACCCACACAAATCCGGCGACTTTTACGGTTGAGACGCCAACTATAACATTGACCGCGCCCACCACCCGCACCGGCTTCACTTTTGAGGGCTGGTACAGCGATGCGGCGTTCACTACTGCGGTAACTCAGATTGCGCTGGGCACAACCGGGAACATCACACTTTTTGCCAGGTGGAGTGCCGACACGTTCACCATCACCTACAATAACCTGCACGGTACGCCCCACACAAATCCGGCGACTTTCACGGTTGAGACGCCGACAATAACATTGACCGCGCCCACCACCCGCACCGGTTTCACTTTCGAGGGCTGGTATAGCGATGCTGCCTTTACTACTGCGGTAACGCAGATAGCGCAAGGCACAACCGGGAACCAGACCCTTTTCGCCAGATGGACTGCCAACTCTTTCGCCATAACTTACAACAATCTGCACGGCACAACCCACACCAACCCGGCGACTTTCACAGTTGAGACGCCGACTATAACATTGACCGCGCCTTCAATCCGCACCGGCTTCACTTTCGAGGGCTGGTACAGCGATGCGGCGTTCACTACTGCGGTAACGCAGATTGCGCTGGGCACAACCGGGAACATCACACTTTTTGCCAGGTGGAGTGCCGACACGTTCACCATCACCTACAATAACCTGCACGGTACGACCCACACCA
>Ga0131853_10020237_pt1 | contig 12093 bp, 6 predicted proteins | sample TergutLab28metaG_FD_92764 | JGI IMG/M metagenome (GOLD analysis project Ga0131853, IMG submission 92764) | Labiotermes labralis P1 segment gut microbial communities from Petit-Saut dam, French Guiana - Lab288 P1 (version 2) (version 2) | ecosystem: Host-associated > Arthropoda: Insects >...
AACTTTCCCCTCCTTTTTACCTGGCTCCTTTCGAAAATTAAATTTCCTAAACCCCTTGTCGGACCCGGCCCCCCCCCCCCCCCCGGCCCCCAACCCTAAATGCCATTATCCAAGTTATGCATTTGATAATAGATCTTGGAAAATATGCAATTCTTGTTAAGGAAATACTTTTGATAGAATCTAAACAGCAACTTGACGGCTGTGCGAAAATGTTCTTTACCTTTCGGTTTGGTGGCGATATTTAATAAACCATTTACTCCTCAAATTTAATACTCAAGTAGATTATTTAATATTCTTATTGTGTATGAAGTGTTGCTTGTAAGTAAACTACACGTGTGGTTACGATGTGGAAATTTGAAGTTTGTATCAAGCACGTGTTCTCTAATGACGCAGTCAGTTCGTCTGAAACACAAAAGGAAACAGAACAACAGTACTGATATTTTCAGTTGTATAGAACTATAAACCTTTGCGGTAGGACAGCAGACGTTAAGAACGCTGCTTGAAATTGCTTATTTCTTTATTCTGACATATAAATCAAGCCTTGTTTCAGGTAATGCTTGCGATGAGTTAGGGCACTGATTCACTAATTGTGTTAAGAGTTTGTGGGTGTTGTGTGTGCAGATTGCTAGCTCTGTGCAAGACTGGTAGATTTCTTCCGAATGAATGGTTGCAGGCCGTTCAGAAGGGCGATGTACCGACAAACAAGCCTAAGTGAACCTGCCACCTCAGTAGAGGACTTCGCATGGGCGACCTGCTTGCTGTAATTTTGAGTTAGAATACTCGCGGCGTTTCTCCTTCCGTTTCTTCTGCACTGTAGAGGTTTAGGGCATTATTATGGCGTTTCTGTGGATAGGCATTAGAATAAGTTTTAACTAGCAGGTTTTCAGGTAATACAACCTGAATGTTTAACAGTAAAATGCCACATCCTGAGCCAGTTCCGGCCATGTGTTATCCTCACGAACGCATCTTACTATTAGCCCTCCATCGCTGTCTTCGTCTTCCATGTGGTCGTTTCCAGCAGGTGTCTCTGCCAAATGCCCCTAATTACGTCTTTCCTGACATTATCAGTGTTACGTATTCAACACACCGTAAGTCTCTTGATTGGTGAAAGTATTTAGAATTCGTTAGATATAAATTTTCCATTCCATCTTTCTTCTTGTGTTAACCATCCTGGCCATGCGAACCGCTATCACACGAGGTAATACGGGCGACACACACACAAGAACAGTAGTTGACTAAATGCGCTGTAAAACTTCAGATGTCTCGTCGAATCTGCTTGCTGATGTGCAACAAAAAATTTTTAACTTAGACCTCTACCTGCATCTGTATTTTTGCTGTTTCTTATAGACAGTTCTAAGAACGGTAACACATTGCTTTAACTTTGCGAACCACCGGCGGTGTCGTCACGATCTGTAGGTTTAACTCCACTGAATTGTCTGATATATTGTTGGGTTCTTCGCTACGTCGTACTCATTTGCCGTATTGAGAATGGCATATGAGCCACGAGGGTGGAAAGTGGAGACTTTACCCGCGGAGTGGGCAGGCTGTCTGTCCTCTCGGGATTGTCAGATTCGTGTACCCAAAAACTTTGGTCTACCAGTTTTTAGGCGCTTTCGCGAAACTGTGAAAAGCGAATGTTGGCTTCGTCATGTCTGTCCGCGTGGAACAACTGGCTCCCACTGGACGGATTTTCGTGAAATTTAATATTTGAGTATTTTTTCGAAAATCTGGCCAGAAAATTCAAGTTTCATTAAAATCTGACACGGACAACGTGTACTTTAAATGAAGACCTGTTTACATTTATGATAATAAAAGGTAAAGCAGTCCCGTTACAGGTTCCCAGATTTCATGACAACGGCACAGGATGGTGGTAAGGTTGTCAGCCTTACGCACCGGCCGCCTTTACCCCCAGGAAACGTTAGAGGCGGAGTCGACCGCAGGGCCATGGCGCCACCGGAAGGATTTTATGTCAATAAAAAATTCCCATGACACCAGCTGGGATGGAACCAGCGACCTTCCGATTTGTAGCACAACACCTTAACCACTGTGCTACCGCCGTGCCCACATTTGTGATAATATCTTGCTGAAATCTTCTTAGAATTAGAAATTTTTCAGGCAGAAGTTGTACAGAAAATCAAAACACACATTTTATGTTCAGTAATATTTTTTCGAAAATCATGCCGTTTATGTGATAAGGTGGGAAAATATTGTAGAGCCAATCAGGCCATAGATGACAATATAACATATGCACATTGCATGCTAGAAAACTAAAGCTACAAACACACACTCAGAATGTGTAATTATTATTGCTTCTGCACTGCAAAAATTGTTGCATGAACGCACATCAGGGTTACGTTATACGTTCCTATACATTGCCCGCTTTGTTGTAAATCTGTAACATAAATAAGGATAAAACAGTTTAACTCGCACGGTTATATTATTGTGCACAATAGTTAAAAGCGTTTGTTCCCTCAGTAACCTGTATGACTTATTTTCCAAATTTGTTCAGTTCGAATCTCGACTCAGATACAGAGTACCGTGACTGGGGATTTACAAGGTTTCCTTCAGGTTCTCCGGGTAAATTCCAGGACAACACATTCACATCTTTTCGAACTCATCATTCGTTAATTATTATACCATACGATGCTGCTCTATGGTTTAAGCTACTGGCAAAGTAAACGTTGCCCTTGTGTAGGTCATGAGGGCAAATGGGAGAGTGGAGTTAATGCCTATGCCCATTCTGAACTTCGGCTGTAGGTGAAGCTGATTGGTCGACACCACTAAATAGACTGGGTGAGGTCCAGGGCTGTTTTAGACAATTTGGAGGATAGACAAATCTCTTGCCCTTGCCGGTAGTAGAACCACGATCTTGTGAATGTCCTGTTGGTAGCCGACTCTGGTCTTCGAGTTGAAGGCGCTGACAGTGTCGTTAAGTAAGTAAATAGATAAATAAATAAATAGGTAATGGAAAGCTCCGGTAATGTTGTTTCAATTAAATCGCCGAAGGAGTAATTTTGGTCGTGTGTTCTGAACTGCTTATTTATGGAACTCATGAACTGTTTTGTGTGTTACTGGAATACTGAATCTGCAGATAATGAAATTTTACTAATATAAAGCAGCAGTGCTAACTACTGTGTTACTTCCACTCTTCTGTAGATCGGAACCCGCTCCTACGTGGGTCCCTGCAAGTGGCGAATGACCTGTGTTGGTAATGGATTGCCAAGCACACATAACTGGTCTGTTGTGGAAACCATGCAGAGCAGACAGTGCATTCCACGTGAGAACTCGGTCGAGTGTCATGCGCCTGTCTTTCACTGAACACTCTGTGTCCTCTGTATGCATGGATCCAAGTTCGAAGTGCTGTGCAGTTTCCTGTACGCCCTTTTCCCCCGACTGACGTCATCAAGTCGTTCCATTCATTCATTTATCCATTTGATAAACGCTTTCCAAGGTCCCGTTCCCATCATCAGACCGTACCCTAAACGTTTAAGTGGTTGCCGGTCTATCCCAACACGTGAACTCTTGGTGTCTATGCGTGGGACATCACAGTCATTCGCATTGCACCACCCCTTGTTACATAACCTCGGTTAATGGTGCAGTGTGTGTTAACCCTTTCCATGGCTGTGCCGCAGCCAGGCGGATATTCTCTGCCTTCTCACCTCCGAGGCCCGAGTTCACTCCCAGTGTAGTCCACGTGCAATTTATGGTGAACATAATTGTACTCGAATGATTTCGCTCTAATTACGTCGATTCTTCCACTCTAGTTCTCATTCCACCGGCGCTTCACAATCATTATTCTGTGCGGGGTGTGGTAAGTGTGGTTCTCTTAAAGTCGCATTTCTACAGAAAAATAGTCCACCAAAATGAAAAACTTTTCCATTCGGCTACCAACATTGCTGGCTCAAAAATGCCAGTCACTAATGCTATGTACAATGAATATCAGTGAAGGAAACAGCTGGTTTATCTTTAAGTGAGATTATCGCGTTTCATCGATGGAAGTCATACCTACGAAGCCGTAGGTACAGTACAACAGAGTAAGGATGGCATTTATTCTAATAAACTAACATGCAGCATAGGCAGGGTGCTTCCGCCTTCTTAATTTTGTGTTTACGGCGGAATAAGACGCAAAAATCATAAACAGGCATCGACCTTATTTTTCATCAATATTTTCGAGGCAGTTCACTTTTCGACCGTGATAAGTGGGTCCCTGTCACCACGGCATGGCGCGTCCTCAGGTTGCGGATGGAGGAACGGCCTCCATTATGGAAGGTAACTGCGAATATATGAATTAGCAGTCGCGGACAGCCAAGAAGGGGTGGTCCTCCATCTTGGGGGCTGGGTGAGGTGCAAACAACTTCTCACTGTAAAAACGTATTGTATTACGAATCGTTCACACAGAAAGCCCCGGGCCTGGACCTTGGGAGCATGGACTGAATTGAGCTGGCTCAGGATAGGAACAGGTGGCAGACACTTGTGATTGCGATCATGAACCTTCGGGTTCCCTAAAATTCGGGGAACTTCTTGACTAGCTGAGAACCGGTTAGCTTCTCAAGAAGGACTGTGTACCATGGAGTACGTAAGTATGTATTTACTAATTGAACCCTTTCCACCCGTTAAAGGATTCTGAAAAGTCGAAGGCTGAAAATGTTTCTGGATGAAGGATGGAACTTAAGACGAGGTTCATCCAAAACTACATAAATAAACGGAATGAACATAAATGCTTAGATGCTTTGATGTTAACGCAGGTAGCACAAATAGTTGTCACTGCCCATTAGAGGGTCTTGCAAAGTATGTCATGTCCATGCACTCTGAAGACGATGGAGGCGGCATGTTGTCCTAAACGTTGCCCTGTTTTATCGAACTGCACGGTATTTCTGTTCTTCTTGGTAACCACCGTGACAGCCTCAGAAATTACGAAAATAGTGCAGTGACGTAGACTGAGAAACGTTGCCCTAGCACCGTCATGTGTACCCTATGTTAGGCCTGGTGTGGGGGGAAGGGGGGGGGGGAAGTATGGGGTTATTTCTGGTACGTCGTATTCTGAATATGTGCCCTCATGTATTCAGTGCCTCACGTGTTTAGGACTGTTCGTTTGGACTCTGCCTGCACTCATGCTGCCTTTACACATGCAATGTTCCCGATGCCAGGTCTGATTCATTCGTCAGGCGAACAGAAACCTCCTGTGTTGGTCGTCAGTTGGAGTTGGTTTCAAACTGCAGACTACGGGCCATGTTTTGCGAATAGTTCTGCCTGGGGAACAGAGTGTGCAGGTTTCTGTTTACCTTACGAAGGAAAAGGTAGCTACCGGGCGCCGAAACCTTACGTTTAAAGAAACTGGGATAATGGAAATTTTCCAAAAAGAAAGCCTTAATCCATGTGTCACGTCATTGTAAAAAAAAAGAAGCTTTCAAATTACATCACGCCGGTTATGATTTGTGACAAATGGCTCTTGAGTAGGATTTCCATCAGTTACTTCATTTCCTCCCTACCATGTGTGATGGAGTGAATAACCTCGGTTATCTATGAGGTCGAAGAAACAGTTGATCATCGAACATATAACACGACAGCGTGTTCTGTGTGAGGTACAGTACAACCTGAGACTAAAGAAACAGTTGAGTACTGAACACAATACAACATAGCACGGTCAGATGGCAGCACTCCGATAGTTGACAGTTGCGCTTGATTTTCTCTGAGAATAAATGACTGATGGAAGAGGCCGTAGATTAGAGCGTGAATATTGTGGCAGCCAGTCATAGTAGCGTATTCTGCTACTGCTCCATACGTACGCAGGCTATCGCGGTCCCTGAGGTGCGCGACAGGCAGAGCCACTCACCACGTTCTTAAGAGCCTCAGCCCTCTGGCCTAGCACTTAGCGGAGATCAGGCCCTTAACAGTGCTGGGTGATAAGTGGGTAATACGAAGGTTTCTCTCTGCACATTGCCATGCAAAAGTGTAGGGACTTAAGAAGTAATTCCCACACATCACAGACCTCGGTGCTGAATGGATTTGCATGGTCCTCTTCGCAGTCCGTTCCGTTTTAACTTTTCGAACGAACCTGCGGGCATATATACTGGATAATATGCAGAAATTGTCTGGACCATGTGGAATCGAAGAGCTATTGCCTATCCCTGCCTAAAAGCGAAGCCGGGTTGTGCATCTTGTACCTGGTCGCTTTACTGATTGATCTATCGCCTCTTATGTTAGGCGATTAATAAATCATAGCGTAAGATGTGAGATTGTCACAAATTTGCGAGCAAGCGTTCGAGTATTACGGAATTTGACGTCCTGTAGGTTAGTGTGTGGGTACCACCCAGCTCACTCAGGTCACCATTACCCCATTTATGGTTGTTTTCCTAAGTCTGTTCGACGACTGTCAGGATAACTTGGTTACTTGGTTACCTTCTCCCCTTACATCCATAGCTAACATAATCACCTTCTACTTTTTTTTTCATACGGATCAATATTTGCGGTTGAAATGAAGCTGTTAAACAATGTAAGAGTCAATCACCCATTCAGTCTAAAAGCGGATCTCACTTGGTCTGTTCGTGCACATTTTCCCTGTTTTCTTATTATGTCAGCTTCTCGTGATATTATTTTATTAATATTCCGCCTAGCATAGCTGCTGTAGAATTTCAGCCTTATTACATTCCAGTCCTTGAGGACTGCGGACATCTTTCCTCCACTCAACAAGTTACGTAGGGATGTGAACAAAATGTCTGTTGTACTGCTATAAATAATGCCCTAATGAACAATGGAGGCCGGTGACATGAATGATGAGTATGTTGACAGCTCTCTTATGCTGTAACCCGCTTCGTTAGCCAGGTTTGTTATCGTTATCATCAGAGGCTGTAGAAAAGTTATCCTCACGTCCACTTGCTTTCAAGGAAGGAGCCTCTCAATACAGTGGTTGCTGGACGGGATTCAAACTGTAATTGCTGGATTGCAGTGTGCCACTAAACTCTTTATCAATGCCTTCGGTCATTTAAGGACTAACCTGTGATAATCATTTTAAAATATGCGAACTTTTTTTTATTATTTATATACAAGTATGTGCGAGTTATAGTTCTTCTTCCGTACTTTGTTTCTCCTTCCTTTTTGCCACTCTTTCTTCCGCCTTCGAGCTACGTTTATCCGAGGGTCCATACTCCCGCTGTCCAGGTGATGTGTGTGTGAGTTCTTGCGTCTTTGTTAAACGGAAAGCAAAACAAACAAAGAGGCGGTGCTCATGGAAATATGGCTACCGCTACGGAGTACCATGGCCGCTTGCTGAGGGACCGAAAGTCGATACCGGGCAGTCGATACGGCAGCCATCGCGACTGTGACTCCGCCCTCTACCGCGACTCCGGATGGAATTCATTTGAATATTGATTAAGGAGCGGGTCCTGTTGCTGTTGTCACCATTCGGACTGACCAGTGCTGTATCTTGAACTGGGTGTACTTTATCCTGATATCTGTAAGAAGTTATAGACTTTGTCGGGGTATTAAAATATGGAATATGTACGTATGACGTAACACTGAGAAGCGTTTGGATCTTTGCATCCTGGACTCATCTTAGACGGTCGTACCATTTAACCCACTGTTGTACCTTTTTGTTTATTGTTCACGGTTGTGCCCATATTGTCGAATGGTATTACTGTTTTCGGGTGCGTTGTTGTAATTCTTTTCATAGCTTATTATTATTGTCTGCGCTGATTTTGTTACATTTATTGGTCATACGAGTACATAACCTAAAATCTTCTTCCAGTCGAAATGTTTTGTAATTGTGGACCTAAAAACAACATTTTGTACGTAACTTAAAAATGTATTCATAAGATACACATCAAATGTATTCATAAGATACACATCAAATGTATTCATAAGATACACATCAAATGTATTCATAAGATACACATCAAATGTATTCATAAGATACACATCAAATCTCGTATTCCTAGGCATAATTAATGTATATTGAATATTATGATTGACTTTTTATTTTCCTAACTTAATGCGGTATGTAAATCGCATAAAAATAATGTAGATTAATATCGATTACTATCGATCAAGTCGGTTATTATCGATCAATAACAGTTACGATTTACCGCAGTAACGCTGCTAGCCAAAGTAGTCATAAATGTGTTTATGTAAAGTGCCAGTCATTGCTGTCCAATTTTAATCATTCTTGAATATTTTAACAGATTTTAGCAAAAGCTCCGAGTATAAAATTTCACGAATATCAATCCAGCGGGAATATTCTATGCGGAAGGGCGGGCTGGCTTGTGGAAGTATGGACGGACGGACGGACAGACGGAGAGACAGACAAGCATGACGAAGCTAACAGTCGCTTTTCGCAACGTTTCTAACGTGCCTAAAAACGGATGTCCCTGTTATCCTTCCTGCAGTTGTTTAGATTCGCAAGTGAGTGAGCGCGGATGTACTGATCAGACTGGTAAAGTGGGTTCGAATTTCGCACAGGAATCGCGATTCTTAAGTGACGCTTATTCTTTACGGTACCTTTATGAGTACAGTCTTCATGTTTGTACCGTGCATTATGACGATTAAAATACTTTATTATCCAACAGATGCGCAAGTATATAATTCGTAGATACAATTAGAATTATTATAAAATATTTAAAATTGCTCCAACATGTTTTGGATCACAAGGGATCCACCATCAGGGAGCTATATACAGTGCTTGGCTAAAAATACAGTAATGGTTCTCTCGTGTCCGTTGACATGGACGTAGTCGGTGTTATGGCAGCATATTTACCCTGGTGCGTGTGTGTACTGCACAGTCTAGAGAGTGCCTCTCTAGACTGTGCAGTATGGTTTCCTGGTCTATGTACCCTTTACGGGTCAGTAGCATGTCACTTGTCCCCTAACCCGAGCCGTGCGCCGTTCATCTGCATTCATTCGAACAGCAGTGAACGCAAGGGCAGCAGAGACAGTCTGCGACGGAACTGGATACCCCACAGTGACTTCTCTGCAGTGCGTATTGTCGGAGCTGGCACGTCGAAGGAAAACGAGTGACCAGCTGTGCTTACTCTTCGCGAGCTTTGTGTTGATTCTGATAATGATTATGTTTTATTGCTGGTTTTGATGAAAATAAAACAATGCTCGCCTCTTCATTGTAATTCCCGAATACAGTGATATCGCCTGAGTTCCTTCAGATATTTTAACCTGTATAGTTCGAGTACATATGGTTATAATTTGCAAAAGCATAATTCGGTCTTAACAAAACCCAGCATTAATTCTTGACGAATTGATGTTGTAACTAAAAGATATATACATTTAGGAGTCGACCATACAGACACTGCAGAACACGTTCCCCGCCCACGAAGCTACTCGAGGAACTGCGCAGCGTCAGGATAGGTGCGGATGTAACTTAATCCTCGAAAATCGCCGTGGAATAACCACAATAAGTAACGCAATATGGGATCGTGGGTAACCCCATTTATTATTCATCTTTATTGTAAAAGACATAGCGAAATTCTATTAATATTGCCCTTCTTTATAATCAGTGTCATTATTTTAATACAAGAAAATTAATATAGTTTTTATAGTGAATGATACTGTGATTAACTTTGCTTTCTGATAATATTGTTGAAGTTTGCAGTGAGATTTTCAGGTCATAATAGTACTTGTCAAAATAAATGAAATTGGATAAAATTAAGTGTTGTTTTAGTGAGAACGAAGTACTTGAACAGATATTGGCCTTGAATACAAATTGCCTGCATTCTTTACAAAATACCCTTCTTCTTTTCTTCCTGGAAACTTTGTCGTTAAATTCTAGAATTTCAATAAAATTTTAAATTGGGTTTTGCTCATTGACTCTGTCAAGTGTGGAGGACCAAAAGCCTTTGTGCCGCATGGTTTTAGCAGAGAAATGGGCTCTCATTAACAATGAACTTAGATAAAGTAACACTACTCATTGCCATCGTTTAGATCCTCCATTTTTCGGCTTATCTAATCATCCTGCAGAGGTATGATGTTCAGATATCTTATATTGTCTGCTTACAAGTTACGCTGATAATATGTACAGTAGGAGAAGAAATGCGTTAGGAAGTAACACACAAAACACTGTAGCGTCGTACACGACCCTAACGCGAAATTCGCACGCAAGGGCTGCTGAAGATAAACTGCCGCCGTGGCCTCGACAGCAGCTCGGTGAACTCAGAAGGTACACTGATACAGAAGATGCTAACATAATTTTATGACTGAGCATATTTCAGTTTACACAATGCGGGGATGCCGGCGACCCCACGGTTTCTTTGTAGGGTTACAATGCGGAATTTTCTCATATTCTTTTGAGTTTACAATTTATTATACAGTATGTCTTACGAAATTTCATTCACCTGCTTCAGTGGGTCGTTAAGTTACCCGTGTGAGACCGAAAGCTAGAAGTAAGCACAGAAATGTACCGGCCGTCTTGTGTTGCTTGACACAACTAACCCCATGTACCGGGGTCTCTTTTGCGCAGCTGTATTCTCTCAGATGACTAAGAAAGTATTAACATTTCATGAAACCTGAAGGTCTCTACCAGTTCGCAACAGTCCGTCATGTTTACTGTACCGAACCAGTAGAATTCATTCCACATCACAGCCTATTTCTTTAACGTCCATTCTAGTGTTATCATGTCTTCTCTTAAAGTTAGCTGACCAAAATTTTGAACGCGTTTCAAACTTTTCCATTTGCGCTGCATTTCCTGTCCATCTCTCCCTCCGTGAATTCAACACCCTGATCCCTTGCTGAAAGCAATTTTAAAGTAGGCCTGAGGCATCGCCAGTACCAAGTGCTGCTTCTAGACACGATCTTGAACTAGTTTCTTACACCTCACTAACCCTCTCCCTCAGTGCCACAGTGTTATCCTGCACTTGTCTTTTCGGTCGTCCGAATGGACGATTCCTAAATGGTTTCATCATTTGAAAGCAGGAATCTGTGTGCATCTTTTGCGTTTCCCATAATAATTACACGTTCGGCGTAGAGTATTTTGCGATGTGTAATATTTTAATACATTTGATCAGCAGTTTCAGCCATCCGGTCCCACTGGACCTGCGTCGCTCGATAAAAATATCTCGTTTCCATACCCGGATGTGGTGAACAATATGTTGATGTTAGAGGGAACACAAAATAAAGAAATTATGGATGCCATGTAATGTAAAAAAATGAGGAAATGACGATAAAAAACAGCTGTTGCGTGGTTCATACGTAATGTGAAACTTAATTCCCTCATGTGCGTACTAAGTACAACCTATTAACTTTCGAAAATTTAATGGGGTCGTGTCTGCGAATAATTGAAAATACATTGTGCATGTTTTGGAACTGCAGTCAGGCAGCAAAACATGAATTACATGTATTCCTGAATTAAGCGCCTTTTGATTAATGCGTGTTCTTGTTACAATGCTTTACTCCTGCTGGTAAGTGAACCCACGGCCGCAGCCAGTCACGTAGCTGTATGATTGTGCTGTAAGAAACAAACACAGTTTGTTCGTATTACCAATGTTGACTATGTTGTAATCTGCTTCCATGAAACCCAGGGTTGTTTACTGCTGCATGCATTATGTATTTAAGACGTGTGTGTGGAGGCGTTGGTTGCCAGAGCGCTCCAAACTGCGTGTCTGCTTCACACAATATGAACTGACGGTGTGAGGACAGGTAGTGGTAACATTCAGAATGTTCTTTTCCTGTCTCGCATTTACGTATTCTCTTCAGTGGCTGTGATACGGGCTGAATGGCCGGGGTTCGGTTACTGGTGGGAGCAGGGATTCATTGTATGCATGTTGGCCGTGAGACCCACTCGTCCCCTTGTGCTGTGTGTAGATGCGGCTGTTTTGCCAAAGATGAAGTAGCTTGGTTGTTCAGGTAGGCATTCACCTGCTTCTAACATCGAGGCTAACGAAGTGTGTGGCTGTGCATCTGATCTCCCATACACCCTCAAGGCGTCATGCTTAGCACAGGAGTAAATTCGCTTTTTGGGAAGAAAACTAAAAACTAAACTCCGTGGCCTTAGTCCGCACGCGAACTATACCTACAGAGCGGCCGCCGCCGGTCGGCGAAGTTAGTGCCAACTTTTGCGGATAGTGGGGTGTCACGTGGTCAGCGCAACGGGTCCCC
>Ga0131853_10020240_pt1 | contig 12092 bp, 10 predicted proteins | sample TergutLab28metaG_FD_92764 | JGI IMG/M metagenome (GOLD analysis project Ga0131853, IMG submission 92764) | Labiotermes labralis P1 segment gut microbial communities from Petit-Saut dam, French Guiana - Lab288 P1 (version 2) (version 2) | ecosystem: Host-associated > Arthropoda: Insects >...
ACAAATTCAGTTGAGGACAGAGAGAAAGGGGATCTGGGGGCGGTAGCCCCCTAGTCAGGGGTTCTGGAGGCAGCTGTAATTTGGTACAAGAAATTTCATTTCATATAGTAAAATTTTCTTAATATTTGGTACTTTAAGACTATTTATGATGACAATCAATTTATCTGTCGTTGCTAATGTAAAAAACAATTGCGAACTGGCGGTAGTTTTAGAATTTTACTGCCTTTTTTCCGAACATCTTGGGGTGTTGGCGTCCTAAATACAGCAATTTTTAACAGTTTTCACAATCGGGGTGGAAGAAAAATCTTCCCATAGTATTTGTATTGTATCAGTTCCCACCACTGATGCACCCAGAATTTTTTTTTGGGGGGGGAGGGAGGGGCATGCGCTGAGGCTATATATATATATATATATATATATATACACACACACACACACACACATAGGTGGGCTGATAAGTTTTGCCTCCACCGTAATAATTTCATTTATTTTTATTTCATTAAAATATTGTCTTGCCTACTGTGGTAAGGGGCTTGTCTCCCATCAACTTGTGCCCAGGTAAACACTGTGGGGGTTAAGGTACTAAGACCTCGGAATCTAGAAATAATTCTAGGGTAGTCTATCCACTGCCACCAGCCTAGGATTAGGCAAAAAGTCATACAATCTCTATGAGAGTTCAGGAACAAACAATACCAGTCACCTCCTTACCTAAATCTATATTCTACTGTATAAGCACACAAAAATATAACTTTACATAAAAGTAAGTTAGAGGCTATTTGTACTTAAATGATAAAGTTGTTCAGAATAACCCACTTGCCTCTCTGTATAACCCACAGGTATTTAATTTAGAATTTTGCAATAGAATTTGGAATCGACTAGAATTTGGAAACAAAATTAAAGTTAGTTAATAACGCAGCCGTTGAAGCTTACCTTGCACCAGCAGTAAACCGTAATACATCTCAGTGTGTCATAGGTACTCAAACGATCACTTGTATAGTTATATCACGTACTTCTTCTTCTTATTCTTCTTCTTCTTGTAGGTATGTGATCAGCCGGATTACACAGTAGTCAAGCAAATGTGCCAAAAGAATTAATTTACAATAACCGCATGAGGGGTTATATAGAGGGGAAATGCAGTTCCAGCATTTTGATCTGCATAGCAGACCATATATGGTCATAAACGGAGCATGATTGCTAAAAGATGTAATTTTGTAGGTCAGTCAGTCTGTAAGCAACCATTTATGGCAAGTGTGACAGTCTGACTGGAATGTGCTGGGGTTCAAAATAGCAAGCTAGACCAACATTTCACTGTTGCGACAAGCTGTATGAAGCTTACGTGTCTTCCTAGTCTCATCAAAATTGAAAAGTTCTTTTCAAATTTTAAATCTTGTCTTATTCATGACAATATCTTTTCCCGTTCATTTTCTATTTAAGTGGAGGCAAAACTTATCAACCCGCCCTCGTAATTTACGTTTGAGTTTAAAAACTGTGTCATGGAAATCACGTCAAAATCCCTGCGCTGACGTCTAGTTAGGTTACAGGGACAATTAAAACTAATTTTTAAAAAAATATCTGCATATACATAAGTTTTGTTTATATATTTTTTTCAGTATTCCAGTGCACTAGTCATCTGCTGATTTAGGCTGAAGCATAAATCACATAAAACCGTAATATCATTGTGTCTACAAAATCCATGTTTTTTAAAATTTCACTTTGTGAGGGGTGGGGGGGCTGCCTGGCTGAAGCCCCCCCTCCCTTCGGTGCATCAATGGTTCCCACAGTTACTTGTATGAGTTCTTCATCATCATCATCATCATCATCATCTTCCTCCATGGATTAGGTCATTTGACCTGTTCCGGCATCGACACTTTGCCATCATTCTTGGGGCGTCCACAAACTCTTCATCCTCAGGGTTTGTAGTTGAGGGCATGTTTTGGGAGTATGTTGTTATCCATTCTCTCAAGCTGGCTGATCCAATTTTGTTTGTATTTGGTTCTTACAGCTTGTATTCCAGGGAACTCTAGTTCTTTTCTTATGATTTCGCTTCTTATTTTGTCTAGTCTCGTGCATCCCTTAACACTTCTTAGAAAGCGCAAGTTCCACTTAATATCAATACTGTTGAATGCTGCATATACCAAGCAAATCTCAGACTTAAAGCAGTGGATTGAGGGCTATCAACTGCACAGAAGAGAAACATACAAAAGACAAAAAACCATATTGGGCAAAACACATACTGTATTGTGATGTAAAATTCTGGTGATAGTTCAAGTAATGAAATAATTCTGGAAGCAATATATAAAAGTACTGATACCTTAAATCGTCACCAACTTTAAAATATCAAGGTTTACATCTTCGTTTTTCATCTTTGGTGGCCAGTATGTTGTGTATTGCTTTGCACAGTAAATGCAACAGGACAATAAAATAAAGAAAAGCTAATAATTCATGCCATTCATCATCAGCTGTTGCTGCTGTCCCCTATAATCTTATTATTATAATAAATATTTTTACCTGTTCATATTTAATTTCCTTCTGTAATTCAACATATGCATGTGAAAGGATACATTCTAACAAATCCTACATGCTGAAGCTATACAAAACATTTCCGAAACCTACCCAACCTATTGCTCCACAATCACCATGCAATAAACAGTCACTGCAATGTGCCAAGGATTACTCCAATCCTCACATATGCTTTCATGTCATGGGCAATGCTACTTATAACTTACAACAATAATTTCCTATATGACACGCAGCACCAGCCAACACTTAAATTTCTTACATGAATATCAGTGCCAGTATATCGTAATATCTCAACGGTAATGAAAAACGTCAAAGACTGGTAACAGAACTGTAAATATTACACAAAAGGAGGACCGAAGTCTGAAAAATTTCATCGCATCATTGCAACCATCACATTGAGATTAGCATTTGTTGTTCTCGTAGCCCCTCAGACAAGTGGTGGCAGGCTAGATTTAGCGAAGTGGCGATAACTGAAGTTTCGGTGCAAACGCACAGATCACACACAGAAATAAAAAAAAATTTCACATTTTAATAAGAATTAAATAGGATTCCTAAGGAAATTGGTGTATTTGCTGTTACAGCAGCATGACATTCCTATAAAAATCTACATCATTCTCAGATATGAGCAGAGATCAGGAAAAGTGATGAGATATACCATTCGATTCATACGTTACAGACGCACATTTGTAATTCAAATGCTTCAACATTTTACTCTGAATTCTGTCATTTCTATTTAATTATGATTACGATTCAGATAACTGAATATTTATACCAAGCATTACAAAATAATTATGTTGGTTTGGGCATGTATAGAGAATGGAAGAAAATAGAATTCCCAAAAGAGTTTTTTTTAAATATTAATAAAAATCCAACTAGATGCAACAGTCTGCAGTCTGATTTATTTTACTGCAAAGTCACTCTACATGTTTTGGGTGCCCACCGCACCCATCAGCAGAAGTACTAAAAACTGTAACCACACCCTCCGGTACTGGTCATAATATCGGTACAGCTACTTCCCTCCAACGTGGCCCGACTTGGCCACATTACTGTTGAATCTAGTTGAATTTTTATTAATACTGAATTATGATGCATGGAACCATGAGCTTAAATTTATTATATATGAATTTAGGAACGACAAGATTCAGAGGCAGACCAAGAAACAGGTGGCAAGATGAAGTGAGAGAAGATGGAAAAATAGTTGCTGGAGAAGGGTGGCAGGAAAAATTACATAACAGAGAGGAATGGAAGAAGATCCTGAGAACGGCAAGGAATCATCGCATTCTGCACATGCCAATGGAATGAATGAAGTACGAAATAATGCCAAAACATACGATATTACAACAATGGGATTGAAAATAACCAGCAATTTTTGCTTTTTAAGACATAAATTCAACCTACATCGATTGCATCAATCAAACAACGTCAGAATATAGGTATGAATGTAGTTCATTTATGTCAAAACCTTCAGTAATGCTCCAAATGTTGTAACATTGTTTTCAAGACTATCTTTTTTAGATTAAAATACATAGGAAATGGATTTGTAAATATGATTGATTAAGATCATTTTGTGTACAGTCATGATACATTACTGAATACTGCACATCGGAGTGTCTACTTCTTGATTTCACACTTTTGCAGTGTTCTCTTCACATGCGCGCCTTTGGCCTCCATGTGGGTCGTTACCCTCCACAGCCTGTTTCTCTACTCAGACCCAACCCTACCCTGTCACACTCCTTCCTACTGGCTCAGGCTATTTTCGAGCCAAACCTTTTCCCATATAAATATTCCAACATTCTCAAACCTAGTCACTCTTCATACCTATACGCTTTTGAAGATGGAACAGAGCGTTCCAAAACGTTGGCATATAAAATTCTGACACCGGGGAATTACCCAGAAGAAAGGAGTGTCTACTGTTTGAGCAGTTCAAGAAGTTCCCCACCGTCACAACTCATATCAGCCCCAACCACAATCCATACCTTTACCCTGTCCCATGGTTCTGACTGGTAACCTGCATACATATCAGACCTACATCCTCATCGTCATCATTGCACAGTCACTTGGACTGAACTCATTCAACCCTGAAGAGGGAGGCAGCATGTTCCTCTGTATCAATGGTGTATAACTATAAAACTGAAATCAAAATCAAAATTAAATTCATCAACATACGAGGATAATTCAAAAAGTTTCCGCACTTTTATATTTTCGCAGGAAACGGTGAGGGAGGGAGGAGTAGTAATTGGTCGTGTCTGAGAGTGTCATGTGACTAGTCAGTCGGGCAAGCCGGCTGACCTTGCAGTTTAGTATGAGAGTTGTCATGCTGTGGTGAAGATAGCTGTGAAACTTACAAATTGCACCAAAGAGGAACAGCGTTCGGTCATACACTTTTTGTGGGCAGGTGTGCCAGAAGCACAGATTCATCTCAGCACGTGTGCTCAGTATGGGGATAAAGTTCTCTCTCGTAGAATCGTCTACGAATGGATTGAGATGTTCGAAAATGGCTGCACGAGTGTGACGGATGCAGAGCGCTCTGGACGTCCAGCTACAGCCACGACCACAAGGAATGAAGAAAGAACCATAGAACTGATTCGTGAAAACAGAAGAATAACAGTTGAAGAGGTTGCAAGAAGGCTGAATGTGAGTGTTGGTTCTGCCTATTCCCTGATTCATGACAGCCTTAAGTTCAGTAAAGTGTGTGCCAGGTGGGTGCCTAAGGAACTGACAGAAGAGCATAAGCGCAAGAGCTTAGACGTTTGTTCCTGACACTTGGCCTGTTATTGTAAAGAAGATGACAACTTTCTGCAGCAAATAGTCACTGGTGATGAAGCATGGATTCACCATTATGAGCCCGAAAGCAAGCGGCAGAGTATGCAAAGGAAGCATCCATCATCTCCCGTAGCAAAGAAATTCAAGATGCAACCATCGGCTGGAAAGTTGATGTTGACCGTCTTCTGGGACTCTAAAGGGCCTATTCTCGAAAACTATCAGGAATGTGGAACAACTGTCACAAGTGCAACGTATTGTGACTTGCTTCAGAGAGAACTGAAACCCGCAATCCGCTCTAAAAGAAAAGGAAAACTGTCAAAGGAAATTTTGTTGTTGCATGACAATGCCCGCCCCCACACTGCAGCCCACACATTGGAAACCCTAAAACAACTGAAGTGGGAGTCTATGGAACACCCAGCTTATAGTCCGGATTTAGCTCCATCTGATTTCCACCTTTTCAGACCACTCAAAAATGCTTTACAGGGAAGACGATTTTCATGTGATTATGATGTGAAAGCAGCAGTGCATCAGTGGCTACACGCACAACCAAAACATTTTTTTGCTGATGGCATTAAAAAGTTCGTAGGACACTGGGAAAAACGCATCACAAAGCGGGGTGACTATATAGAAAAGTGATGTAATTTGCTTTTGAAGTTCTTAATAATTGGCACACCACTTGAACCATAGAGCAAGAAAATATAAAATGACCATATCTAGTACAAAAACAAAATCAACGGCAATGTGGGGGAACCACATACAGAGGGTAAAAATTGTGATAAACAACAATATTATTGAACAAGTAACAGATTTTAAATACTTGGGGTATCGCATATCAGAATATGGAAGTGATTTAGAAGATAAATTGCAAACATAAAACAAAATAAACGGAGCTATACGGAGACATTTTGGAGAACAAATTAACACAGAAACAAGGTTAAGAATTCACATTACAGCTAAAGCAGCATTGAAATTTGGAAGTGAAGCTTGGGTACTGAAGAAAAGAAAGGAACAATGTTTAGAAGCAGCATAGATGAAAATTTTGAGACACTTACTTGGAATAACAGAACTACATGAAGAAAAGAATCAATGTATTAGGGAAAAAACGGGAGCACAGAACATAGTAAAGGAAATAAAACAGTATGAGAAAAAGTGGCAACAACATGTACAGAGGATGGACACAAATAGAATACCAAAACAAGCACTATAACATAAACCAAATGGACGAAGGAACATAGGACGACCGAGGAAGAGATGGAGGGACCAACTTCATCTTGAGGATCAAGGAACAGGAAACACGCCTAACCCTTCAGGAACATGATGATGATGAATAAAGAGAGTTAAAAAAAAAGTGCGGAAACTTTTTGAAGAAACCTCGTGTAATCAGCAGATTACAGTGTGTAATGCTGATGGCATTAAGTTCAGAATCCCTCACCTTCCCATCTTCTAAATGAAAACATGAAGATTAAAATATACAGAACTATAATTTTACCTGTTGTTTTGTATGGGGATGAAATGCTGTCTCTCATACTACAGATGGAGTTAAAACAGGGTACTGCGGAAAATATGTGGAACTACGAAGAATGAAGTAATGTGAAGCAGGAGAAAGTTGTGTAATAAAGTATTTAACAGTTTGTTCTTTGTAGTAAATACTACCACTGTTACCATAGGGGCCCATTAGGGAACCTGGAGGGGATTTGCTTGCCGGAACTTTTGAGAGAAAAGGATAGTATACCTGGGTTCCTTTCTTGGACCCAGAAGACATTAAAATTTTAAGTCTGGGGGCCATCTGGAACTTTGGTAAAGGGACAGGGCTCTCCTGAGTTCATATCAGATTATGGGGCACAAAGGGCCTGTCTGTAAGACCTAGGTGCATCGGGAGCATAAGGGCTCGAACTCAATGTTAATCAATCAATCAATCGCGGTTACCAGATCAAGGAAGAGGAGACAAGCACAGAACATGGCACATATGGGAGAGAAGGGAAGTTCATTTAAATGCCTGACGGGGTAAATATGAAGGATGTAAAGCAAACTTCCACCACACAGACACAAGGGTGTAGACAGGATTCATCACAGGACAGGGATCAGTGGCAGGAGCCTGTGAACACCATAAAGAACCTTTAGGGGCCTACAAAATGCAGGAAAGAGCAGCTATTAATTTCTCAAGAAGGGCTCTATTCAATGGTGCCAGCTGTTGAAATAAACAAAAAAGTGACGCAAATTTCCACACCATAAAAAAATGACAACTTTCCTTTACATGTGCCTGATTAAAGCATTGTTACATTACAGTTATAAATTCACCGTCTTATGGAAAATCCGATTATAACATCATATCCTGGTGTGTCTTCATATTTATCCAAAAACCAAGTTACTTATGTATATTTTATTATGTGTGAGATTACTGGAAATATAATCTACGAGCATTCATTCCATATCGTAGTATATTCTTGTATAATCATGAATTTACTTAAATAAACTCTGTTTACGCATGTTAACATCTGTAACAACATTGGAATGCAGAACATGGATGAGACACATCATTCTGCTTACAGTCTCCTGCGCATAACGCCACATAGTGTGACAGGAACATACAGTAAAAGCTGTGATACCAGGCCCAGGATATTCCAGAAAGCTCTAACTAACTAACTAACTAAGAGGCCCACTACATCTCACTATTCTGTCAACCAGCAGCACGGACTATTTAACAAGGTTACTTTGTGTAAATTAACAGTTAAATACAGCGACATCAAAATGCGGACGTAATAGTTTTGCGGGTAAGAGGATTTAAGAGTGAAATACTGGCATCTCATTGGTTTTTTGCTAGGTCGTATACACATGATATCACACACGCAGTGATAAAAAAGGAACAGAAAGTGAAGCAGGAAAACAGGACAGGATAACACGTCGCACACTGACACTTTTGTGCCACAGTTATATGACCAGTTTATTCTGCTAAAGAAGGAAATTTAAGTGAACGTCATTGACCTTTAAATAAATGGGTTGGTCTTACATTTGTTGGACCTTGCATCATTGTAATAGTTGAAAACAAAAGACCAACTTGCTGCCACTTGGTATTTTTATTTCACTTCTTATGTGCTCAACATGTTTCGGACATTAATATGTCCATCATCAGGAGCTTACGATTATTCTGTTGAATTACCACATTGGTCATGTGTTCTGTAAAGACAGGATCCCACACCACTACATACCATAATCTTACACTAATGCTAAATCCTCCATCTTTACAGAACATATGACCAATGTGATAATTCAACAGAATAGTCGTAAGCTTCTGATGATGGACATATTAATGACTGAAACATGTTGAGCACATAAGAAGTGAAATAAAAATAGCAAGTGACATCAAGTTGGTCTTTTATTCTTCAACCAAATGGGTTGCTATTTAAATTTTAGTGCATGGTTTATGAAAAACATGATTATTATTTGAAAAGAAAAATATAAAAGCATGAACTAAATGGTATTCTGTGGGAAATGAAATAGATTATGAACTGAAGAATAAAAAAACCAACTAGATTCCACTTATTTTAATGTACTTCTTATAGGCTCAACATGTTTCGGGTATTACAAGGCCCATCATCAGGAGCTTGCGACTATGTTGTTGATTACCACATTGGTCGTTTCGTTCTTGGTTTGCTGTGTGTTGGAGGTTAGGTGCGGTTCGGTTAGAGTAGTGTCCGGGCTGCAGGCTAAAGCACAACCTCCAACACACAGCAAACCAAGAACGAAACGACCAATGTGGTAATCAACAACACAGTCGCGAGCTCCTGATGATGGGCATCGTAATGCCCAAAACATGTTGAGCCTATAAGAAGTACAATAAAATAATAAGTGGCATCTAGTTGCTTTTTTATTCTTCAGTTATCACAATGATGCATGGTCCAATAAACATCAGATTATGAATTGTGTCTTAAAAATGTAGAACATTTCCTTGTTGCCTAAAACACATAAAATGAATATCTATATGCGGTTTTTTTAAGATGAGTTTGCATATGCCAAAATAGGTCATTTAAAGGTTAATTTGCATGTTCTTGGCAACATCCTTAAATGACTTCAGTGTTTTTAGCCACACAATGTGCATCTACTATACAGTCTACTGGCGGTTAGGTCTGCCCATGAGGTTTCTACGGGCAGTGAGATAAGTTAGGTATAACATTCCAACACACAGAAAATTACGAAACTCAGCAGTGGTCCCAGAGGTGCCACATGTAGCAATTTTTACTGTACCGCTCTATGCATAATTTTGGTCCAATATGAATTCATTAGAGACAAACCATTTTTTTTTATGGCACAACAGCCCCCAGAGGGCCATTTCCTCCTCATTAATGAGGTTTCTATAACACATTCAGCGATGCACCATAATCAGTAGGACTCCTCTGGACGAGTGATCAACTCGTCGCAGAGACCTCTACCTGACAACAAACAACATTCACAACAGACAGACATCCATGCCCCCGATGGGATTCGAACCCACAATCTCAGCAGGCAAGTGGCTGCAAACCTACGCCTTAGACCACACGGCCACTGGGACCGGCAGAGACAAACCATATAGAGAACTATCATTTTACTATTTAATCCAAACGTCTGATCCACAGCCAAAAGTATCGACATTTCATAATAAATTAGACTACTAATAGCTGCTCCAGGGGAAACAGTCACACAGAGAATGGAAGTGGTAGGTTGATGATATGTTGATGCAGCTGTGTGTCAGCTGACCACATTACACGGCACTGTAGCCAGACGAATCTGAGAATAACAGAAGAAATTATCTAATCAATTAAAGAGAAAATGGAAATATCTGTATCAATTATTCTGTACACAAACATTACATCTGGATTGGCTAAGTCTTGGATTATGGCCTGAGCGTGACACTCTGAATTGGCATATACTGTATTAAAATATGCATTTTAGAGATCAGTCCTCCTTTGCAAATTACAGAATCAGATGCAGAACCTTAGCAGTAGAACAATTACAGTTACACTGCCCAACCATTTACAATAGTCTAGCCCTGCAGCACAACAATGTAACAATGTTACACTGAAATAAACTAGTGTTTTCATATCCCTTACAACAGGAAATCAGAATGCATGTAACATACAGCCGAAACCATACATTGATAAATCCAAATAATTCTTCAGGCTCGAAATAATGTAAATATCATATTACAAACCGTTTGAATGAGACTAAAGATATACAAATGATAATAAAATTGTCAGCTAAACTAAGACATAACAAATGTTACACCATGGACTGCTAGCTCTTTTCATAAAATGCTGGTTAAGACCAGTTTGAAAATAAAGAACTTGCTAACATCATTTTCCAAACATTCTGGTGGTAAACCGCCACCTGTGGCACCCTCACTGACAACACATTTGTAACGAATATCACTGACATGTTACACAAAGATGTACATAACAAAACAAAGAAACATTAAACAAATTTAATATTTGTTTCAACTAATTTTGAGTTACTTTTGGTCCTTGTTGCAAAATACTGGCATGATTGCTCTGCTTCATCTGATTTACACATTTATGTTGCAGTAGGACAAGGTGGTACATAGAACATTGACTTGATACCTAATATGTACCCTGTCTGCTTCATATACCATTACCACTAATCCAACAACAAGCTATATGGAACCTGAAAGCTATATCATCACCAAGACACAATGTCAACCTAGATATCACGAATCGGCATCAAAGTATCATGTTTTTCCTTGTATATCCTTATTCTATACGGGTACACAATCTTCTGTTTTCAGATTACTTACTTCCTGTGCTGTCTACAAAAATATCATGTTTATATAACATTATTCTGTACCAAGGAATGGAGAACACTCTAATTTCACTGATGTCCCACAAATGTCAGAACACAACAAATATTTTGCCACATTCCAAATCTTGCCACTGATGAAAAATGTGAGATTTGAGAATGGTCTCCACAAATGTCATCACCTCCATTTGTAATAATGGAAGATTGTTACACAATTAGTCTTTTCTCTGAAGCTGCACACTCTATTTGACAGGCCAGAGAACAGATCTGACAACAGTGAACCAGCAAGTATGGGTAATACTGCTGAGGGGTTAAGTTTTGACCTGCCATGCTGTTCTCATGAGTTCAACCAGGGATGCTGCAAACATTCGGCTGCTGTGGCACGCATGTTGGGATCAAATGCCAACATGGGGGTGAGGAAATTCGCAAATGCTTCGGCCTCTGCACGGTTCCAGTCATACTTCTCAGTCAAAACTTCCAGCAAACCCCATGGTTTGAGTTTGGTAATGTGCCTAAGTTCACCTGTAATAAGCAGACCCAACAATGAACCAGAGTCTGAATAATGAAAGCAGTAACGCATGTGATAAAAGTGGAATAATACTTACTTACTTACTCACTCCACACAGCAGAGTCCTTCTTGAGAAGCTAACTGGTTTTCAGCTAGTCAAGAAATCCCCCTCATTTTAGTGAACCCGAAGGTTCATTACCGCATTCACAAGTGCCCGCCATTTGTCCCTATCCTGAACCAGCTTGATCCAGTTCATACCAACACCCTACTTCCTAAGGATCCATCTTAATATTATCCTCCCATCTATGCCTGGGTCTCCTGAGTGAAAAGTGGGAAAATACTTACTGAAATTCATATTTAATACTTACTTACTCCATGGTGCAGAGTCCTCCTTGAGCAGCTAACTGGTTTGCAACTAGTCAAGAAATTCCCCGCATTTCACGGAACCCGAAGGTTCATTACCGCACTCACAAGCGTCCGCCACCTGTCTCTATCCTGGGCCAGCCCAATCCAG
>Ga0131853_10020241_pt1 | contig 12090 bp, 13 predicted proteins | sample TergutLab28metaG_FD_92764 | JGI IMG/M metagenome (GOLD analysis project Ga0131853, IMG submission 92764) | Labiotermes labralis P1 segment gut microbial communities from Petit-Saut dam, French Guiana - Lab288 P1 (version 2) (version 2) | ecosystem: Host-associated > Arthropoda: Insects >...
GCTCTGCAACAAGAAACTTTTTTCTTGTAGGGTTTCATTTGCAATACCATTTCTACAGCATTACAATAGACTTCGTTATTGACCGTATCCATATACTCATCAGCCTTGTGCTTAGAATCCTCTTCTTTGGAATCAGGAACAATATGACCTTCTGGATTTCCATTTTCAAAGCTCAAAGTATTTTTCATATTGTTCATCTTCAGGTACTTTCGGACTTTTTTTATTGGCCAACCTAAGAACCTGGATGCTTTTTCCTCTTTTTCAGCTGTGGATAATTCTTTCATAAAACGGTGCTCCATCATCTCCATAACCTCATTCACATCTTTTATTTTTTGCAACTGATTTTTAGTAATATGTATGTTACTGTCCCTGTTTTTTCGATAATATTCAGCTCTTGCCTTGTACAATACTACATTAAAATACTTAAAAAACTCAGATTTTTCTTTTTTGCACGGGGGACACTTTCCCGAAAGGTTGGGGGCGGGGAGTTTCCCCCCCCCCCCCCCCTCCTACCATCTAAGACAGTACGCCTGTAATTGCGCCGTCAACTGACCGACTGCAGCATCAACAATGGTGCACAGTTTGCTGTCAGTCTTGATGACGGAACACATCTAGTTTTATTTTCGTGAAAGTCACGAATCGATATTAGTTAATTTTCAGGGAATTCGGGAAATTGAGTTGTAAAGTTAGACTGCAGTTTTGCGAGGAGCGTCGTAATTTTATGTATTTATGGACGGGGCGCATCCTGGGGACAGTTCGGGATCCTGTCACGTCACTTACCGTGCCAAGAGCGCAGTCCTCAGGTAAAGGCTGTTAGTGTGTTAAGATTTTTAATACCAGGGGCCCACTATCACGGGCGTCTGCTCGGCACGGCGCTGACATTTTATACGGCGGCGCCTAATTTTAGCGGGTTTTGAGTGTGTATCTTGCTTCCTGTCACCTTTCTGGTACATAGAGTTTTGAGACGGCGCCTGGATTTGTAGGAAAGCTTTTGGACGCGTGGTATTAACAGCCGGAAGACACACATGGTTTCATTTAGTTTCTAAAAGCAGTCCACAGAGTCGGTAAGGACGGAAGCCGCTTTTAGTCGGTATTGCATTTGCTTTTTGGAAGGTTTCCAGTCAGAACAGGAAGCCCTCCGCGGCGCCCATTTGGTGAAGGTGCCGTAGCCGCACGCACACTCACAGTTGCCGTCAAATCCCCAATCTTTAGACTCGTCCAGTTGCATTGCGATATCGGGCTTTGCCTCAATCGATCCAACAGTTGCGAAACTCCGACAAACTCTGTCTTGTCAAGACGGAACGGACTGCAGGCCGTTCCACGTTTTCCCCCCACATATGCGTAATTCAAACCATTGCTATCGGCAGGAAGGCGATGGCGCCGATGTTGTGTGGTAAAGCTTGCCCTTGTGTACGCCATAAAGCATGTTCGGGGGGTACAGGTATAGCTCCACTCATTCTTTCCGTCGTCACTGGTTGGAGGTAAGAGGTCAGCTTCGCGCCCCGTCCGTATTACTGCTGGCATCCTGTAGCGGTTCCAGTGCACTTGTACGTCATCAGAAAGCTTTTTGTCTCAGTTCACGTATTGAGAGTGTCTGGTTGTTGGCTGAATGAGGCTGTGCAGTGCGTATCCTGACCGAAACAAGTCCGAATCTATAGACACCTTTTCCAGGCGCTGTGTACTGCCTGTTCACATATGTCACTGTTACAGCCACATCACCTCTATCCGCTGATCCCTCGTAGTTATTTGTAATTTGCCTTCTTAAAAAAATACAGGGTGTCCGGAGGGCGATCAGTGAAATAATCAAGGCCATTTATTCTCGTTTAACAGTACTCGTTTGCGTGAATTTGTGTATTTAAAATTTAATAAGGGAGCTGAGTTCTCAGAATTATGTTGTTGTTGCCAGTCGATATAAGTGTGTATCGATAATGTATGTCAGTTAATATATTCAAAATTTCAAATATATAAACTCAGCGTCCATCACTTTCTTTGTAGCTAACAGCAGCGGTACTGAGGCCTAAAGGAAACATAACAAGGGAAGTAGCAGGCGCTGAAGGAACACACGCTTGGTAGGCGTTTTCGCGAATTTGCGAAAAGCGACTGTTGCCTTCGTTATGTCTGTCCGTCTTACCGTATGGAACACCTCGGCTCCCACTGGACGGATTTTCATTAAATTTGATATCTGAGGATTTTTCGAAAACCTGTCACGAAAGTTCAAGTATCATTAAAATACCCACAAAACGGGCCCTTTATCTGCAGTTATTGTAGTATGCTGTGTCGCTGAATTCTTCTTAGAACGAGAAATTTTCATACGGAATTGTAGAGAAAATCAAAAGCACACATTTTGTGGTCAGTAGTATCCCCCCCCCCCCGAAAGTCGTGCCGTTTGTGAGATAATGTGGAAGATTAATGTAGAGCCAGACAGGCCACAGATGGCAATATAATGTGGAGCAGAAGAGATGCGATTTGCATGCTGGACAGCTGAGACATTAATGCAGACAGTCACGTTCATAATGCTGAATGCTCGTTAATTCATAATTGGTTAATTCCTACAGATCTCGTAAAATGTTCTGTGGAAACACAAGAACTGAGAAACTGCGCAACGACTTATCTGTCATCGTGATCTGTGTAGCCAAAGTTTACGTGTACAAAAGGCCATCAGCAAACGAACATTCTTCTGTTGCAGTGCACCATTTGGCACTTACATGAAGACTTACTTACATTTTATTGTTGCCGGCGACATAAAATTGTCACAAAGCATTGTTGTGTAACACTCAGTTTGTTTACATAGTTGACAGTTCTACGTAGCTCAGCAACACACAGACTGTATTTTTGCGTTTCAGCTGCAACAGTAGTTACGCGAACGCGCCACAATTTTTCCTTATGCGTACATTTCCTATCTTGTTTTTTTTACAACAGTGATGTGCATATTTATACGGTTCATATGCAAGAAGTGAGGCCAACTAAATTCAACATGACAGCAAAGTCGATGCCCTGGTCCCCAAGAAATGACAATATTAATTGTTCCAGGTTGCCTAATTCCTTTGGTTTTTCTCACTTCGGAGTGAAAGAGGTTGAAACTGCCGTAGAGAGAAGTGTAGGTTGAACACCTGTACAGATAGAACAGTGTAGGTTGAACACCTGTGCAGATAGAACAGTGTAAGTTGAACACCAATACAGATAGAGAAGTGTAGGTTGAACACCTGTACAGATAGAGAAGTGATGTTTGAACACCAGTACAGATAGAGAAGCGTAGGTTGAACACCTGTATAGATAGAGAAGTGAAGGTTGAACACCTGCACAGATACAGTGTCGTGTGTGTGTCTGGCATCAGCCGGAATGTAGCCCAAGCTGTAGTTGCTGTGGCTGCGGCTGACAAGGATCCTTATTAGCCCACTCAAACATATACATTTGAACATTAATATTCGACGGTGTCTGTTTGGTTTCTATTATTTGAACACTTATTGAACTTCTGCCATTCCAATAGTTCCATGTATTTTCAGTCCGAATGATTTATTCGATATTCGATACCAGAAGGTGGCTGACAATTCAGCAGTACGGCCTTTCTGTACGAAACTGTGCTGCGGTGAAATGAGCCGGATGTACAATTTTTGCGGAACTCCTGAACTACCGCTGCAGTTGATAGCATGCCTTTGGCGCGGACATGCGTGCCGTGTTGTCATATGGCATTCAGCTGTAACAGCGTCTTCGGCGAAAATTGCTTGCCGGTTGAAATTTTGTCTAGGAGCAGTTGCCTGGTCATATTGTGTAGTCACTTATTTCCACAGAGGAGGAAACGAATTCACTCGTTCTATTTTGTTGTTGTCTGGAGCAGCCATCAAGATGTGCGCCTTCGTCTATTAGTGACAGTCCGTGGGCGACACGGCGACCTGCTGGGTAATTACACTTTCTGTTTTCGTCGTATACGAAACGTTGCTTCGAGTTGGATCAGAGTTCTTCGCTGCCTAGTTCTGACAACCATTCGCTATCGGACTGACCTTCGACGATGCTGGAAATTTTCTACCTGAGGTACGTAAGGCTTCAGCCCGTACCGCGCAGTAAACACACTCCGTCTCGGTTATAAAAGCCAGACAGTTAATGCTGTATAGGGAAATAATCGTTGTTGTTCTGAGATCCACACAAAACACACAAAAATGCGCTTTGTGGTAAATGAAATAACCAGCGGGCTTTACAATACAGACCTGTTTCTTCTCTCTCTCGAAGCAGGTTGGCATTACTGAGAAAGACAGTAACCTTACTGTCTGAGGGTACAGCCAAGTGAACGGGTCGGAATGCACTGTGAATTTGAGATTTGAGGTTGTTGTGTAGGCCTACCTCTTGCAATGTATGCGCTGCACATGTAGCATGCACCAGTTGGAGCAGCGTCTGTGGCTGCCTAAACGCGTTGTAACACTGACGCGGTCTGGTCGCAGTCTGCAAGCCAAGTGCCGCTTTCTTGTAAGCCTTGCTGACACTTCCTGTCGTGACAGAAGGAATGATTTGTCAGTGATGACAATTGAACATTTGCTGGGCACAACTTCATATTTGTTGCCTCGCATTCGCGTGCGTCAGTTGTTTTATGTGTGGAACCGATATAGATATATTGTGGCACACCTCTCCGGTTTCCTTCCCTTTTTTCTTCATAGCACTTGCGTAGACACTTGTTGGAGCTGACTCATCTCTAGGATCAGTCTCAGTATACTTTCGAGGGAATTTCCTAACTTCTGGAGCATTTATTTTTGGTATGCCTGTGGACACAGGTGTGTCGCTGGGCAAAGACATTGGCAGCAATACGCCTGCTTGCATCGAAGTGTTGTGTGGGCCCGAAGTAAGGTCGTGTAACGTAGTGCCTGTGCGTAGTTTTAGAGCGCTACTCCGTTACTGCGGTGTGCAGCCTGCAGTCAATGTGGAACTGTCCACATCTGTATTAACAACAGCGCCCCTCATGAAAAGCAGCCAGAACTGCGAAAAGCGATAGCGTTTCAGCGCGACCTCTCAACCCGACCTTCACTAATACGCTAAGCGGGTGGAGGAGAGAATGTGCCAGTATTAGGATAGTAGGACGATACCGGATTGGATCGTCAAGTGTTGGGTATATTGAGTTGAGATTTGGATCTAACAAGAGGTCGTTTTATGTATGGTACAGTGGTGTTTGGTGAAATGTTTGCTGCTCAGCCTGTTATCTGTAAGCTAGCTCGCTGTGACCCGCCAACAGTGCAGCTCTGTTCGAACAAACTGATAACACTGCCCTCAACATGTCCTCAGTATTCGGACAAAAGACGGATGGAGGACCACCGCCCCTTTCCCTCATCTTATCAGTTGGTGCAAATGTAGTTTATACTCTTTATATGCTCTTGTAATGCTCAGGCTGTTGAAACACGAAGCGGTGAAGCCCTTCTGAACAGAATGAGTCACGTGACTCTGGATGCTAACACGATGAGTAGGCGAGTGAAGTGTGAGTGCATGTTTACATACCGCACAATATTTACTTTAAACTGGTTTATGCAACTCGAGCCTATGAATAAGAACCACCTGCTTTAAATTTAACGCTACGGCAAACCCATAGCTTTGTTATCGCCAAGCAGCCGGAACCTGACCTTGAATGTTCTGTTACATTCTACCGCAACATGCAAGATTTGAACTGCTCACAGCAATGTTTTTTTTAGGATTATGGCCTTCTGGGGTGTGACACCGCGTTATTGGGTGATTCCCGACGTTTCGGAGAATCGTCATCCTTTCCAGAGGACCTGAATCCAGAACGATGTTGTGAACCTGAGGCTAAGTTGCTTTGTTTTGGTGTTTTTTCAGGTGGATTCTGTTCGTTTCGGTCTTGCTATCCTGAGTGGTGCGAGAGTTGCTCTGAACTGGTGGTGTCCGATTCTGGTCCTGGTTCCATGGAGGTTGTTCCCTTGATGGGTCTGCGAAGCCTCCGGATATCAGCAACTTCCCAGCTTTCCAAGGTGGGTTAGTATTGTTACAAAGAACGGGATAATCTTGAGGATCGCGTTCTTCTGGCCCATCGCGCTGCGCCATGTCCCGGAAACGCTGTTTCCAGCTACTCCGCCGACAGAACTTTAGAAGTCACAGGGATGTTGTTATTCATTATGATCAATGAGCATGAACAGGTATGTCCGTGATGACCGCTCTGTTGGGTCCGCGTCGTGCCATGGCACCTGCCCACAACAGAACAGAGAGAATGACTTTCCTGACTGAAGTCCTTGATGTTTTTCCTCAGTTCGTCCTGGAGAGTGTCAGACAGCACTTCATCTAGGCCATGACGCCTGTTCCCGCATTGCCACTGGAGTCACTGGAAGCATTTTTAAGTAAACCGTAAATAAATAAAGACAGACCGATAAATACAAATATTTGGCTTCCAGTGAACTAATTACGTTTTAAAAAACCAAAGAGAGTGACGTCACTTGTCTATCAAATGCTGCACGTTTTTCGATAGATTGCTTTTTGGAAGGTTCGCGCCTTGGTCTTTTGGCAAGAGCAACGTATGTGTAGCGTTAATGGCACGATCCTTACAAGAGAAAACAGTATTATTCGGAGAAAAACCGACCTTATTGCCATTCTGTTGACCACAAATGTCACACGGACTGACGCGGGATCGAAACCGGGTCTCCGCGGTGAGTGACCGGCGACTAACCGCCTGAACCATGGCACGGCTTAAACTAGCTTTATGGTGAATTATATTTATAGGCACAGTGCGCACCGTGCAGTGAACACGCTTCGTCTCGGCTATAAAAACCATTCACATAATGCTGTTTAGGTCAGTAACCGCTGTGTATTGCAGTGTAAAGTCTTTGCTCCCGAATTTGGAATTCTAAATTGGATTAGATTTTTATTTACTGCGGATCCAAATATAATGTTACTGATCATCTAACCCTGGTCCGATCTTCAGGTCACGTACACTGTGTGACAGCGGGAACATAATGTCTGCGTACTGCGTTTGGATTTGAATTTGGTGACAATCCTGTTCAGTTTGGAAGATGTTACTCCTTTAGTAAATATTTCTCTCATTTTGAACTCCTGAACGCTTACCGGGGTGTGTTACCGGTTATCTTAGCTTTTGAGGTTTGTATGCAGTTGATGGGGGAGCTTTTAAGATGATGTTTTTGATGTGTCGGCCTCTAGGTAAATGTGGAGTCAGGTGGAGGAAGGTGGTTTTATGTGGAGACGCGAGGTATTTACCAGGACAGGTAGGAATTGCATTTTGCTGTCTAACGGTATCTTGTGTTTCCGCGTTCGGGGGCCAGACAGTTGGAATTTTAGTTTTTTTTTTTTTTCCGGGACGGAGTACAGTTTGGACCGAAGGAGATTATTGGGGGGGTTGCTGTGTGGGTTCATTCCACTTTGGAAATAATAGGAATGAAGCTGTGCCTTATTTGTACGACTCGAGTGGAACAACTCGTAAGGTTGCGCCCAACCCCTATATATTCCCAAGGCTTAGGATGCCATAGTGCCCCGTTGCCCTGTTTATATTCGGTACCGGAAGAGTTGAATGCTGTCATGTAGTCTGAAATTGGTGCGAGAGGGTCATGTCGGCAGACGAGATGCAAAAGCAGGCTGGAATATCTTATTTTCTTTGCAGTTTTGCAGGCAGTCTGTCGGTCATAATAATAATTATAATAATTTACTGCAGTTGGGTTGTCACCCGGTGGCAGTGGTTATTTTACATATATATAGAATATGAAATTGGTTGCTACCAAATCGGGAGGGCTACATGAGAAGCATGTAGTGGCAACTTGGAATCTTGGGAACCATCTCAGCGTTTGTTTTTAGGCACAAGGAAACCAAGAAAAAACCTTGTCGACGTGGCCGATCGCAGGACCTTTCGATTACTGACTTCTAGCCAGTAGTCCGGCATCGGAAGTAAACAACAGCAACGCACAAACCTGGTACAACAAATAAACATAAGATGACAACAATACACACAAGACAACTACAACAATACACATACCCAACCAACAACAGTTACACACAAGACAACTTAAAACTAGCAACAATAAACACGAGACAAATTAGAATACAACATGTACAAAAGGTAAAAACACCCAAGTAAGAGAGTACTGTGTATAGTTTCTTGTAATTGTTTTTTTTCCAATCATTAATTCACTCAAACTTTCACCCCAGCCCTTCACTTCTCATCACTTATTACTCCTATAAACCTTTTCCATAAAGACTCGTTTCCCCCCTTCCCTCTACTGCACTTCACTTCACCTCATTCCACTTCACTTTGCTCCGTTCACTTCACTTTATTTCACTTCGCTATTATTAGATAACTTTTCACTTCACTTTTGACAATTCACTTCACTATATTTCGCTTCTCAGCACTTTTCGATGATTTCCAGCACACTTTAACTTCCTTTTAATTCAACTCAGTTATCACTTTCTTTACCCTCTTTTTAAAAGTGATTGGTTTGCAGGGGAGAGTTCCTAACACTTCTCCCGGTAACTGGTTCCAGTGTTGGGTGGTCCTGTTTACAAAAGAATATTTCCCTACATCCGTCCTTTGCCTCCTACTCCTAATTTTCCTTTCATGATATACCCTGCTCAGATAGTGTGGCCGTTGTACTGTCACCAATAGCCCTTCACGCGCGTTCCCCATAGTACGCTTTGAAGAGGGCACATATGCGTGATAACTTCCTACGCGACACCAAAGTTTCCCAGTTCGGACTGTTTTGGCCACTTTCTTTTGCACCCTGTCTAACGCACTTATTTGTCCTCCCTGTACGGATCCCAGCACGCGGCCCCATATTCAAGAATCGGACGTACAAGTGACATATAGGCTAAACTTTTGGTATTACTGTTACCCTTTTTAGTATTCACATTGTGAAATGTAGTGCTTTGCGGGCCTTTATCACCGTGTAGTTGACTTGATCCGCCCAACTTAAGTCCCTGTGTAAGATTATTCCTAAATATTTACAACTGCTCGCTTCCGGTATTAATGTGTCCATTAACGAATAATTTAGTGGATCCTTCACCCTAGCTCTCGTGAAGCGAATTGCCTTACTTTTATTTGGATTTATTTTCATCCCATTTTCAACCGCCCACTCCCCCAGCCTGTCCACTTCTTCCGGCAATTTTTCCATGTCTTCATTATTTATAATTTTTCTGTAAATTACGCACTCGTCGGTATAAAGCCGGACAGTTGATTCAGAATTCCTCCACATATCATTTACGTAGGCTAGGAACAGAAGAGGACCTAATACGCTTCCTTGCGGTACACCAGACGTTACTCTAACTTCTTCTGATAATTGCCCTACTTCCCTGACTCTCTGCGTGCGAACTACCCTAGAATCCACGCCCGAGTTTGCAATTTTGGATAGCAGCCGACCACGAGGAACTAAATCAAAAGCTTTCGAAAAATCAACTATAATAGCGTCAATGCTGCCTCCTTTATCCAGAGAGCCCGCAGTGTCCTGGCATACCGTGATTACTTGACTTTCACACGAGTATCCCGGCCTGAACCCATGTTGACCCTCATATAACCAATTATTATCTCACACTTGTCTTAGATATGAAGCTATAACGTGTTCCATTTGCTTGCAAACTATCGAGGTTAAGCTAAACGGTCTATAATTCGTAACTAATGATCGATAACCCCCTTGTGAATAGGAATCACTGTGACCTTCTTCCAGTCACATGGCAGAATACCATTATTTATTGTTATGTCTAGTAGTCGCGCAGGGTACGGAATCATGGCTTCCCCACCCAGTTCAAGAATTTGTCCAGAGACCCGGTCTGGTCCTACTGATTTTCCATATCGCTGTAATCATTCTCCTAATTGTTTTAATATCACTGGTGAATGGATCGCCTGTGTTTTCACCCAGTATACGGAGAATATCGCCCTCGCTGCTAAATACTGTCGAATAATAGGAGTTAAACGTATTCCTCCCATTCCACTTCCAGTATCACTCCATGATGTTCTCTGACCCCCCTGTACTGTACTGAACTTTCGAGCCGGACCAAGTAAACGTCCAGTAAACCATCCCCTCGGGTTGGGCTATCTATTACCTGACTGTAACCGTTTTCCCATACCAAACTATTTATAAGTGCCAGAGTTCCACTATTTCCACGTGCGTTTCCGTTCCAATATGCGTTGGGAAAGTTTAAGTCACCCCAATGATGCTGCGCTTTGTACAGTTTCCTGTAAACGCAGTCCGGGCTGCTGATTTTTCTACGAGGGCAGACCATAAAGAAACAGAACTTTTTAAAAATGTATTGCTTTACTTACAAATTAATCAAACTTGTCACCTTCACAGTACTCCCCTCCACTCTTGAAACGCCGCTCCCAAAGGTTTTTTTAATTTCTGGAACGTGTTTTGCGGGACGGCGCGAAGGTCCCGTATCGAAGTTTCTTTTATCTTCTCTACCGTCTGAAATCGGCGACCTTTTATTGAGGATTTCCACTTCGGGAACAAAAAAAAAGTCATTAGAGGCCAAATTTGGAGAGTGGGGCGGCTGGGGGACAACAGTCGTCTCATGCTTCATAAAAAATTCATGGATAAGGAGTGACGCGGCACAAATTTTGCGGCAACACGACGCATCTTCCGTTTTTCGGTCAAACAAGGTGGCACGAACTTTTACAGATTCGTACTTCTTCAGCAACTTCACGGACAGTTAGGCGACGATTTTGACGAATCACAGCAAGCACTTTCTCAATGTGATCGTCGTTCATTGACGTGGAAGGCCGTCCAGATTTGGGGTCGTCTTCGATGGACGTTCTGCCCGATTTGAAACGCTGGTACCACTCGTGACATTGCGTACGGCTCCAGCAGTCCTCTCCATAAGCCTCTTGCAACATCTGAAAAGTCCCCGTAAAAGTTTTTCCCTATTTGAAACAGAATTTGACGCAAAAGCTCTGCTCCTCAAGATCCTTCATTTATCGACTTGCAAAAAATCGCCGAGAGTACTGAACACACACTCATTCAAGTGAGTGTAACTTGATGACTAATTGACATGGCATGATGCTGCTAGTGTCAGAATGAAGCGTAAAGTCCCCGCTACACAGCGCCACCATCGCCAGCGTGCTGCGCGCGCTCGCTGGCTCGCTATTTTACGAGTTCGGTTTCTTTATGGACTGCCTACGCATAGCTCGCATGTCCTCGTGTGGAGCTCTGTAAACCCCTACCACTTTCCATGCAAATTTTTGGTTTCTGCCTTTGACTTCAACTGTTATCATCTCAAAAACCTCATCAGTCCGTAGCACCCTGCAATCGATGTAATTTTTAACGCAAATGAATACTCCACCACCCCGAGAGCACCTATCCCTCCTGAAAGTTATGTAGTCGTTCTTAAAAACTTCGGCATTGTTAATTTCCTCACTAAGCCATGACTCCGTGCCTATTACAACATCAGGGTTATATGTATCAGTTAAATTCCAGAATTCTAAAATCTTATTGCAAATGCCCCTACAGTTTATATGCAGCAAAGCCAGCGGATTACCCTCAGATATGTGTCTCATTGTCGCCGCTACACATTCCTCCTCTGCTTTATCTTCGGTCTCCCTCCTCACCGGTTTTGTTGTCGGCTCGTCACTCTCAGCCGTTTTCCAGCCCGCCGTTATGTGTGCATGTGCTGATGTCGTCCCCGTCTGTAGCAAAACCAGTGACTTGCCCTCATTTTTGTGCGCCGGTACCGTGGTTTGGATTTCGTCCCGTTCCTCGCCTTTTCTCTTCTTGCCTGCATTAACCATCATCTCTTTTTCTGCATGTTCTTGTGCCTCCACCGCTTCCAGATCCAACGTAGAATGTTCTTGATCTGCCTCCTCTCTGGGTCCTTCTGATGTCTCCCCACCGAACTCGCTGCCCGCCGTGTGTAGTCAGTTGTTTAGCACCTCCCGACTTTCGCCGTCGATTCCACAAACTCTGGAGTAGAGGTCGCCAAGTTCTCTCGCTCCATTTCTGTTAAGGTGAAGTCCTTCCCTACCGAAGTCCACATCTCGAATCCAACTTTCCGGGTCTACGAATGTAGCTCCTAGACTTCTAGCTACCCATTCGAGTCTGTCGTTTGCCGCACCCCCCCCCCCCCCCCCCGCCCGCCCCCCCCCCCCCTCCTCTTCTTCCTCCACCCCCCCCCCTCGCC
>Ga0131853_10020247_pt1 | contig 12089 bp, 8 predicted proteins | sample TergutLab28metaG_FD_92764 | JGI IMG/M metagenome (GOLD analysis project Ga0131853, IMG submission 92764) | Labiotermes labralis P1 segment gut microbial communities from Petit-Saut dam, French Guiana - Lab288 P1 (version 2) (version 2) | ecosystem: Host-associated > Arthropoda: Insects >...
CCATTTTAATAAAAATCAGGTGTTTTGGGGGGTGTTTTTGGTTGAAGAGTAAATCACATAACCCCTTTTATATCATTGTTTTTACAAAAACTTTTTTTTTTAAAATCTGCTTTAGGGGGGGGGGGGCTGCAGCCCCCCCCCCCCCCCCTTCCTCCAGGTGGGCCTATGCTGTATAATACATTGCTACTTTAACTCAAGTACACTTCATAATATGACAGAAGTTTTCTCTTGAAAATGACCACACTGTGGGGTGGGGCAGGTTGATAGGGCATGTTTAATCTAACACACATACATATATAAATACATTATGTTTGATGGTTTCATTTCTTTTATAGGAATAACATCAACAGTATGAACTCAAAGCTGAATATACTCAGAATATTCTATCAAAAAAAAAAAAAGAAGAAAGCTTACACCTTACATTATTTTGTTTGACAGGAGTACTTGCAAAGTCAAGGCATTGAGCTGAATGACCCTGAAGAAATGCCACCAGATCCATACATTGTGAACAGGCAGCTGAAGCTCCAGTCGCACAGTCATAAGACCAAACTGAATGATGACAAGTTGAGGCACTTCTTGGAATATGATGGAAAGATACTAAGGTACAGTGTGGCACACAACATAGATCAGCTATAATTCATACAGCTGCAGCTTGCAAATATATTGAATAAGCAGTCACTGACAGCTGAAAAATGATGGTCTAGGCTGTATACAGAGCGTAAGTTTAACAGCCTTTCATGTATAATGAAAGTTTTACAAAAGGCAATGCATAACAAACCTGAGCAATACATATGGGCAAACAATATTTTATGATTAGTAATAACAGAGGCCTGTGGATGCCATTTGTAGGCAAAATATGGCCTATCTGTTTCTACACAGCTAGCGCTTGATTCTTTGGAAGGTCTATTACGTAGCACATGCTGGGAAGATAAATGTTGCTGCAGGTTCTTTGCTGTATGGGATGATCGTGACTCACAGTATGGAGAGTTGAGGCAGTACATCATCTACTACTACTTGACGGATGACATGATTGAGGTACAGGAGGTTTACAAGGAAAATGCTGGGCGTGATCCAGTCCCTTTGCTACTCAGGAAGATGAAACTACCCAGAAATTGGAAACATCTACCAAGTAAGTAAAGATATATAGTTATACTTGTCCATGCCGTGAAGTCATACAGTGGGGTACAGCATCACTTATACTTAACCTCAGCACTAGGTGGCGGTGAGCGGTCAGTGTTACATCCTGGCTGCTTTAGTCCCAGGAATGAAACATGGTACCTATTGAACAGGAGGCTGGGTGGTCCCCAGAGCCAGTGAGGACATTCTGGATAAGAGAAAAATCTTTCCCCTGCCAGGATTCGAACCCAGACCGTCCAGCAGTAGCCAGATTCCTAATGAATTTATGTATTTTAGGCCTTAACAGGAGTGCATGTGATGATGGATAGGATCTCTTTATTCACTGTTTCTAATAATGGTTGTGAATACCTACATATATTTCTACATGAAAAATGTAAAACGATTCATGCATACAATGTTGTAACAATTTAACAGTAATGTTACACTGGCAGGCCTGTGGTAAGTACGTTGTCTTGTTTTGCAGAAAATTTAGCCAAATGCAAGAACTATTAAATTTACATACAACTATCTGAACGCAATTCCCCAGCATTTGTTAATTTCCTTCATAAGAAACATAATAAGCATGAAAGTTAAGAAGCCAGAGACACTTACATCTTGCATCACTTAATCAGGAAAATGGATGATCTTTGGAATGGATATTATTAAAAAAGGGCAGCTGGTCACTTTCTCTCTCTCTCTCTCTCTCTTTTTTTTGCATGGCTTGACAGCCCTAGTGGGCCTAGGCCTCCTCCTTGTGAAGGCTGTGAGATCATACTCAGTTTGACACACAACACTCAGTAGGACTACTCGGGACAAGTGACTAGCATATGCAGAGACCTCTACCTGACATCACACAACACTGGCCATGGACCCACGCCTCAGACCGCATGGCCACCAGGATTGGCATCTGGTCACTCTACCTAATACAAACTTCCAATCTACAAAGTATTTAATCCTTACATTTGTTGCTTAATGGGTTTGTAATGAGTTGCAGCTTAATGGTTATAATGCTACATGACTGTCAACTTATCAGTGAATCAAACTTCAAACCTAACAAGTTAAGAAATGTATGCACAGTACAACTGTCCTGGCATGTTCACTCTGTTATTGTCTCTGGATTTTCCACTTGAGAATCCTAGCTCTGATGCTCTTTTATGAATTGCATAGAACTAGAGCAGATGAATGATGAAGTCAACCCCACAAATTCTCAATTAATGAGTAGACACAAAATAGAAACCTCTTTTGTTTAATTACATTGAAAATGTTAAGACTTACAGAAAAACTGTAGTAGACATGAGGCGTGTCCCTGTGTTTCTACAGCCTTTGTTCAATCCAATAAATATTTCATGACACTCTGAGATGTGCAGAGAAATTCACCGTCGGCTTCATGTAGTATCCATTATTTCTGCCTAACTTTAACCAAAACTGGTGATTACACATTGTAGTGAAAGCCCAAATATCATATTTCCTGGAAGTCTCTTTGGCAGTTATTGAGTATATGCATGTGAACATACACACACAGTACAGCTAGTAAACACATGTGTGTAACTTTCATTGGGAACAAGTTAACAGCCATACTTAAATCTAACCCTACTTACTTCTTCATACTGGCACTTCTCCCATAATATGTGTAATTATTACACAACCATAACTTAACCATAAGAGCCCTGTTTTTTTTTTACAATGTATGCCACATGAGTGATAAGTTTAGCATTAATGTGGAAGAAGCTTTATGTCACACGTCCTATCTCATACTCCTGCTTTACATCGTGAATTTGATTGTAACTGTATTCAATGCTTCCATTTTCAGTTGACTTCCCTTCTGTAACAATGGCAGTGGCAGATGAAGAACCAGCAGCTTACCATACGGCAAAAGATTTCTTGGTTGGAGAAACTATATTTATTTTGGGAAGAAGGTAAAGCAGACTGTTTCAAACCATTTGAGATTATTATTGCCTGCCTTTGTTTCTTACATTAAAAACTCAAACTCTTGCTTCTTCAAATTTAAAATCAAATTCAGTATTGTGCATGGCAGGGTATTGACACCACGTGTAGAGTAACCCTGTTCAGGACATCAGGTTGGCGTAGCAGTTACTCAAATGCTGGCAGTACCTCAGGTCATGACCACCTCCTTTAAAATATTTTCTAAATCATCATCCATGAATAATCCTACCAGTCATTGCTATACACTCTGAATTACTGACAGTATCATGATGTACCCCCAAAGAAAATAAATTCTCTGTTCTGCATCCAAAGGCTCAACACTGTCATCACAAAAACCCAAATTACTGAACTCTCTCCCAAGCCAGTTCATCCCAGTTTATAACCTCACAGTATATTTCCAGGCCATAAACTTTTTATATTATCCTACCCTCTATGTCAAGTTCTGTCTTCGCATGAGATTGTCTTACCAAATAACTTACTATGGTTTATTTAACAATATTGTCAGTATCTCAGTATATATATATATAATGAAGAATGTGGAAGCACAAAGGTATGGCTTAATTCAAGGTTCTATCCTGGCACTTGCCCTGCAGGACTGAGCTGAGGAAAGTTACAAAATACCTTAGTCACAGCACTGTCATTGTCCCAGGTGAGATTCATGGCCAGCTCCACCCTCATACATGTTACAGGCACTGCAGTTCACATAAAGTTGTCAGTGCAACTGAGATAAAGAGACAAACACTTGATATGTGTGCAGCTTATTATGATGAACTACATTTTATAAAATGTCTGTCAATGCTGAAAACCAAGTTTGGCATGTGTCATAACATTAATGGCTGTGAAAAACATGGTCTAGAGATTGTATTACAGGTTGTAGTTAGGTCACTTGTATTATGCAACTGCGTTTTACTGGAACTTATCAGCTCTTTTAATACTAAGTGAATGTATGCAATGCGTTGTTTAAACTGTGAAGGAAAAAATGTTGCCCTTCTCTTGAAATGCCCCACCAAAAAACATCTACATTTATTCAACTTTTATGTGTGTTCAGTTAGTGAAATTTTACTAGTGCTACTGACTTCAGTTAATTTTCATACATATAATAAATAAATATGTATAGGCATCTGTATGACACATTTATTATGTGTGTGTGTGTGTATATATATATGGAAGTCTACATTACCATGAGCCACTGTACCTCTTATCATTTCCTTTAAATTAATAGAAAATTTTTTTTTGTTTTAACTGTTTTTTTCCTTGGCTTCATTGATTAGCAATGGGGTTATATGGCCCCGAAGCACCTAGGCCTTAAAAACAGGCCTTTTGCGCACCTTACCTTAACAAACAACTTTGAAGGAACACATCTCTTTTGCAGAATGAAAAGTTTGTGTGTTCCTTTCTACTAAGATTGCAGGCACTGATTTAGAGAACACTGGACAAACTTACAAGAAAAGAGGAACTTTTCCCCTTGACTGTCATAGCATTAGGCTGTTTGTACAATACAGAGCAAGAAGTGTGCAAGGTGCACTCACGCCACTAACAGCTAACGTATTACATATGCTTATTGTAGATTCCTCATCTACGATACTGACACATTCACAAGAAATTACTTCAAGGAGGTTCTCAACATAACCCAGAGAGATGCTATAGATGTGTTTGAGAAGAAACCCCATCCTCCAGTGACTGTGAGTACATTTGTTTGTGACTTGGCATGCAAAATGTGACAAGGTACAAATGTACTGCAACTAGAAACTTACAAGGTCAAGGCCACCACAGCACCCCACCTGTGACACACATGCTTTAACAACAAATATTAAGAGCTTAAGTTCAATTTTTTTTTTTTGGACAAGGAACTTCACTGTCTGAATTTTTGTTTGATGCAAATATACAGTAATTTGTATTGGAAAGAGCTGTTATTGTTACTAGTTATAGGGTTCAATTGTGATGCTTAGTTGTCAGTTTACACCAAGCATACACAAGAAAGCCACAAACATGCCATAGAAATGAAATTCCTGATAGGAATCAAGAGATATATCTTACATGGTCCATAAGGAAGGGGGGGAGTTAAATAGGCCTATATTATGTTTTAGATCAAGTCTGAGATAATAAAATTAAACTGAGAGAACAAACTGAATGGACAGAGGAAGGAAGATACACAAAGGTCGCCTTTTATTACTACCCTAGAGGAAGAAGCAAGCACGGCAGACCAGGTAAAAGATATAAATGAAGCCAGAAGGGTTTGAAAGGCCTAGTCTCTGACAAGAAGAGGACTGTAGGCTTAACAGAACCTAGTTCTGACACTGCTTTCTTCTAAAGCAGTTTGTTAAGACAGGCTCACAAAGTCCTGCAGCTCTTCACCCATAAACCTTCTCATGTTGTGAATGAACTGTGTCCAGCAGAAACATAGATCACTTATGATATGAGCTTTTGGAATTTGGCCATGTAAGTGAAAGCAGGTCTTCTACAATCTTTGGAAGACTGTCAATTGTGGGTTTCTGCAAACCAATCAAAAACAACAAAATAAGGCTTTATATTTTAAAAGATTCCACAGGCACAAAATTAATGCTGCAAAAAGAGTTAAACATTTTGAATAACTAATGCATTCAAGTTAAATTAGATGCAGTAATATGAAAAATAACTTGTGTTCTTTCAGCCTATACCACCTTATCTTGGATTTGGAAGTCCTGAGGACTCACTGCAGTCCTGTCTTAGGGTTACAATTCCACAACCGCCAAAGAAGGATGTGGTACAATATCTGGACAATGTCAGCAAAGTGAGTAATATGGCAGAAGTCATATTTACAGGACAAAGACATCTGTGCTGTGAAGAAGTGTTATATTGGCCTAAGACAAACACAGACAAGCAGAAGTGAAAGAAACACAGTTCTGCCCCTGACATGTATCAGAGTCAAAAGTCTCGCACAAAATTCTCATGTGTCTGTCAAATTTTATGTGAACACATTTAGTAACACAAGAAAAAGTTATTAACCTTAGCTACTGTGGAGTTTTCTTAAATGAATAAGAAGTATTTCTATATGTACTGTACTTGGAGATTCAAGTGTTCTGGGATGACACCATGCTGACTTGTAAACATTCGCCAAGGACACATGTCATATCCCAAAAAATGTGTATCTTCATCAACACTGCAGGCAGAATCTCACATCTCCAATCGTACTGTACTTGCATTTTAGTATTTAGGCTGCTGTCTGTTTTGACTTTAGTTTTTTCTGGTTTATTCAGTCTGTCCAGGTGAATTATGGGCTAGTACCTTAACCCTTCAATGCCATCTCAGTGCAATGCACAGGTATCTAATTCTTCACATGCTGCCAGCCTCAGTGCACATTCATTTAAGGGTGCTATAAATTTAAGATCCCTCCATCCTAGGCAGCAGTTGGAATTTAAACCCCAGCATCACTGAACAGTTAAAAACATGGCACTCCCTCTCCTACCCACACATCTTGTCTAATTTCCCACTCATGATGATCCTTCAATGTTATGTAACCTGTGCAACTGGAAAAACATTGCTAAATGAACTAAGACCAAAAAGAATGATTGTAAAAACTAATGGTTCCATCAGAATCCTGGGTTTCACGAACCAAAAACCACCTGAAGGCACAAGGATTGACAAAAGTATATCAGGATCAGCTAACATGTATTTAATGAGCTGGACAGCAAACTACACACTTGTCTGAACACAAAACAATGAAGAAATGATAACAGAATTACAAATTTCACTACTAACAGACTTTATACAAAACTGTACACAAAATAGCCAGGTGGTGTGGACAAATAAACATGTTGAGAATCCCAACGCTAACAGGCTTCCCAAAGCATTATGTATGAACTCAAGAGGATGGTGTTTAGAAAGACTCCCCCCCCCCTCCTAGAAAATCTGCAGTCTCCATTGTTTAATGTACAAGTTTGAAAATAGCAGCCCTCACAGTTACCTCAAAAACAGTGTAACATACAGAAAGGAGAAAAAAAAAGTATTGAACATAAAATCTGATATCATTTTTCTCAATTTTTGTTTGAAATTATCTTTCTCCAATAAACTAAGTGCAAGGTGTGGCTCAAACATTGTCAATGTGATATTCTCCCTCCAGCCACACTTTTGGAGAATTTGTGTTCTGCTTTTCTAGTGTCACTGGCAAAGAATGACCATAGACATTGTCCTTAACAAACCCCTATAATGAAAATTCTATGAATGTGGGATCTGATGAAATTGTGAGCCATTCTGCTGATTAGGAAATTTATCCAACCTCACTTTGTTATGCAGTGTGGTGGGACCCCATCTTGTTGGTGAATGAAAGAGGAAGTGTCATCTTGCAGCTGTAGCACTAACACTCTATAGCATGTCAAGGGAGATAATTCTTTTCACTGTTAACTCCAGAAAGAAGAATGGCACATAGACTTTTCCTGCTCACACTGCTGCAGGTACGAACGTAGGGACTATCCGTCACATTCAATATACTCATGTGGGTTTTTACTTCCCCACATCTGCAAACTGTGCTATCTCATACATCCTGTCAGATGAAATGCCTTCATCAAGACAGATCAATGGCCACCTTTCAAGGAACTCTGATCAAAAGTAATATCACTTCACTTCATCTGTTTTTCAGTAGCTAATATCTTTAAATGAAATATAAACTTGCCAAACACTTGTTTTGGTTACATAAAACTGCATATTAGTACACTGCACTGATATCCGTGGACTGGACAAAATGGGTGTCTGATCTGATGTTTACTGGACCGTGCATCATTGTGATAGCTGACAAATAAAAAACCAACTAGATGTCACTTGCTACTTTTATTTTACTTCTTAGAGACTCAACATGTTTCAGGCATTAATATGCCCATCTTCAGGAGTTTGCAACTATGTTGTTGAACTACCACATTGGCTGTATTGTTCTTGGATTGCTGTGTGTTGGAGTTAGGGTGCGGTTCGGCTAGGGTGGTATCCGGGCTGCCGGCAGCCTGGATACCAACCTAGCCGAACCGCACCCTAACACTAACACACAACAAAGCAAGAACGAAATGGCCAATGTGGTAGTTCAACAACATAGTTGCAAACTCCTGAAGATGGGCATATTAATGCCCGAAACATGTTGAGTCTCTAAGAAGTAAAATAAAATTAGCAAGTGACATCTAGTTGGTTTTTTATTCGTCAGCTGAGTGTCTGATGTTTTGTACATGTTTTTCACTCACAGGGATGCTGGTACCCTTTCCTTAACAGAGGCAACTACTGTTCACAGAACATTTGTACCACCAAGAGTACATGGTTTATTGGTTACATCTGTTCTGTACTTACGCATGTAACTGCACTGTCACAACTATTATCATTTCCAAGGGCAGCTATGACACAAAGTGCACTTGCTGGCCCAGATGTAATTTTAAGATCCTAACAGAGGTAGCTCCACTTAGCAGCCAAATGCACAGTAGGTCATAGACTATGTGCCAAACTGCAAATTTTTAAGCCAATCTTTCAAAATGACACATTTTTTAGATTATACCATGAATGTGCTGTGAGTAACTCAATATTAAAATTGTAAAGATCATGTACAAACACCCTCCTTATGGCACAAAAACATGCCTGTTTTTCCCCACAGTACCTTCGCTATGAGGCCATCATGGACTGGGTACATCCTGAAGACAAGGAACGCAAGTTCGTGTTCAGCTACTCATTGTCAGATTGTTCCTTTACCATCAGTGAGATTCCACAATGTAACTCTGGTTTCATGGAAGGGACATACCTCAAATCAGCCCGCATACCAAAACCAGGCACAAACATGGATGATCCAGAATACTATACCCCAACTGACCTCTACATTGGCAAGTTCATTGCAATGACTAATTTATAAGTGGTGCAGATGTCATCAGATGATCCTCCATGCACCACTGGTTGAAGAGCACTGCATTATATCACCACATGTCACAACTGATATTTAAAATCTCAAATTTGGACAGCACCGTTGTTTTGGGGGCCATCAAGAACAGTGTCTGTTATATAGTCTTTTAATTCCATACCAATGTATTCTGAAATCTAACACAAGCAGAAACAGAACATAAATTGTTTTCATTGTCCTTCAGAGTGTGTTCTGTTATTCATCTGCAGTATCTATTTCAATGTTAATAAAACGTCCGGTGCTATCCAAATTTAAGATTACAGTGATTCCATATGACATATGGTTTTTATATCAATAATACTCATTACTAATGTCTCAAATTTAATGGAATTAGATAATATGATTCTAACATTCTGTGACTGACACTGATTTCAGTAAGGGTGACACAATGTTGGAGGTTTTACAGACAGTTCTGACACAGGTTATTTAAAAATCCGAATTGGATACTGTGATTGTTCAATCATTTTGCAGGAGCAGTGGTCACTGTGTTTACACAACGTTTCATCATCACTGGTGCTGACCTGTTTGTATACCGCTACATGCAAACGAACCCTGAAAAGTTCCCACCACACATCATTGACAATATACGTAAATACATGATCAAAGTGGGTCACCTCAAAGAAAATGCTGCAGACCGCGTACATGAGATGGAAGAGGAAGAAGAACATAAGAGAAATTTAACTGCTGACAGCTTATCAGTTCAGGAAGTTCCATGTAGGAGATGAAATGAATATGATGCAAAATGTACATACTGCTAACAGGGGTAAAAAAGAGACCATCAGAGTACCTGTGGTTAGTCAGCTGTTTGTTTTGTTTTAGTATACTTCCTGCATGTTTTGATCCCACCATATCACCGTCAGGCAGAAACCATTAGTGAATACAAGTGTCAGTTGTTGGCCATATAAGTCACGACTGTGGTATAGCAATGATTCACTTTATGGTGTTTCTTAACACATGAAAAACTGTTATTATTTACTATTCTTGTATGCACTGAAGAGATTACTAGTGCAATATATGAGTGTGTTATTACTGCTGTCCGTTAACCACGTATCTTTACATTTTTGTCATCAACCATTTTAAACATGATCTGAATTGCTTCGTGTTGGCTATAACTACGTGTATTAGATTTCTTCATCATGAAGATCTGGGATACTTCTCACTAAGCATACTGTGATAAGCAGCAATGTCATTGACAAAAATGGAGTGCTGTGGTAAATTTCAAGGGAGTTTTGCTTTTCCACCATATACAATTATAACCATTCATTTCTTTGTGGAAGTTGTGTCTTTTTTTATTGGTTCTGAAATTCTGCCATATGCCACAAATAAAACCCTTTTCAGTTCCCATGTGTACAATGATCAGCTGTTGCTCTGTAGAAGTTGGTGCCACATCATCCTGGGAAGTATTGTCAGGCCATGCTGTCTTTATAGCGTTGGAGTAGTGGATCTATTTTGTTAAAATATACAAATTTGTGACCACCTCTAAAAATGTTTAAGTTTTCACAAAAATACATGTGCACTTCTAACATCTTGTTCTCCACTTAAAATAGGCTTGCTATCTAGCCTTCCCCCTGCAAAATGTGAGTGCTGCGAATACCTTGAACAAACTAGATGCTTGTTCTTGTACCTTGTACTCTCCTGCATATTGATCAACACAGCCTTAACTGTTAATAGCCTTGTTTTGTGCTTGAACAATTCATGTATTCATTCACACATACATATAAAGTTGTTAATGTGTGTACACAGCTGGGGCAGTTTCTACTTTTTGGTATGCAAAATGGGATCGCTGCACCAGCCCACTAATTTAGGATTTACTCTTTTACAGTTTTGAGGGCACTTTTAGAGACTCTCTTTGGGGATGTACCACCTCAGTGTCTGGGATAACAAAATTAGTTTGTCTGCTTCTGTCTGCATGAATTGCAGAAAATCAGCTACAATCTCCTGTATCTGGTCTTTCAGGGTTTTCCAGTACATTTGGCAAAAAGCAGGTGGAATTTGATGCTGGCACCTACACCTCCCTGACTGTGGCAAGACACTACTTACGTATGCACAACTTCATGCAAGGTCCTGACTCTCATGATGTCAGCGCAGTCTCACTGACGTTCCCTGCACCTAAAACTACGGATGTTACAAAATTACTCCAACTGTCTTGTCATTTCTATTGTGTTGATGCCATGTATGATCACCAGCAATGGTCTATACCTATATGCAATATTAATTTGATCAATAAATTCCATCATTATGGAAATGAAAAGTTTGTCACCACCATCACACAAGCATGCCATTAGACCTCATCCTAAAGCAGGCTAACAAAGTATGCAAATACATGATCTGTCTTTGTAAGAACCACTCTAATATTATCTTCAATGTTCTTTTGCATCATACAGGAGCTGCTTGCTGGCATTTGTATCATTACAAGCAATTCCTACCTGCAGATTTAAGTCTTCTGGGATGTTATGTATGTCAGCTGGTCAATAATTATGAATGTTTTTGGGGCACTATGCTCTTGTGAATAGTGAGTAGACATTTACCAGTCAAAACAGTGTAATATCCCAGAAGACTTCAAACTTCAGCAACCCCATTGTCAGAACCATGAAGGTTGAAATTCCTAATACCTGCAACGTTTTCTGTAAGCTTTTCACTGACTACTACCTAAAGTTTTGCTTTCCAAGCTATATACAGCAGGTGATCCATAAAGGTACTATTCACCCAAACTCAATGCTTCTCCTACGTTTAGGAGAAACAAGTCTGCATTTTAGAATCTGGATAGAGAATTTATTTGATGTTAAGCAGACATGCACAGTGTGTACATGCAGGGGTGTTATAGTACATAATCAAAAAACAATGGAAGACTGCCAAATTTTGCATAGTTGCAGAATGTTTATATGATCAGATTTTGAACACCTTGAAAGGTTCAAGGTCATGTCCCCTCCAAATATCAACCAATGACAAATGTTGAGTATGTGATATAACCTGGTCCAGGTGCTTCTTGCTTGTGTATTGCATCATTTAGCTGGGGGGGGGGGGGGGGGAAAAAAAAAGAGGGGGAAACCCTTCCTTGGGGGCTTGGGGGGTGCCAGAAGGAGGGGGGCCCGAATTCCCAAAACAACAAAAAAAAAAGGAAGGCAGGGGG
>Ga0131853_10020249_pt1 | contig 12088 bp, 3 predicted proteins | sample TergutLab28metaG_FD_92764 | JGI IMG/M metagenome (GOLD analysis project Ga0131853, IMG submission 92764) | Labiotermes labralis P1 segment gut microbial communities from Petit-Saut dam, French Guiana - Lab288 P1 (version 2) (version 2) | ecosystem: Host-associated > Arthropoda: Insects >...
ATACCCGGTCGGAAGGGCCCCGGAGCCCCCCCAACCGAGTCTATAGGGGGGGGTGGGGTGGTTTTTGGGGGGGGGGGGGGTATAAAGCAGCTAAAGCGTGACCTTGACCACCGTACCCCATTTAGAGGTGAGGTTGAAAATGGACAGAGCTATAACTCTGCCTTCCCTCTGTGCCTGAATTGGCGTGTTAAGGGGTAACCTTTACCTTTACCTTACTCATTACGCCTAAAACATAGAGACTAATCTTTCGAAGTGTGAAGTTTACTTTACATTCGATACGGAACTTCTAACGGCATTTCGGAGCAAAGGGCACACGGTTAAATTCTGAGACTGAGCTGTAGTGACGTGTTTCAAGCAACCTTTACGGCATTGACTGTACACACTGAGGAATAACGCCATAGTCCTCGTATAACACGACGGTTGTTCAAACCCGTCGAACCTAAATTCTAGATTACTACTGCGACTGTAATACTTTGGTTGAACTTGTTTTGTTCTTCTGTCATAATCAAGATCGTGCTCAACAGATTGAGGAAACTTGGCCAGTTGCAGCATCCTGCTGTTAACGTGGATCATTTTCGCCACGGTACACCGTATCCTCCAGTTCAGGAGGGAGTAGGCAACCTTCGGGTATAGAGGTTTGATGCGAAAATGTTACTTGAGCTGATCAGCAGCCCATGTAATTGGTGATCCTACAGTGCAGAGGTTGCGTTTGGCTTAACAACTCTTGTCGTAAGGGGCGTGCATGGAATGAAACAGTACAGTACAGTAGTTCCTGTACTGGATTGAACTTGCTCACGACGGGGTAAAATGACGCGGACTTTTGAAATTGGTAATGGGGTTTTGGGATTTATAAAAGAAGGGAAATTGCTTGACTAGGTGAGTCTCTTTTAGCTTCGCAGAAGGACTAGTAACGAATAATTTCAGAGAATGATTCAAGAGCTGCAGTGATGTAACCACTTTTACTGCATGGCAAGAAAGGAAGAATAAGTCAAAAATAGGTACAAAAAGAAAGAAAGAAGAAGATAGAAGACACACAGAAAGCAAGAAAGAAATCCAGAAAAAAATGTAGTAAGAGAAACACAAAGAAGAAAAAATATAACAGCTGATTTTTTTTGTCTTTTAAACTGAACTTCTCTGCCCACCTTATTATGCAAGAGCATTTCTTGAATGTTGGCTACGTTAACATAGTTTCAGCATTGCTGTCCTTTATGCGTTTTAAAGTAGGTTATCTGAAATGCCACGTACGTGAGTAAATTTTATTTTCTGGGAAGCAGACATTTCTTATTGTTTTTCATACCGCGCATCCCCTTAAATTCAATATATTAACCAACAAAATGCAAGAAGTAAAATGCAATAAAACACACATAAAACACAATTCATGTTAATTGCCAGCTCCTATACGTTTCGACTCCAAGTTGTCATCTTCAGGGGGTGTAATAACAACAAAGGATCAGTAAGTCTAGCACGTACTGTAGGTGCTAGTCGGCTTCGCTGCCTCGTTAACATTGAAAATAAACTACCTTAAAATGTTAAAATTCTAGCAATATGGACTTATGTTTGTCAACTCAAGTAATCGCTTATCAGTTAAAAATTAGCGCTGTTTTTAAGTCCAAATCGGAATGAGGTCCCTACTTGAGAGCAGGGATTCACATACTGACGACTGCGATTCGAACTTGTTTCATGAGATCCTCTTTATATGGATCTTGAGCCATCAGAACAATCCAGCAACTTAGTGACTTAAATGGGTTGCTGTGTAACTTAGGGTGTTTAGGCCGCAGGTTCCAAGGTCACTGCGCTTTAAGGGTTTGGATGGCAGACATAAAGCTGGAAAAACACCGCTTCAGATGATGAACTACTTCGTCTTTGTTGCGGATTATAATAACACGCAACATATAGCCTATGCAAAATTACATTTCTTATGAGTTAAAATGAAAATTTAACATTCTTCCTTGATTTCATACAACCCACACCTACCCCATGTGTTTTAAAACCGCTAAGTTCATTTCATCGTGGTAGATAAATCGCGGTGAGAAGCCTACAAATCATCTCTGCTTGATGATGATGATGATGATGATGATGTTAAGAATGGGTGGAAATACACTCCATCATGGCGTTGTAGACTCCAGATGAAATGTGATGGTGCACGGTGACGCATGGGAGGGTAAGTAAAAGGGAAACTGGTGAATAGAATGGGCAGCCAGTACCCTTCACACTACCTCCGAACATGGTGTTTCCAGCATTACTACCAACAATAAAAACTGATGCGCACACCTCGGTTGCCAGTAGTCGACTGAACTGACGCCCCCGCCGTTTTAAATGGACTCGTCCGTTTCGCCGAAAGACGAAACCTTGTTTCTGCGCGTGTGCCATCACATTTCAACTGGCCTCTACTACCGTTCGTGACAGATGCCCCTAAGCGTGACAGTTCTGCTGATCATTGTGATGATTAGCGTTATGAAGCCCAACGTCCCTGGCGAAGCGTAAGCTCTTTAACTCTTACGAATGCGATCTTGAATTTTTATTGTCTCGGCTAATGCCATCATCAGTCTTTTATTAAGCCACTTGAAAAATTGTAAGGGACTGGTAGCATTTTGTGTAGGAGACCGTGAACAAAGAAACAACTAAAAGTACGGGTGTCAGGATTTAAACTTGTGTATCATTCACGTAACAACATAATCGGGATGATTCTTCTAAGTTTTATTCCCATTGAACAGTGACTTCACAGGGAAGTGGTTCGTAAGATTTCTTTTTTAGTAGCGGTCGAAAAATATTTACTGAAAGCAGCTCTTCGCTTCGTCATTCTTATCCATCCGTCTGCATTCAACAGCTCGGCTCCAGCTGAAATAATTTTGTCGTGGGCTTTAATAATGGGGATGGATTTTACTGAAACCTGTCGAAAAAGTTCAATTTCAGTCAAAGTCTTACACAAATGACGTACGCATTACGTAAAGACTTCACGTAACTTTATGAGGATTTCCTAATGACTTGCTTGCCATGGCCGAGACGATTAGTCGCCAGCCTGTCAGCAGAGAGAACTGGGTTCAATCCGAAGCCAATCGTGTGGGATTTGTTTAGAGCACAGTGATGTTGGGACAGGTATTCCTCCGAGTAGTTCTATTCGACCTTCTCAGTGTAATTACACCAATGTTGCCCATTGATATTTATTTCAAACGCTGGAAAATCTTAACCAATGACATTGTAGCTGAGTACAACTACTTCATTTTTACTGTTTTTCTGCTGTTCAAAAAAAAAATTTCGTGAGTTTAATTTGTTCGCGTATTCTTTTCTAATGTACTTCATATTTGTTACTATTGTTGACAATCACTTTAACTTTGCCAAATTTTCGAACTGTTTGTTAGCTCTCATTATGGGTGGCCTGCATTCTAAGATATTGTCGTATGATTGCTACCTAGTTGCTTCGTGCTAGCATTGTACTGTACAAGCCTAGAGCTTCTGTATTTCCCTGTTTGGCATTTGTTTTCGCTCAGTAAATTATTAGCACCAATATGCCAAGAGAAAACAAGCTTCTGGATCTTATATATTTCAAATTTCTCCTAATTTCCTGGGTAAATCTAACTTTCAAATGAAACCGAACACCGCCACCACCTTCATTAGTAGATCTCCAATACAGAGTGAGAAACAGTTGCGTTAGCTTCAAAGGATCGTACAAGGATTCGAGTACTCTAAATGTATGTGTACCCTGTATCATTTTAATAATAAATTATGTCGGTAAATGGTTTTAAACTGTTACATTCTACTCATACTGACATTTCTTTTCGCTGTGTTTTTAAATCCGGTTAAACTCTGTCATAACAACGAAGTGACATTTTAAACGCGCATCGAAACAACTGGCATAACATACAGTTAAACATCATAAGGTTCAGAGAGAGGAAGAATATGCATAGCAGGTCCTGTCTGTCTATATGTTGAATATTTTGTCTCATTATTTTTAAATTTTCATGTCAACTTTTCATTCATATGAATTACCTATTTTGAGAATCTGATGTTTATTGGACCGTGCATCATTGTGATAACTGAAGAATAAAAAACCAACTAGATGCCACTTACTATTTTATTGTACTTCTTATAGGCTCAACATGGTTCGGGCATTACTATGCCCATCATCAGGAGCTCGCGACTAAAATGTTGATAACCACATTGGTAGTTTCGTTCTTGGTTTGCTGTATGTTGGAGGTTAGGTGCGGGTGGGCTGGAGTAGTGTCCGGGCTGCAGGCTAAAACACAACTTGTTGTGCTTTAGCCTGCAGCCCGGACACTACTCCAACCTAACCGCACCTAACCTCTAACATACAGCAAACCTTAGCCTGCAGCCCGGACACTACTCCAGCCTAACCGCACCTAACCTCCAACATACAGCAAACCAAGAACGAAACGACCAATATGGTAATCCACATCATAGTCGCGAGTTCCTGATGATGGGCATAGTAATGCCCGAAACATGTTGAGCCTATAAGAAGCACAATAAGTGGCATCTAGTTGGTTTTTTTATTCTTCAGTTACCTATTTTGAGAAATGAAACCACTGCAGCCATTCAGAATAAACGATGGATAATTTTCCAGGCTATCCTCTTTCAGTTTTATTATGTAAAATTTTTTTTCCACAGATCCGTTGCAGAGGCCCTTCTTATAGAGAGAGCGTAGGTCTATTATACCGGGGTGCTGATAAGTCCTTAGCCCGACCAGGAAGGAAACAAGCTCGGAAGCATATCACGGATGCGCGCGATTTAAACAAAATCGAGACGCGAGCTGTCATGAAGTTTTTTTTTTTGGAAAGGCAAGGCGCCGAAGGAAATTCACGCCATTCTGACAGAAACGTTAGCTTGTTTCCTTCCTGGTCGGGCTAAGGACTTATCAGTACCCCCGTAGATATTCTGCCGATGAAACTTATTGCCTTGAAAATTTCGTTTATTGTCTTAGTCTATTTATTGTTTCTAGATCCTTGCTTATTCTTCATACTAAATATCTACGTTGGGGGAAAAAGAAATCAGACAACGATGCTTCTTTTTGTTAGACAAGCGAAGAGCGATGCATTAGATTGGCTGTCTCTCTGGTAGCAGATCTTGAAAATTCAAAACCAGCGTCTGCCACTGGAGGCGATCCTGAGCCACTTAAGTGTACCTAACATCTTCATAACTTATTCACACAAGGTTTCGTTGGGTGCAGTTGTGTTCTTCTCATTTTTTAGGGTAGTCGTTTTCAAACTCGTTTCCTCTCCAAAATTCTCTAGGCTTGAGACGTGTTTTGATTTACAAGGTTACTGAAATAGCCTAAACACTGAAGTATGCAACCTGTTAGAAATCAATACACAATACATGTTGTGCTTTGACCGTACATGTGGTGTAATTAATTTAGGAAGGAAGGGTCGTACGAACTTCCGGTTTATGGTTTGAGGGGATAGTGGGGAGGTCGATTCACACAAACCAATAGGCGTGGCGAGGCGCCTCCCACGCAGACCAATGGCAGCGTTGTTGGTATCTTGCGACGGCACTCCCTCAGCCTGCTCATAGGCCCACATGACAATCATGTGTCACGGTAATGACAGGAAGGTCAACACGGTCAAGCTAGGTCGAGTTTCGCTGATATCACCGTGTCGTGAAAAGTACCCTGCGCTCTTGCTTGAGCTAAATGCCCCCTTGCTATACCAAGCAATTTCCTCATAACCTAGCATCGAACTCTGGATATTCAAGGTGAAATCTTCTCTGGTGTAGGTCCGTGTACTTTTCTTTGTAAAAGAATAGAAAAATCTTACGGAATGTAATGCTAACATGTACAATGGTAACATTAATGTGACAGGATAAAAATTAGTTTTGCAGTTAGATATGTGTGTGTGTGTGTGTGTGTGTGTGTGTGTGTGTGTGTGTGTGGTAACTTTGAGGAGATTCATCCTGTCGTGTGTACAAAAGTGACAACACAAGACCAGTGTACTTTCGTCGAAAGAAACTGTAGGCATATCTTAATTCAAATAAACAGCCGAAACACGTAGCTGTTTATTTGATTTCAAGAGGAATACGTATAGTTGCTTTCGACAGAAATACGCGTTTCTGTTGTTCTTGTTTTGCCATACAGCTGGACTTTCTCCTTCCGTGAAGTCGAGCCAAACCTTAATGAACAGGCTTAAGTTTGCTTCACGTCATCTTTGTGTAGAAAAAAATCCTGAAATTTATCTATTCATAGAAAGATGTGCTTGAGTGAGATGTGTGTGTGTTCAGGTCTTACTTTTAAGAACCGTAATATGTTTGATAATAAACCTCTAATACTATTCTGAGTGGGAACTCTAACAGAAAAAATTACCAAGGTATACAAATAAATTTGTCACAAGCCATTACGGATTCTCGTGTAGCTTTGAATTTGATGTTAGTGTGACCGTGCATCTTAGTTACAATAGTATAAACAACCAACTAAACGCAACAGTAACAATTTATTAGTGATTTCAATCAGCCCAACACGTTCGGGCGATAATTTCACCCATCCTCAGGAGCACTAGACTGTGTTTACAGCTTTGTGGTATCATGCATCGATAATGTTGCCTGTTGGTGACAAGGTCACCAGCAGCTAACATCATCGGTGCGATATATCACAAGCTGTAAACACAGTCTAGTGCTCCTGAGGATGGGCGAAATCATCACCCGAAATATGTTGGGCTGATTGAAATTACTAATAATTTGTTATTGTTGCATCTAGTTGGTTGTTCATATCATTGTCTCTTGTAGCTCTTATTCTAAGCCATAGTGAGACCGGGAGCATGGGAGAACGGCATAAGGGCCGTAGTTTTAAACCGCTCTATTGCAATTGAGTTGTCTACACAGGATCGTGGGCTTGAAAGTTACATAAGCTTGTTTCTGCCTCACTTTGCGCTTGTCTTCCAATTAAGCACGTGGACAATTTGCCGTCTCTTTTATGGAAGGTCCGCATTCAGGTACCAGAGCTGGGATAGCTCAGTTGGTGCAGTAACGTACATCTCCACTCCCCCATATCCTTTACAGCGTACAGAAGGATAAAGTTGTCTTTACTAAAATTGTACTACCCAAATGGGATTGTGTTTTAAAATTGTGGAAATAAATAAGACTATATGATGAATGGGAGGATCAGGTGCAGCTTTGAAAGATCTTTATTAACTTTTAAAATGGACTGACCTATGTAAATGACGACAGTATCCATTTTATAAGTAGATATGACAACTGTGCAAAACTTCTTCAGTAGGTTCAACAATTGAGTAAGGTAGTGTGTAAAATGATATTGTTACTGTGTGGACGTAGCTCTGACTCAACAAAAAGGAAATACCTGTACGTACTGAACTTCCATGCGTTGGCATCAGTGTGCCGGCAGTGTCCATGACTGCAGACTGTCGAACCCTTCAGGATGTTCCACTTCTCACGCATCGTAACACCGTCATTTCGTCATGCCTATGCAATGCTGGTTCGCAGCATTCTATTAGGCCTTCAGATGAGCAACGCCCTGGTTCCAATATTACAGGATGTTGTTTCGAACCTTGACACAGTCTCACTATATAGCAGTTCACACACCGAAGTGATCGAACCCGCTTCCCCTACAGGCACCGCCACGTCCATGAAGCAGTATTAAGCTTCGGAAATTTGTTACGTCTGCGGTCTAATGATGCTAGTGTTCTTTATTTTTTAATTCAAGTTTTATTACACACACACACACACACACACACACACACACACATATATATATATATATATATATATATATATACATACATGGAAGTACTCCTGCATGCACGTATGTACGTATGTAGCATTTCTTCGGGAACACACAAGGCCGCAAGCAGACGCAATCCTGTTGCAGCTGAGTCTATACTGTATTTTCGCACCTTATTGCTTGAAGATTCATTTTAATAGTATCTTCTTAACAGTGTGTAGGTTTCAGATTTTGTGGTTAGGAGGTCCATATGTGCTACAGGATTCGCCCGTATTATCGTCACTTAATTTGAATACCGTACCATATTTGGTAAATAAATGTTGTAGATTTTTCCTGTATCCCCCTATTACAAATTCCAGCCCGACAACGAATAGGGTTCACAATATGAAGTCTTTCCTGCTTTGTGAACCTCCTCTTGATGTGGAGGTTAAAGAGGTAAAGATATGTTCTTGTGCACGCCGTACAGTTATACGAATATGAGTGAATGGAGGTAGAGATAAACTCGTCGCTGAATATAAATGAGTGCTCAGCTATAAGCTTCGGCTGATTTAATCGGAGTAAAGATTCCGCTATACGCACTGCATATGAGGCTGCATGGACCTCAGGATCGGTCTGGACCTTTTGGGGAACAGAAAACTTTCTGTCCCTTGCTGGGAATGGAACCACTGACCCTCGGGCTTCCTGTCCGTTACTAAGTCACTATCCCGACTACGCTGTCCCGGTTCGCTGGCTTTATAGGCCCACATCCATTTTTCACAAAAGGTGCTCCGAAATGCGAGTGGTAGCGATGTAATGAAGTTATAATATGCGGAGGGATTTGCACTGTCCGAACTTAGTAAATTCAGGTAATTTTGCTGTTTGACATACTCAGCCCGTTCAGTACGCAGCTTTACTGTTTTGTATTACCTTCCTATCCACATGTAAGTCTGATATGTAGGGTATTAGGTAAGAATCACGAACAGGCCTATTGCTTCTGCCCTGTCAGACGAATGGCCGGATAGCTATTTGTTCGCTGTCACTGTCAAAAGATATGATCAGAGTTGAATAAACCACTGTGCCTAATTAAGATACTTCTGTCGCAGCGTGAAAAGGGTTAAGGTACCTACATACAGTCGCTGATTGATAGATAGTTTCTTGTCCGTTCATATTTCTACCCGATAACTGATATTGCATCCCCCTGACTCAGATGAGAAACAAACGGTCGAGTACCAAACTGATGGTGTTACACAAATTACGTGTCCGGGTAATTATCATTAGGAGGCGCGGGGCGCATTTCAGCTGATATGTTTTATAACTGTCTTATTGCTAGTTACCCCTCTCGATAAGTGGCTTGCAGACTTCAAATTATACGTTTTCTCTAACAGAAATACCGCACTGCATCCTTGCTTCATAATCGCTTTCAAATGCTATCCTTATATTGTAGTCTGAAACGTTAAAGCGACAGGAAATCATTGTTTGACGGTTAGTTCTCGATCTTAACATGCTGGGGCCTCTATTCGGCTTTAAATGTAGGTACATGTCGCTCATCGTACGGTTTGAGAACACTCGAGGCTGTTTGTTTCAAAAGGTGCTATGACAGGATCATTTTGAAACATACTGTGCCCATTTTTTCTGAACAAATGTGTTAAGACATTTTTTTAAAACGAATTTGTGACCTCCGTACAGCCCTGAACGGCTCTACATGCACAAAGGCTGAGATTAGGTGCAGTCGGTCATGAGACTTTGAGTGAAAAATGTATTCGAAACGTACCCGGTTTTGGTTCGTGTTTGAATGTCATGTAACCTGTCTACATTCGCTGCAGGAACGTGCAGTGATTTAACTTAAAAGTGGCCACCCCGACCAACACTACAGTAATCATTATTCCCAGCTTGTAAATCGTCATTCCGTAGTTAATTTCATGATCATGTTCTCCATAATAGATTTAACGTCGTAAAACGACCAAACAGGAAGATTAACACTTTTTGTGCTACGAATGAAGTAAAGGTGGAACTTTAAAACAGTTCTGGAACTTTTACTTACTGTAAACGTTGAACATATTTAAGTTTAAGCCATCTGATATAATAAATTTCCAGTCGTTGTGTTGTTCAAAACCAAAGCACACATTTATTTTAGTCTGGTGTCTCGGGTATCGCTGTCTATCGGGGTGCCAAAAATGCCGGTTTGAATTAATTTGCTGCCTTCTATCGGACTGTTAGTGTCTGCTTGTTCATATAAAGTTGTAACAGACTGTCGCGATTTGAAACAGAGCCAAAAGATTTACGAATTGTAGTTGGATGAAATGTTGTATAATCAAATAAATGCGGACGAATGCACACATATATTATTTAAAAACCACTTTATTAGCACACTATATCACTCCGACATGTTTTAACCCTCCAAGGGCCCATCATCACAGAGTACGATTGATACATTTCAGCAGCCCGACCCAGAAAATGTTTTTTTTTTTTACTTTGTTGCATTCGTCGGCATGTGTTTGATGTAGTAACATGAATGCACGAATATGAACAAGATAAAGGTAGAGACATAACTTTGTCTTGTACTAATCTCGAGTTGTCACACAGCTAACGTTGACCGTAAATAAATAATGGTGCTGTCGGAATGTAGCATATGGACAACCATGAAAAACTAAGGTGCTCCTTGCTTGAAGAATGAAGTATTGAAGGTGCGAGAAAATTCAAGCTTTGGATTTTTTTTTAAAGAAGTCGCCAAAGTTATGCTGCATTTACAGATATAGATTTATAAGTCTGTAGAGAATAAACTCTGTCAGGGATTTTATCCTTTGCCTCACTCTCAGAGAAATTTGTTAGAATCAATGTTAAGGGATAAAAAGCGGTCTGCTTAGGTTATTGAGAAGGTTGGACACAGTCCGAGTGCGAGAAATCGTAAGTGTTTTTTATATGGTCTGACAGCGACTTGATTATGTAAGACACAGCTAATAGTAGAGTCGTCTCGCTGTCACGGATGGTTGCCCGGCAAGCCGCAGCAATGAGCCGCTCATTGACGGTCATACGTGCAGCTATTACACTTTCTCGGCTGCTCGCACGATTCCTAGGGGCACAGGGAATTTCCTGTTGCCTCACTCACGGCTTGCAGAAGTGTTACATACAGCGGTCAGGAATGTCAGAAGTGAAGACGGTTTCTTTGCTTCTAACAATATAGCGTGTGACTTGAACTGTTAGTCAGTCGAAGAGTTTTTAACACGGAGACATAGTGTGAAACATATGTTTCGCGAAAGCGTATTGGTTGAATACAGGTAGCCCTCCGTCTGCGACGGTTTGTTTTGCGACGATTCACCAAAATGACGGTTTTGAAAACAGAAGACCAAAAGTATAGTGTGTCCCACTCGCTACCGAACCCGGCATTTCTTTAATAATTTTACCACCAATGAAGATATTGCAACGAAATTTGAAGCGGATTTACCTAATTGTGTAAGAAATGTAATGACATCATAACATATGCTGGAAGTGGCCACCATTTGCGTCCAGACAGGATTGAACCCGGCGCGCCATATTTTGGAAAGTCCTTGCTAGTGGGTCTGATGTCATTGCCTTAATTTCTTCTGTGATGTTTGCTTTCAAGGCGTCTATGGTTCGTGGTTTGTTTTGGCAAACTCTCCCTTTCAGACATCCACATAAGGAATAATCAGGCGGCGTCAGATCGGGCGAGCGCCGTGGCCACAGTCCCTTCGAAATGACGCGGTCGCCAAAAAAGGGCCGCTGCTTCGTGTCGCAACAATTAGACACACTACAGACACATTCCTCTTCATTTCTCACACAACGAACGTACGCCTATTCAAATTTCGTTGCAATATCTTCATTGGTGGTAGAATTATTAAAGAAATGCCGGGTTCGGTAGTGAGACGGGACACACTGTATGGAAAAAAAATTACAGTTTTAAAAAGTGCTCAACTATACAGGATGTGACGTAAAGAAACAACACAGCCAATCAGAGATGACAGCTATCCCCATCTACCGTCTATGCCAGTCAGGGGTGAGGTTGATTAAATTACCGAAATAAAAGCCGTCATGTCGAGTAAGAAAAGTTCAGTGAAGACAAGTGAATGTGACAATGTCGCTAAAAAGTAAAAAAAAATAAGAAAAGGCCTAGATCCTTAACCAGGGGCTTTATTAGAAAAGTAAAGTTCCTGCCTTACGTCAAGGTCAAAAAAGGTCAATGCAGGGGCCCAAAAGCGGCACTTACAAAAACTTACGGTCGGCGCTTCGAAAAACTCAGAGCTAATGTAGAAACTTTAATTTTTTTTAAGCTCATGGTTCCGTGCATCGTAATTCAATGTTAATAAAAATCCAACCAGATGCAACAGTATGCAGATATTTATTTACTGCAAAGTCACTCTACATGTTTCGGCTGTCACAGCACCCATCATCAGGAGTACTAAAAACTGTAAC
>Ga0131853_10020252_pt1 | contig 12086 bp, 5 predicted proteins | sample TergutLab28metaG_FD_92764 | JGI IMG/M metagenome (GOLD analysis project Ga0131853, IMG submission 92764) | Labiotermes labralis P1 segment gut microbial communities from Petit-Saut dam, French Guiana - Lab288 P1 (version 2) (version 2) | ecosystem: Host-associated > Arthropoda: Insects >...
ATATATACCATAAAATCACAATTGCAGTAAATGTGTACGTCATGAATTTGAGAGGTTCTGAAGAGAGAGCTTATCAGATGATGGCGGCACAGTAACGCGCCGTAATGCCGAAGAAAACTGCTCAATTGCTTCATAACAACAACTGCCATCTGGCGTAAATATCAATAACTAATCACGCACAGACGAAACCTGTCCTTATATAAGGTACATAATAATAATAATAATTATTATTATTATTATTATAGGAACGGAATAATTTTAAAACTTAGGTATAATCTTTGTTCAAATAGCGACTGTAGGAAAATGTTTATCTTAGAAGTCTACCATAAATGAAATGTACAGACCTAGATAGATTAATTACACACTGAGGTAATATTGAAACTATCTTAGATAAATAAAGTGCGAGCGCACGTACAGGATTGAGATTCTTTAGAATAAGATACAGCGTTAGACTTTATAGCCATGGTAATGAAGCTTCGTTTTACATATAAGCTTCTAAATAATTTAACGACTAAGCTTATTAAGAAGGATCCAGTCCCACAAAATTGCTTATTTAATTCGTTGAGAAATTATTATCTTCACTCAGATATTAATGCAGATGGAGCCAATATGTCAGAATTACTAATGCCATATAATTGTTCAAGTGAGAGTAGCAAAATTTATTGTAACTTCCAAAAACCACTGAAATAATCCAATCTCATGCACCTTGCTCCCTCTATAATGCTTCTTGCTCTGTCAGAGATACGCGTGGGTATAGGCTGCGTGTAAACTGACATAAGTGAACATGGTTATACAAATTCTCGACACATGCCAACAAGAGGGTTGGGAAATCACATTGTATTGCTGTAGTAAAGTCTCAGCAATTTTATTGACTGTTTGCAAATTTCTCCCCCATATTTATGCTGACGCACTGACAAGGTGCCGGTGCGGACAGATCACGCTGGTTAAAGTACCCCTCTGACTATAAACAGTTATAGGCCTTTAGATGAAACGGCCGCATAAACCAAAGTCGAACTATAAACAAATCCAGTCTTCTTGTAGTCCCTTAGGATTCGTGGCGTTTTAGACGAAATACTCAGAGATCTACAGCACCAGAGTAGAGGACAGTAAAATCTGATGGTAGGTTCCAAAAGTACGGTTTTTGCCGTTTGTTTTCCGCAGAGAATTCATCTCACTGTCAAATGTAACGTTTTGTGAAGCTTTTCGGGAAAGTTCACAAAACGAAATGCCTATAAGCTACAAGAGGCTTTGAGTTTTAATGCGTGTGTATCAGCGTTTGTCACTAAGCTAACTATGACGCCCCTTAAAAAGCTGATCATTTTTTCAGTGAAGCGTTATTCTACACCCTGATTATCAAAAAAGGATTATCAAAGAAGGAAGACGCGATGTGTCCATTACCCAGATGAATTCATATTCATAATTTGAATCACACGTTCCCTTTCCAATTGAATTTAGGCCGGGATAGCTCAGTCGGTATACCGACTCGCTACGGGCTGGATGGTCCAGGCATCAAATCCCGGTGGGGGCGAGATTTTCTGCACCTGACCAGACCTGCCCTGGGGCCCATCTAGCCTAATATAAAATCTGTACCAGGTCTTTCTCAGGGGTAAAGCGGCCGTGAGCGTTAAAGGAAGAGTAGAGGTATACCTTTACTCTCCCTCTGGGTCTTACTGGCCTGTTCTAGGGAGAACTTTGCCCTTACCTTTACCTTCTCATGAGGCACAGGCATAAAGAAATGCATTTTCGATTCGGTAAACAAGTGTTTGTACTATACAAAATATTAAAATCGACAAATACGAACACAAGCACCCAGATACATCAACCCTAACTCCACGATCTTTGATTCCGTGAAGAAATTGAGAGTAATGGAAAACATTAAAAACTACATTACTTGCTTATTACCATTAATATTAGTAAAGTAATCCGCTCAGTCGAGTGAGTAGCATGCGTGCTCCGTATCCAGGAGTTCAGCTTCATTTCTCAAACCGGCGAGAACTTATTCTGATATTTGTAGTGACCTGACTTTCATCTGTCCGTCCAAGTAAATGCTGTATCAGTAAATCAGATTACAGCACCAAAAATGGACATTATAATGCTTCATTCCACATCACTTCCAGTTAACTCAGCCGTTAATATTATCCGGCCATTCAGCGCTATATAAAATGAGTTGCCGTAATTACCGTCAAATATCAAACATTCCTGATAATACAGCTGGAATCCTGTTATTGTAATATAAATAGCCTCAAACTTCACACTTTGCCTCAGCTACAGTTTGCTATAGACTCATTATAGAGTGAAAACTGCCTATAACACAACTTCAAGCACCAAAATTATTTTCCGTTGCAGGCAGATTCCGTTTCATACAGATACTAAAAATCTGTATCGTATTGACTCCAAATCCTCGGGACTGTAAATGTTTTCCGCTAAAGACAGGTTTCCGCTACATACAGGTCCCTTTTCAGACAGGTCTTTTAGTACTATCCAGTGAGCCTGTTCCTTGTTCTGGAGTTTCTTAAAATATAGATCTACTGCAAAGAAATAACAGAAGACTTCCTTTCAGCGCGAGACTCTGGAGCTGCGTCCAAGGAAGTTTAAGGTGAAGGTTACAGGCCTGGAGTGGCCCAGAGGGTTCCAGGAAGTTGAGGTTCCCCGATTTCATGACATGGTAGGGTTGTCAGCCTTGCGTACCGGCCGCCTTTACCCCCAGGAAATGCTCCTGGTACTCATTTCTGTTACAGGCTGCGATCGGAAGGATTTTATGTCGATGAAGAATCCACTGACACTAGCTGGGATCGAACCAGCGAATTTCAGATTTGTAGCGTAGCACCTTAACCACTGTGCTACCGCTGTCCCCCAAAAAGTTTAAGGCCTGCGTAATCTGTAATAGTGGAAATTATTTACACAACTAGAAGAGTAAATTGTGTGATAATTGATACTTCTTTATGCATTGGAAACAAGCAGTTTCTTCATAAGTTTGGTCTCTTTATCGTTTCCCCGAGTACGGCAAGTTTACTGCAAAGAATTATTTCATTCGAGGCATCCGGTGACAAATGTCGGGCTCAGGGGAAAAATAAGAGACACGTTGTAAAACACACAACAAATAAAAAGGTATCTTTGTCTTAACCATTCAATAATGTAAGTTCTGATCTGTCATATTGGTTCTTTTGACAGATGAATATAAAGTTAGCAAATAAGAATTGCGTTAAACAGCACAACAGAAAACGTACGGTACTTGCAATCCACAAGTTTGGCTGTACCTTCGGGGTTTAAAATTTTATTGTGATTATCTTATTTTAGTCCCATTTATTTTTTTATCTGGAACATATTAAAATAAGAAAAGTACGAAAGAAACTTTTATCATATTGTCAAAGTAAATCCAACTTTACTGCATCGCCAAATTGCTTGAAGCTGAGGGGCGTGCAATGAGTTTTTACTGGATTCGTGACCACAATGTAACGCGACCCTGGTTGCTGTCAGCTGCACAAGGCAATTTCAAGGTTCTGCTAGAAACGTTAAGCAACAGTAGCCATGTTAACTAACAAAGAAAGTCGCAAAGTGGCTTTTCTTTTGCGGAAGCTTAAGGTAAAACAAATTCCGTTCCATCAATTTATGTAACAATATAAACATATAAATAAATTCCTTATGCACATAAGTACAATAAATTCTAATTACAAAAGTAGTGCGAATATGAAATGTGACGTGACAATTATCAACATTACTGGAAATGTTAATTTTAACATGTATTTGCGATAAGGTATTATTTATTGCAAGTAATATAATTCTAAATGTGATAAAGTAATGTGAAATGCCAACTTCATGCAACTACGCAATTTTATTGATGTATTCTTAGCTCGACATGTTTCGGGTACATACGCCCATCATCAGGAGCATTAGATGTTGAGTTGCTGCATATGGTTTTCTGCACCGAGTTTTTGGATGGGTGGTGGTCTTGAGAGCAGCTGTGTAGGTCGTGTGTACGGTGCGGATGGTGCCGTGCGACGTCGTACGGCACCATCCGCACCGTATATACGACCCACGCAGCGGCTCTCAAGACCACCACCCATCCAAAAACTCGGTGCAGAAAACCATATGCCGCAACTCAACATCTAATGCTCCTGATGATAGACATATGCGCCCGAAACATGTCGAGCTAAGAATACATCAATAAAATTGCGTAGTTGCATCAAGTTGGCACTCCACTTTATTTCATGAGGAAGATGCACGGTCAAACAACCCTCCTGTGTTAAAATATTCGATATTTTAATACCCGGTAGATTATTTCAGCATAAAACAAGAGTACGTATAACGTAACAATGAGGCGAGTTTTTGCAACCATTTTTGCGGTGGAAATACAGTAACTATTACATATTCTGAGATTGCGTTTGTAGCTTGAGGTATCCTGCATGTAATGCGCATGTGCCATATTGTCACCTATGGCCTGCCCGACTCTACAATATGTTTCCAAATTATCTCACAAACGGCATGATTTTGGAAAAAAAAAATGTTACTGAACGCAAAATGTGTTTTGATTTTCTCTACAAACACTGTCTGAAATATTTCTCAATCTAAGAATCGAAAGAGATCTGATCAAAAATGCACAAAGGGCTTCATGTAAAGTAACTGTTATTCTTATCAGATTTTAATTAAACTTAATCGACAGATTTTTAAAAAATTCACAAATTTAATAAAAATCGATCCAGTGGGAGCCGAGTTGTTCCATTCGGGCGGACGGACAGACATGACGAAGATATTTTTTGACGTTTTGTTGACCGTGCACCTCAGTATATTTATCTCAGTATTTAATCAAATTGATGCACAAAATTTGTTTCACAATAAGGTTTATTTCATGCCCCTACATGTTTCGAGCACATGTGATCATCATCAGGAGGTCAAAATTGCATTAAACAGCCTCTGGTATCATCACACCTATAGGTGTGATGATACTTATTGTGAAACAAATTTTGTGCATCAACTTCGTTAAATACTGAGATAAATGACGAAGACAGTTGTCGCTCTTCACCATGTTGCGAATGCGCCTGTAAACTAAACGCTACATGTATATCCACAGATCGCTCGCTCTTCGTCACAATCGAGCATTTTATCATTAAATAATTAGAATTCTTCCAGCCTGCGATTTGGAAAGTATTTCAAACATCCGTTCAAAACGTCTAGAAAAACAGATTTTGTTATTCTCTACGTGTTTAATGCATTTTGATATAAGAAATAATTTAAAAGAAACAACGAAACCTTTTTAGGTTGATGAAAGAAGCCAGAAGATTCAGTGAAGCGTCGGAATATTCACTCAACCATGACGTGACTTATGGCATGAACAGTCTTCAGTGACTTCACCGAAAGTCTTCCAAAGGGTTATTGTAGCCATCAACAGTTGAGGTATGAAGTGTGTTTACTGTATTTGACAACGTAAAGTGTATTTCGATCTTGATATGAATTTCCTCTTCTAAACATTTGGGTGAAATTCCCCCTTAAATCCCAGTGGTTGTTTTACGTACCTCCAAGTTCAATTTAAAAACTATGCTTCGCCGCAAAATGTACTTCTGTTTCGGTAAGGTTCTTATCGTATACTGTCATTTCTCTTTAGCCCACAAACCAATTAGTTGTTCTTATGCATAAACCCTGTGTTCTATATTAAGAGACATCTAAACTTTTATATAATATAAAAACACTACATGCGACGCAAACCGTGACCAATTACACAGAGTTTATCAAGGAGTTATTTACTTTCAGCCTGTCGTAAGTCTCAGGGTATATGTGCATATGTAACTATCTTTATCATTGCACCGTGCATTTTGTAGTTTATTTAAGTAACACACCAACAAATGCACATATATAGTCTTCAATAATCTAAAATTTACATTAAAACACTTAAAACGCTCCTATATATTTCGATCATACGTTCATCCTCAGGGAGCATACTTTGTTCTTGAGTGTTTTAAACTATAACTTTAGCAGGGAACAAAGTATGCTCCCTGAAGATGATCGTATAATCGAAACATGTAGGAGCGATTTAAGTGTTTTAAAGTAAATTTTAGATTATTAAAGACTATATATGTGCATTTGTTGGTATGTTACTTAACTAGTGTGTATGTAATTTCATTTTCATAAAAAGCTTGCCGTTTTTCAAAAAGCTCCTAAACATTCGACGACATTCCGTGCAGTCAGACCTCTCATACTGAATTTCAACAAAATCGGAAAATACATGTGGAAAGTAGAGATAGAAATTCAGTTACGACCCGAAGTAAAATATGGCTTTCACTGAAATAATTTTCGCGAAAATCACCTTAAACACTTTTTTTTTTGTGGACATCTGCTACACCAAGTATTTTTCAAAATTGATGAAACCTGCAGAACTCGGTCACATACTTAAATTCACGACGCCCAGTAACGCGTAGCTCTGCATGTACGGTTTCTAACAAAACCCACAATTGCACAACAGAATTTCACCTAATTCTGCGAAGAACCGTGGACAGAGCGATAACAAATCTTTTAAACCCTGAAGTAAAATATGATTTTTACTGAGACGATTTTCTCGACCCTCGTGCTTGTTTCAAATGTTTTTGTGAAAGAGGCCTATGCAGAATATCATAAAGACCCAACAAACTGTTTACTGGCGCTACGCTACAGACGGACGGACGGGAGTGACTTCTAAATATGTAGTTACGGACGGGTGGGAGTGACTTCTAAATATGTAGTTACAATTTTACTTTGTAAAAAAATGTTAATAATCGGGAAATAGATATTTTCAGTTTTCAAAATTTAACGCATGACAGGGCTATAATTAATTTAGTACGCATACAAAATGCATTCAATACATTATTATAGCTTCTTAGCATTCACCTCATAAACCAAGAGAACATAAGGAAAGTTTCGAAATAGAGAATATGCCGTAACATTTGTTATGAAGTAGGATTATTGATGTCCCAAGAAATGTCGGAAGGTTTTGACCTCTGGGCATACAACTACGAAAGAGAAGAACCGATCGCTTGGTGTAAATTTATATTGGTCACAGACTATAGCACTGCATCACGTGGTCTGTCACACCTCTGCACACGCATCTGCTGGAGATCACACTGAAGGTTTTGTTCCCGTATCCACAAACATATCCTCTGCAGCTAATGACCCACTGGGGCTTGGGGGAAGGGAGTTGAGCAGTCAAGCTAGCAGCAACAGACAGCTAACACATCGTGATACTTTGTGCCTGTATCGTCCTAAGGAAAAACTCATCTTCCTTTAGTTTTCTCTAACATTACACTGCAGTATTCCTTTTGCAAATTCTCACAAGCCAGTTCCTACCGCCTCAGTGCTCTGCGCCGGTAGGAACTGCTTCGCTCCATATTGCAGTTTGACCTAAACTTATGCGCCGTCTTTATTCTTGTCGATCTTGTTCTTCGTCTACTCTGTTCACGTTATCTTTCACTTAACCTTTCGATGTTTTTCTCGTGTTTCGACTTCTTCTCCTTCGTGTACAAAAAAAAACCGCGAGATGTCATAACAACCCTGTTATATTCTTCTTTCCTATGACATTCTATTGTGGTGATCCATTTCTTCGTCTATTAGACACTATACGTGTCTTTATCCGAGCTTATTCTCTGTCATTGTCCTCGGACAAACCATTTATATTCTCCTTATTTATTTTATATTCACTTACTGACTTTTTCCCTTTTATGTAATATATTCTTTGGTAATGGTTAAATTAAAAGGCTGGGTACAGAATTAGTTGTGGTCTTGTTGCCAATATAGTCGCCGGTATTTAACACACTATATGCTACGCGCCTATCGATTAAATATACTAATGTCAGTGGTGACGTAGCATTGTTGGAATTTAAACGACAGGAATGGACAGAAGTATGCGGGAAAGCCTGTCCCAGTGCCACTTCGTCCTCCATAAACCTCGCAGGCATTGGCCAGGCGTAGAACCGGCTCCTCTGCCGTGACAGGCCGGCGGCGACACATGAACCACCGCACGAACCCTTTTCTCTTCAGACGCTAACTTTTCGTGCCACATAAAAGAAGTAGATTATTAAACGTTATTCAACAAATAAACCTACTAGTAACAAAATTCATAGTTTCATATCCAACCCGTGTCGCCACCAGGATAAAATAAAACAATCCGAAACTGGTTTATAAAATGTAACATAACCTCATTAATATAATGTTGGAAATGCCCTTTTTAGCGCAGCTCAAAAATAATTCCTGCATACAAACCGTATCATTTCGAATTCATAATCCCCTCAGTGTACTTGAAATTCCTACCACAGTCTTGTGTGAATGTGTCTCACGTTCTGGTGGCCGATACATGCGACATTCAAATGGGGCCATCAGATATTCTCGTAAATATACAACGATGTGAGATTTAAAGTCCAACCGACGTGGGTATTGAGTATTCCGGTCTTCTGCGTTGCTACATGGAGTAGCAGCGTTATTGACATCGGAAGTTTCGAAAAACCTATCGCCATCGTCTTCAAATATAAATCAGTCCTAGAAGAATTCCTTTATTCTTCACGGTGAAGGTGTTAGGGTTCTTAGAAACGTCGGGAATCAGAAAGTCTACTACCAAATGTAACAATCTAGAAGGCCAGAATCCTAACACCAAGGTGGAACAAGCTACAGTTTTTAAGACTTCTTGGTTGCGAGCGCAAAGTTCTTTTCTCTGGTCTTCAAATAATCATGGAACCTAGATATTCTTGTAACTGATACGAGCTAGGACGGCGTATGTGAAGCTACGGATCGGACAGTCAAGGGTTGTGGTTACTTTTCCGGCAGAAGCACGAAAAGATTTGCTCCTTCAATGACATCCAGAACGGCTTTGAGTCCACTCAGCCTCCTGTCCAATGAGAAGTGAAGGCGCTTTAGTCGGTGGCAAAACGATAGGCGCGTGAAGCTGGACGTACACTGCTATCCAGTGCCAAGGTCGAGGATGAGGAGATCTATGCCTTAGTTACTTCAATACGCCTTCACGGCGTCACAGAGAAAACTTTATAAAATTTTAATCAATGGAGCTTACGTGTATACGAGGTTCACATTAAACAGAGGTGAGCAAAACGCAGCCCCTTTGCCTCACCAAAGTCGCCAGGGATCCAATTTCAGAAACATTAAACGTGAAGATATGAAATTAGGCTAATAATTAAATTATCTGTAAAAAATAAATATCGCGCTACTTGGACAATGCAAGGCAAAATTGCTTATGTCTGCTTTGACCATTTTGCTCAGGTTTTCTTATAACAGAAACGCATATAATTCCCTATTAGGAGGATTAATTTCAAGCTTTTACGATTAATTCACATTGTAAAGTTAATTCCAAATACGTTTTACCGCCTCAGTATTGGTTGCACTGAACAGAAAGTATTACCGTTAATGACATACAAATAACAAATACAGATACTGTTTATTGTGTAGCCCAGATACTTGTTTTCTCTGTTTGGTCCTCGAGGGCAAGTTGCTCAAGGATGATATCAAGAACACCGACAATTAAATTTTAAACATTTCAGATTTCTCTGTTGAATACAGCAAGTTACAAAACAAAAATTTTAACTTGTAAATAGCAACGCAAATATTTCATTTTTGGTAGATCCTGTGTCAAGTGAACATGAGCTCTGTTTATGGCTCAGTTTACACGCAACATGTTGCCACACAATTCCTGAATTAAATCGTGTAACTTGCCACAATATGTAGGTCAGTGAGGGTCATGAAATTGCGATCGGTTGGACACGTAGGCGGTATAGATAAAAGAATGAAATGCTCTATAGGGGTCTGGAGAGGGACTCCACGTTACACCAGAACACTTCCAAGTTTCTGTTCTTTCTGCGACACATGATCACAGTTACGTCTCTTTATTATATAAATTATGTGCTTGGCACTGAATTATTAAATAACATAGGCCTAAGTACCATGTAAATAAATCTATGTAGCTGAGGGACCTTCATTTACAGGAACAGGACAGGCACACTTTATCGCCAAAGTCGACTGGGGGCGATGTGGAACCGAAGAACAAAGCGATTAGCCGAACAAGTCGCATTCAGAGGGCAACCAGATCGCATCCCGTCCAAGGACTGATTACTGGAAAGAAATGTTTCCTTAGACCTATTCTGCAATTCCTTTCGGCGAAATTCAGATTTAAAAATTAAAAGAAATCGTAGCCCTGTAATTCACCATTTACCACGCTACCGTGCCTCATTCGACGCTACATAATGTCGGCAATTGATACAGCGTCTTAAAATAACTTAAGAGCAAAGAAAAGTAAGAGCCGCATATCCTGAAATCCATTATATTCATTTCAGAATATAGGCCACTCACAAATTGATTAAGAACATGCATATATGATACGAGAATTCTCCTGGCGCTAAGGCTTCCCCCAAGTTTTTAAACGAACTTGTGCGAGAAGCCTAAAAGTTTTTATGCCGCAAGTCAATTTCACGTTTGATCGGCTTGTTAAATTTCCAATTGAAACTAGGAAAACAAGGTAATAGCATAGTTTGAACACGCTATTATTACCGGGCAGCATAGAGTGAATGCACTGTCTTGACGAGTTCCTTAGACATGCAGAATATGCTGAGTCGTCCCGTCAGAGTTGTATCAGCCTAACCACTTTTTTTCCATCAACCGGACCTTAGATCATCAATCGATTTTTGAAGTTATTTATTTTCGGTTTTACTCACGGCATTACCAATTTATTTTGGCTTTCATTAATTTAACACTTAAATTAAACACAAAAAAACTGTGGCATCAGCTGTTCTAATATTAGTCTTCTAATGTATTGTAACGGACTGGCTTGCATGACCAACTGAACACTGTCGATGCAAGGTTAAGTTTGCTAGAGCGAATGTTACACAGACTTTGGAGAAAAACAGACAACAAAGGGGGAAATGGTGCTTTGAAAACGAGCAGGTAAAGGAGCTACAACAAAAGATTCCGAAACATCCTCCTATTTTAATTGTGTATGCGAAAAAAGTTGATTATTGTTGTTATTTCCAAACAGTGTAATTAATTAGTTATTTGTAATTTATTTCATATATTTTGGATAGTTTATGCTACTGTTTTGTTCGACCAAAATTCTTTTGTGCAATATTGTAAAATTATTAATTTAGGCGCTGAATCCTTTACAAAACCAACCATTTTGTTGTTTTTTATATTCTGAGTGTTTTTGTGTGTCTTCGTGTTATTTTTGTCTTATTGTGTGTCGGTGTTGTAACCATTCATTACGTTCTTAAACTTTTACGTTAAAAAATTAGAATTGAACCAAATTGACATATTTGAAATGTCCCAAATTTACTTAGGATTATCAGTTGGCTTTATGTTGTTTTGACCTGCGCAATGATGAAAAGACAAGAACGGGCATGTTTTTGTTTGAATTGTAACACAGGCCCAAATGCAGCTACCAGAAAGTGCAAGTTCAGCTGTGACGATTACCGACTGCTAGCAGTGCAACAAGCTCACAGTTCTATGCACAGCACCAAAATCAGTCAAATATTAATGCCCCCTGTTTTTTAAACGGACCTAGGGAAATGAACACGCTGTTAAAGAAAGATACATTTATCCTGCTTGGATATACGTCTGTTCTAACTCATCGGAAGTGTACAGGCAGGCCTGCATGATATTTCTGAAACTTACGAGGAATGCGTATACCTTGGGGGACGGGGTTAGTTTGAGAAGCGATAGAACAGTTAGAGAATAACTAAGGATATTAGATCTGATATGTTAAAATTTTAGCAAGTCCTCTCAATGCATATTTTCAAATCATTCTTTTTTTAACGTTTCAATAAACTATATTGTCTCATACAGTACTTCCTTCAGTCACAACAACATCAATATATAATCAATAATACATAGTTTTGGCTATGTGTTTCGGGTTTATCAAACCATCTTCAGGCCAATATTTAATATATGAAAGTGCACTCAATGTGTGCGTACACTATGGGATCCCATAGTGTACGCACACATTGAGTGTGCTTTCATACAGTAAACATTGTCCAGAAGATGGTTTGATAAAACCGAAACACATAACCAAAACTATGTATTATTCACTATACATTGGTGTTGTGTTGTGTTGTGTTGTGTTGTGTTGTGTTGTG
>Ga0131853_10020253_pt1 | contig 12086 bp, 9 predicted proteins | sample TergutLab28metaG_FD_92764 | JGI IMG/M metagenome (GOLD analysis project Ga0131853, IMG submission 92764) | Labiotermes labralis P1 segment gut microbial communities from Petit-Saut dam, French Guiana - Lab288 P1 (version 2) (version 2) | ecosystem: Host-associated > Arthropoda: Insects >...
AAATCTTTTTTCGGTTTGTTAAACCGCTTTTTTCCTTCCGCTTTTTATAGTTTTTCCTTCCCTATTCTTTGGCTTGATACCTTTGATATATCCCTTTTTCCTTAACTTAATGGCATTGGGCAAAATGGCCGGAAGTTCCGTCAGCATCCTGTTATTTCTTATTGAAAATACGTATAGAAACCGCATAACCACCAACACACCACAACACCACTTTAATTATATCGAATGTGCTTACTTCAAAAGCAGAAGCAGCCAGCGATGCCCTCATAATTTGTGCCATTGATTCAAACGGTAGCACCATATATGCCTTATCTGTTATTTTTTTAATCGCAGAATTGCCGCAATATTTATCTTTATAAATAGCTATCAGGATGATATAGCTGTATTACTTTTAAAGTGGTACCGCACAAGTGTTATAATTTCAAGATCATTTCACTATAAGTGTTAGTGAGTTCAACCTCATTACGCCAATAATACGGTTTTATATAATTGTTATTTGACCGCGTTGGGCTGAGAAACTTGAGCTGCTAAAAACTTGAGGCAGTGCGAAATGTGTGATATACTCATGAAAATTTTTTTGGAGGAGTTAATGCCATGTTTGATTTAAAACTAAAAGGCTCAATTGATACAGAGTATCTAAAAGCCAAAGAAAACTGGAGGCCTTTAGCAGAGGAGATTGACAGAAAAATTATAGCTCTGAATGAAGACAGGCAGTATATGCTTAAATTTATCTATGCAGGTCTCCCAATTTCTGATGTGGGTGACTATGAGTTTGAAGAGTATTTAGGCTTTGCAGCTCAGTCGTTATATGTGAGGGAAAATATGCCCTGGGGCAGAAGCGTTCCGGTCAGGCTCTTTTTAACGAACGTTTTATTCCCAAGAATTAATAATGAAAAAATTGAAGACCATAGAAAACAGCTGTTTGACTTGTTCTTTCCCTATATAGATGGAATTACAAATATGGAAAAAGCCGTGCTTGAGCTAAATTATGCAAGCCTTGAATATGGCACATACCGCCTTCCAAGCAGGCGCACTGTATCTCCTCTTACTTTCTTAAAACGCACATTCGGAAGGTGCGGCGAAGAAAGTACATTTCTCGTATCACTTTTGAGAAGCTTTGGCATACCTGCCCGCCAGATTTATACACCTCACTGGCCTCATACCGATGACTGCCACGCATGGGTTGAGGCTTGGTGTTGCGGGCAGTGGCTCTTTTTAGGCGCATGTGAACCTGAGCCTGTTTTAAACAAAGGCTGGTTTAATACCGCATCTACTCGGAGTATGCTTTTGCACTGCCGTATTTTTGATAACACTATCCGCTACCCCGACAAAGTTACATGTGAAGGCCCGGTTACAACTATAGAGAGGACTTCGCGGTACGCTGAAACTGTAAGGCTTGTAGTTAAGGTCGTGGAAAATGGCATTTTACTAGAGGGCGCCAGAGTTGAGTTTGAGCTTATTAATTATGCTGATTTTTCTTCTCTTTCGGGCATAGATACAGATGAAAATGGCGAGTGTGAAATAGAGTTAGGGCTGGGCTCTGTTTGGCTTCATATTTCTAAAGACGGGCGGTTTATGGAGAAACTTATTCATACAGGTGAGACAAATAGGGTTGAAGTTGACTTTTCTGAGGCCCGTGAGAAAGATATGGACGGTATTTTACAATTTGAGATGCACGCACCTAAAAGTGGCGGTAAAACAACAGTAACTGTTCCTAAGGAGCTTATATCAGCTCATAAGAAAAGGTTTGAGCAAGGAAATGAGAAAAGAGAAAAGAGAGAAAGAAACAGTGTTGTAATATCAAAAGATGAAGAACTTAACGACATTCTGTTTCAAGCAAAATTTGGCGGTGAGCAGGTTATTCGCTTTATGGAAAGTGTTGACAGATATATTGGTCTAAAAATGTTGAAAACCCTTGATGATAAGGATTTGGCAGACTTTGATGAGAAGATTATTAAAAGCCATTACGAGTGCGCAATAAAGTATATCAATGAGTTTGAAGAAGAAATATTTGTAAACTATATACTTGCTCCAAGAATTAGCTACGAAGAAATTACGGACTACAGGCCCTTTATATCTGCCTACTTTGACAGTAAAACTAAAGATAAATTTGCCGCTACCCCTGAATCAGTTTGGGAATACATAGAGAGCGAGATAAATTATTTAAAAAGCTATAATTTCGACAATATTCTATCGTCGCCAAAAACAGCGCTGACTTTAAAAGAGGGCAGCCCTAAGAGTAAAGAAGTATTATGTGTTGCCATTTTAAGAAGTATAGGTGTTCCGGCAAGACTTAATGCTGAGACAAAGCACCCCGAATATTATAGAGATGGAAAGTTTTACTATTGTTCTAAACAATACAAAAAAACCGGAAAGCTGACACTCAAACCGGAGCAGGATGTTGCATGGATATATAGAACTAATTGGTCACTTTCAAGGCTTGAAAACCTGAGATATCAGGGGCTGTCTATAAAAAGCGCAGCAAATGATATAGTTTTAAAAGAGATGATTGCCGGCATATATAGGCTGGTTACGGTGAACAGACTTCCAAATGGTGATACAGTTAATCAAAAGCATGTGTTTGAAATAAAAGAAAACGAGCTGACAGAGATATCTATGACACAGCGAAAAGTAGACTTCTCTAATCAATTGATTGATATTGAATTAAAAGACTTTGAGCTGGAGCAAAGCGGTACTGTTCATTCGGTTAAGGAGCTTTTAAGTGATGACAAAAACTTGCTGCTATGGCTAGGTGAAATGGAAGAACCTACGGAGCATATTCTATCAGAAATTAGAGATGCCGGCGAATTTTTTAATGAACTTAATATGAATATTGTATTTGTTGCACGTAATGAGAAAGCTCTTGAAAATGTGCATATACAGCAGGTTATCTCTGCAGTTCCTAAAATTAGAGCTTGTATTGACAGAGATTTCTTCTTGCATGATGGAATAGCCCGGGAGCTTTTTACAGACCCGGGGCAGCTTCCGCTTGCTGTAATCACAAAAAACCGGCTTAATGCAATTTATGCTTTTAGCGGGTATTATGTAGGAATTCATGAACTGATTTTAAAAATAATAAAACTATAGAGGGGTATAAAATAATATGGAATTTCAGATAGGTATAGACTTAGGTGGAACCAACATTAAAGCAGGGCTTGTAAATTCGAATTATGAGGTAATTGATTTTTACTCTGTTAAAACTGAACTTCCAAGAGCTGCAGATGAAATTGCGGACAAAGTCAGCGAGTGTGCAAAAAAGCTTGCCGGGAAATTCAATATTTCGCTTTCTGATATAAATAGTGTTGGTGTAGGTGCGCCGGGAATTATAAACCCAAGTGAAAGAGTTGTAGTTTTGGCAACAAACTTAGATTTTAAAAATGTGCCCTTTGCAAAGATGGTTGAGGAGCGCATAGGAATTTCTGTGCACATAGAAAATGACGCAAACGCGGCAATCTACGGCGAAACCCTATCAGGGGCTGCTGTAGGTTATAAAAATATTGCTATGCTTACACTGGGGACAGGTGTGGGAGGCGGGGTCATAATTGACTCTAAAATTTTTAGCGGTTCAAATTACTTGGGTGCTGAGCTCGGTCATACAAGCATGGTCTACGATGGTTTGCAATGCCTTTGCGGGCTTAGAGGCTGTGTTGAAATGTACTGTTCGGTAAACGCCCTTATTGGGCAGGCCAGAGAAGCAATGGAAAAGGATAGAAGTTCAAGCCTTTGGAATTTAGCCGGAGGTGATGTAGGCAGCGTAGAAGGAAAGCTGATTTTTGATGCCGCGCAGCAAGGTGACTTATTGGCTAAGCAGGTAATAAGCCGTTACCAAAGTTATCTTGGGTATGCTGTTGCAAACCTGGTCAATACATTTCAGCCCGAAATTGTGCTTATAGGAGGCGCTGTAAGTGCTCAAGGTGATGAACTTTTAGAACCTGTACGAAAATTTGTACAAAAAACAGCTTTAGGCTATGGAATCGCCGGGCTTCCATCAAGCCTTATTAAACCTGCACTTCTGGGCAATGATGCAGGAATAATAGGAGTCGCATTTTTGTATAATTTGCACAATAAATTATGATATGTATTGACTTTTTACATTAGCCGTTATATATTCTATATATTATCATCGTGAAAAAAACTCATGAGAGTTTATAAGGTAAATCTTTACATAGTTTGCTGCTGTTTTTATAAAACATTTAGAGAAATCTTTGTGTGTTTGCCTTTTGAAACCGAAGGTTTCACACAAAGATCAGCTTTTCAAGAAGTCAAATGAGCATTTTTTAATGAGTTTTGTACAAAAGGGGTTTTTCTAAAGTTGACAAATTTAAATGAAACCGGCAGCGTATTTTCAGTACTGGATTCAGTAAGGCGGAACTTTCCAATTTCCCGCAGCGAGATTTGCGATATAACAAAACTTAGTATTCCAAGCGTGTCAAGAATTGTGAATAAACTTATTGACAATGGGTACATAAGTGAGCTTGAGCAGGAATACAATGGGCTTGGGCGGAAGGCAAAACTCCTTGCAATAAAGGAGGGAGCAGTTTATACGGCGGGCGTTTTCTATGATGGAAATGTAATGAAGCTGGCTATTATTAATGAGGTTGGCTGTGTTTTAGCATCATCCTCAGAAGAACTTCCTAAAGATGGTAAAACCCCGGAAGATATAGCAGGTATAATTTACAGCAGTATAAAGCATTTATTTCATCGTGAAAATATCAAGCTTGAAAAACTGTTTGGGATAGGGGTTGCGCTTTCAGGGATAATTGATAATGAAACGGGCATGGTACGTTTTTCTGCCGTATTGGCATGGGAAAATGTGGCTTTTGGACAAATACTAAGAGAAGTGACAGGCATCCACTGTGTGGTGGATAATGATATTAAGGCGGCAGCACATGCCGAGTGCAATAACAGAAATTATAATTCGGATATTGCAGTTCTCCTATATCTTGGGGAAGGTGTCGGTTCATCTGTAATTGTCGAGCGTAAAATTTTGCGCGGTGCGACTAACAGCGCCGGTGAGCTTGGCCATATCGCAAGCGGGTCGGGCGGAATACTTTGCAGCTGCGGCAAAATAGGGTGTTATCAGACGAGTGTCACCAACTCGTTTCTGCTTTTTGAAGCAAGAAAATTTGCTGAAATTCAAAAGCCAACTGAAATCTTTTTACTTCCAATTAAAAAAAATCTATGGGCAAAGAGAATTATTGACAGGTATATAAGGCATTCTGCCTTGCTTATAGATACAGCAATAGGTGCGTATAATCCTGACACAGTTATACTTTTCGGAGACATAATTGACAACATCCCCGGGCTCTTTGAGGATATATGCAAGGAGTATTATGATAATTTTGCTTGTGACTACTGGCGGTATCCTTTTGAAATTAAAAAGTCATTTTATGACGGGAATTCGGTAGTGGCTGGTGTAGGTATTATGGCTAGCGAGAATTTCTTTTTAGTGGTGTGACGGATATAATTTTTGTATCCTTGCATAATCTACATAGAATAGTAGCAGCTTTAGCTATTTTCTGTAGGGTTCAGTATAAGAAAGATTATTTAATTTATTTAAGAGCTTAATTCTTATACCAATCCTGATTAAAATCCTGTACTTTATCACGCCTAAAATCACCCCCAAAGCGCTTCACCTCGCGCTTTTGGGGCGGCGCTCAAACTACAGGTTTTAATCTAGGATTGGTATTAAATAACAACAATGCAGTTGTTTTGAAGTGCAAATTGTTGTTAAGAGATGAGCTCAAAGTTAGAAAGGAGAATAAGAATGAAAGTTAAAGGAATTTTATCTTTAATACTTACAGCGACACTTGTTTTATCTGCTTGTGCAAACACAGCTCCTCCTTCACCAAATTCAGGTGGGAACACAACATCTCCCGGAACAGAGTCAAATCAAACATCTAATGTCAGTGGAGATACTCCAGCCGGGGCAGAAAGCGGCCGCGACATTGTAATTGCTCTTAACAACAACCTTATTACACTTGACCCGCATGCCGGAAGGGATGCACTTTCAAACAATGTAATTGCGCACATTATGGAAGGGCTTGTTCATGCTGATCATACCCTTACTATGCAGCCGAGTCTTGCCGAGTCTTGGGATATTTCGCCTGATGCTAAGACTTTTACATTCCATTTAAGGCAGGGTGTAAAATTTACGGACGGCACTGACTTTAATGCAGAAGCGGTAAGGGTCAATGTTGAGCGCGTTTGGGGCTCGGAACTTCGTGCAGCAAGAACTTTTAATCAGCTTGAAAGCATGGAAGTGACTGATGAGTATACTATCGTTTTCAATTTAAGTGAACCATTTTCGCCATTTTTAAACAGGCTTGAGGCTTTTAGAATAGTTTCGCCAAAATCCATTTCAGAAAATGCCGCCGGCATAGAGAAGGCCCCTGTGGGCACAGGTCCTTATATCTTTAGAGAATGGATTGAGGGCGACAGAATGGTTATGGACAGAAACCCTGATTGGCGCGATGCTGATAAAATTCAGGTTGACAGCATTACATACCGTTTCATTATGGAGAATGGGACACGTGTTGCAATGCTCCAGGCCGGAGAAGCAGACCTTATTTACCCAATGCCAAGTGAGTCTTTGTCTCTTATACAAAATAACGCAGGTATTGAAGTTGAGGTAAAAGACTCAACTGTTGTGCGCTATGTTACCATGAACCAAAATGTAGTACCGCTTAATGATGTAAGAGTTCGCCAAGCAATGAATCACGCTGTTGATAAGGATGCCTTCATTGCTGTTGTAAGAGGAGGATTTGCTAATTATTTGAACTCATCAATGTCTCCTCTTCTTCCTTATTACGCAGAGCAAGAAATGTACGAATATAACCTTGAGCGAGCCAGAGAGCTTATGGCTGAAGCGGGTTATCCCGACGGTTTCACTGTAACACTTTGGGGCAACACTGAATCGGAAACCCTCCGCGGCATGGATTTTCTTGCTCAGCAGCTTGGGCAGATAGGTATTACAGTTGATGTTGTACCGATGGAAGAAGGAACTCTTTCTGAATCCGTATACAATACAACACCTGAAACAACAGAACTTCAAATGTGGTATGTAAGCTGGTCAGCTACAGACCCTGATAATGCGCTTAGAAGCACATTTTTATCAAGTATGGTTCCACCGGCAGGTGCAAACACCAATTATTACAACAATCCAGAGGTTGACGCTGCTATCTTAGCGGGTAATATGGCTACAACTTTTGAAGAACAGTTTGCAAACTATGCGAGGGCCCAGGATCTTATCTGGGAAGATGCAGTTTGGATGTTCTTAGGTGTAGACAGAACCGTAATGGCTAAAAACGCTGATTTATTAGGTGCAAGGTTAGGTCCAAGCGGTAGCTTCCTCGACCTTAGGGAAATTAGTATAAGATAAGTTTTTGAGTATTTGAGTAAATGAAGTAATAAAATCCATCGGTGAGAGCTTTGCTTTTTCCGATGGATTTTAAAAATATTTATATAATGCGGGAACCTATTTTTTGTGAAGTTTGTGATTCACTATAGAGCAAAATCCATAAGAATAGGTTTTAAAAGGCGGTGAACAAATGCTGCGGTATTTTATAAAACGAATGTTGCAGACGATCCCTTTGCTAATCATTGTGTCTCTGGTTATATTTATGTTTATTAGGATGATTCCGGGTGACCCGGCAAGAATGTTAGCCGGGCACGATGCGACGTTGGAAGAGATTGAGGCGATAACGAGGCACTATGGGCTTGATGACCCTTTATTCGTTCAATATACAAGATATATTAGCGGGCTGTTAAGCGGTGATTTGGGAACTTCTATAAGAACGGGCAGGCCGGTGGCGGACATGCTTTTGCCGAGATACCAGCCGACTTTTACGCTGGCGCTTACATCTATGAGCTGGGCGCTTGTTTTCGGGCTTACAATAGGAATTATATCTGCCGTATTCAGGGGTAAATGGCCTGATTATATGGGGATGCTGCTGGCGGTTACAGGCATTTCAATTCCGTCGTTTTGGATGGGGCTTATGCTTATACAAAGGTTTTCGGTGGAAATGTCAATTTTTGCCGTTACCGGCCTAAACCGGCCCAGAGACTTTGTGTTGCCGTCTGTAACTTTAGGTGCAGGTATAATGGCTATGATAGCAAGAAACTCCCGCTCGGAAATGGTTGAGACTATGCGCCATGACTACATAAGAACTGCAAGGGCTAAGGGCCTTAGTGAGCCGGAAGTAATTGTAAAACATGCACTAAGAAATTCTATTGTTCAGGTTATGACTATAGTTGGGCTTCAGTTTGGCTTTCTTCTTGGAGGGTCGGTTATTGTTGAGCGTGTGTTTGGTATAGCCGGGCTTGGCGGCCTTTTAATTGATTCTATTTTCTTTAGGGACTATACAGTTATTCAGGCTCAGCTTGCCATATTTGCATTTTTATTTATAATGATAAACCTTTTGGTCGACTTGATGTACGGGCTCCTAAACCCGAAAATCAGGTATTAAAATGCAGCAATTCCGTTTTAAAGTCGGCCTTGAACTGCATCTTCATTGCCTTTCAGTTCGGCGATGAAAAATTTGTCAAGACCGCTTTTCAATCGGAATTGCCATATCTGAAAACGGAGGTTAGACGGTTAGATATGAAAGAATATAGCCCTTTCAGAGAGTTTCTAAAAAAATTCTTAAGAAGAAAAACAGCAGTTGTTGCTTTTATATTTATATTAATAATGTTTTTTGTTGCCTTGTTTGGCAGAGAGATTGCGCCATACGACCCAAGAGCTTTTGACTACAGTAACACTCTTTCTCCGCCAACTGCAAGCAATTGGTTTGGAACCGATGAATTTGGCAGAGATATTTTTTCAAGGGTATTGGCCGGTGCACGTCTTAGCCTTTCTGTTTCTTTGTCTGCTGTTACGTTTGCTGCTTTTTTTGGTACTATACTTGGGCTTGTCAGCGGCTATGCTGGCGGAACTTTTGATAATATTATTATGCGCATTTGTGATGTTATGTTCTCGTTTCCCGATATTATTCTTGCAATAGGTATTGTGGCAATACTCGGGCCGGGGTTGCAAAATGTTATTATCGCGGTGGCTGTATTTGGTGTTCCTACGTTTGCGCGCATAATGCGCGGGGCAATGCTGGCGCTAAAACAAAGCTTGTATGTAGAAGCGGCAAGGTCTATAGGCGTAAAGAGTTCGAGGATTATCTTTGTACATATTTTTCCCGGGGCGCTTTCAGCGCTGTTAGTTAATTATTCCATGAGAATCGGCACTGCAATACTTGCCGCCGCTTCCCTTAGTTTCTTAGGATTGGGTGCAAGGCCAACCGATGAGGAATGGGGAGCAATGCTCAGTGTTGGGCGCAATTATCTGGGGACTGCACCTCATGCGGTGCTTTTTCCCGGCCTTGCAATACTTCTTACTGTGCTTGCTTTTAATCTTCTGGGCGACGGCCTGCGTGATGCGCTTGATCCTAAATACAAATAGCAAGGGAGGGTTGGTTGGGTTATGTCTGAGATAATGTTGGAGCTTAGGGGCCTTAAAACCCAGTTTATAAGCAAAGAAAACACTGTTACGGCAGTTGACGGAGTTTCGTATCATATTAATAAAGGCGAAATATTAGGGCTGGTTGGAGAATCCGGCTGTGGCAAAAGTGTTACAGCTCTTTCTATAATGCAGCTTTTTAGAGATACTACAGGAAAAGTTACGGAAGGTTCTGTTTTGTTTAACGGTAAAAATATAATAGAATTAAGCGAAAAAGATATGTCTAAAATTCGTGGCCGTGAGATATCTATGATATTTCAGGAACCTCTCACGAGCCTTAACCCTGTGATGAAAATAGGCAGTCAAATGGCGGAAGTTATACTTAAGCATGAAAAATGCAGTATAAACTATGCAAAAGACAAAGCCCTTGCTATGTTGGAGAAAGTGGGTATACCACGGGCCGAACAGGTTATGAACGAATATCCTCACCAGCTTTCAGGCGGTATGAACCAGAGGGTTATGATTGCAATGGGTATGAGCCTTAATCCAGCTGTGCTTATAGCAGATGAGCCGACTACAGCACTTGATGTTACCATTCAAGCGCAGATACTTGAGCTTATGCGCGAAATTAATGAGGAGCACGGAATGAGTATACTTCTTATAACTCATGATTTGGGCGTAGTTGCTGAAATGTGTTCGAGAGTAATTGTTATGTATGCAGGCCGGATTGTTGAGGAGGCAAGTGTGTACGATTTATTTCGGAATCCACTTCATCCCTACACCTCCGGCCTTATAAAATCCATTCCTGTAATAGGAAACGGTGCTGAGCGCCTTGAGTCAATTCCCGGTAATGTGCCTTCGTTAAGTAATATGCCGGGGGGGTGCAAGTTTGCGCCGCGCTGTGGCAAAGCTTCCTCGAAATGTGAGCTTAATGAACCGCCTTTGTTTGAAATGAAAAAAGATGACTCGATGCATAAATGCCGTTGCTGGCTTTATGAAAAGGAGGGTGAATGATGCCCGGTATCCTTGTTGAAGCAAGAGATTTGAAAAAACATTTTCAGGTTAGAGCAGGCCTGTTAGGCAAAAAGCAAGCACTTAAAGCAGTAGACGGCATAAGTTTTCATGTTAACGAAGGGGAAACGTTAAGCCTCGTGGGCGAATCAGGCTGCGGAAAGTCAACAACAGGCAGAGCAATACTAAACCTTCTCCCCATAACGGGAGGGCAAGTAATTTTTGACGGTGAAGATATTACTAATATCAATGAAGACCGTATGCGGGCAAAGCGTAAAAATATGCAGATGGTGTTTCAGGACCCTTACTCTTCGTTAAATCCGCGAATAAAGATTAAAGATTTGGTTAGTGAACCACTTCTGGTACATACCGATATGGATAAGAGCGCAAGATATAAAAAAGCAGCTGAGCTTTTGGAAATTGTCGGCCTTTCTAAAGAGAGCATGGAAAAATATGCTCATGAATTTTCCGGCGGTCAAAGGCAGAGAATAGGGATTGCCCGAGCCATTTCGGTTAATCCTAAGCTCATTGTTGCTGATGAGCCTGTTTCGGCACTGGATGTATCGGTACAGTCTCAGGTTTTAAACCTTATGCAAGACTTGCAACGCGATTTAAAACTTACATATCTTTTTATATCCCATAATTTAAGTGTTGTGGAGCATATAAGCAACAGAGTATGTGTCATGTATTTGGGCAAAATTGTTGAGATGGCCGATAAAGCGGAGCTTTATAAAAATCCGCTTCACCCCTACACAAAAGCCCTTTTATCTGCGGTGCCTATTCCTGATCCGACACGTAAGCGCAGCCGTATTATTTTGAAGGGAGATATTCCAAGCCCTGTTAATCCACCGTCCGGCTGCAATTTTCACACACGTTGCTATGATGCTATGGATATTTGTGTTAATACTGCACCACTTGCGAAAGATACCGGAAATGGACACGTTGTTTCCTGTCATTTATTTTCCGGGGCAAGTGCACAGTAAGCCAACCATAATTATTAGAGTAAACAGGTTTTCTTTTGGATAATAGACCTGTCCGTTCAGCGGGCAGGTCTATTGACGGTTCAAATACTTTATCTCTGACATTTGGGGACTTCAACGTCGCTATACTTATACCGGATTTGCTTTAGTATAGCCCCAAAGCTTTGTAGTAAACGCCTTGAAGCACGTTGGTTTTCACGCTTGCTTCAGTCCTTTTTAAAGTGATTTAGTTAAATGGTTTCTCATGTGCCAAAAATCAAATTCTGTTCGTAGCGGTCTGATTTCAATTTCAGAGATTTTTTTCATTTTAGCTTTATCAACAAGCCTACCGTCTAACCCTTGATTAAAGTCAATAATTCTCATATGAGCATTTCTCTCGAAATGTTTGTCATAAAGTGGCTTGCCATACTGACCAACGTACAACCCCAAATATAAAACAAAAAACGAGAGCTAACCTACACTAAAACGCCGTTTCCTGAATAAAAGGACGCGGCTTTTTTATTGGAAGCTCTCCGGCACATCGGGGTAAGTTCGAGGAGTTGACAAAGCCTGCCTAAAGCACGCTAACAAAGACGAAAAGGCCCAAATCAGAAAAAAATAGTGCCGAGGGAGGCTATCCCAGACACTTGAGCATGGGCTTTAGGTTTAGG
>Ga0131853_10020256_pt1 | contig 12083 bp, 8 predicted proteins | sample TergutLab28metaG_FD_92764 | JGI IMG/M metagenome (GOLD analysis project Ga0131853, IMG submission 92764) | Labiotermes labralis P1 segment gut microbial communities from Petit-Saut dam, French Guiana - Lab288 P1 (version 2) (version 2) | ecosystem: Host-associated > Arthropoda: Insects >...
AATAATATCGCATTTAGAATAGTAGTCTTTTACAAGAGAAGAAAAAATTTGAGGAGCTGGTCAGGCGGGGGGGGGGGGGGGGGAATCTCTGAAAATTTCAAATGCGTTTATGTCAGGATTATACTAACAGTGGACCGACTGTAGAAGTAGAACCCTATGTACACAGTGTTTTTTAGCGCGGGACTGAGCAGATCTGAGCATTTTCTATGTGGGCGACGCCATCTGTCGTACTGCAACAATACTGCCTTCCGCTCCACAGCTAGTAGTCCCGTAATCAAAAGCTTTGTATGTATATTACTGTACCTCCTATCCAAACACGTGGAAAAATAGCACGTGTAGCCCCTTCAATACTAAAAGATTTAAAAAAAAAAGAATCTTTATTGCACGATGTCCTCCTTTACACCGTTCATTCCGTGCATTATTGGTAACCGATTTACTGCACTAGACCAACAAAATGCACAAAATTGTTCCTTGGATATCTATATTGTCATATATTACATTACATGTACGAATATTAAGCGTGGTATTGTAATATAAATATCTGAGGAACAAATTTGTGCATTTTGTTGTTTTAGTGTTGTGAATCGGTGTCCTCAATTTTGGACATTTTCTTTAATCAGTAAGGCATAATATTTGTAAAAAACGAAAATGTTCAATCGCTCGTGCGAGACATATCTTAGTTAACTGATTGTTAATAAGTTCTCATTATTACAAAAGGCTTTGGTGTTTTTTAAATTAATTCTCTCCCTTTACCAACAAGTAATCTTTATCACTTTTATAATTAGCCAAGTGGTTTAGAAGTGATTCCAATTTTAAACTGTACTTGAATGTTAAAACCTACTACTTTACTTGCGTATTGCACAGGGTGATCAAAAAGTCTCTGTGCACCTGATGATTGTACTGTAATCGTCAGGTGCACAGAGACTTTTTGATCACCCTGCATAGATGGCAATTGTAACGATGTATTTTCTTTCCAGTACAGTAATATTGTTAATCTTCATGTAGTCTAAATACATAAAACAGAGAGCCAGGGAAAATTACATGTCCTAACATTGCGAAGAAGCTTTAAACTTTTCAATGACGGATAGCACTAAAATTTTAGTAACAGCAACACTATATTCGGTAAAGTAGATTAAATAAACTAAAAACTGAACTAAACACTTAAAATCACACATTACAGAGAGACTTTCTTTGGAACTGAAGATTTTGCTTTCTATCGTCCTCCACCACGACACACTGCATGTCCTGTAGTGGCATAGAACAACCCACCGAGCTGTGTAGTAGCAATATATCCCAGTTGTAAGGCCTTCTACAAGGTTTACATTTTGTGCAGTTCGTGTATGTTAACAAACATAGAGTTTTCTTCTTTGCGAAGTAACGTCCAATGCAGTTTACGCCCTAAGAGACTACAGCGAAGTACCTTTGAATTGGCTACTGTCCTTTACACAAGTAAATATACACCGCAATGGTCTGTTGGTTCCTCAGAACTGACAATATTCGCGTGTCTATGCTAAAGAAAATTTAGCTTATGAATCTGTACTGTTGAGCTTACTTTTGTTAAATTTATTGCCTGATGTATTAATATCACTACCTCTCTCATATTTACACCTAAAACATTGCAAGTAAATGTATATACTATTGTACTAGTGCCAAATGTCTGTTTAATTGTACCTTACATTGTGGATATACGCACTGCACGCTACTTGCTACGTGGCACCAGTACATTTTTTATATTTTGCGAAATTCAACGCCCTAAGATGGACCCGTGGTGCTGAAACGTGTATCATGTTTATTCTAATGTGAATATCCAAAGTATTGGTTTTTAGGGACTGAAATTTTATATTAAGGAAATAGTAATTACGACGCAAATACACATAATATTAATATCAATTATTTCTGTTATATGAATTGTAATTTACTTTAAATAACTAGGCTCGATTTTAATTTGATTGCAAAAATCTTTAACTCACCCCGAGTACAGTATCCTGTGAAAAGGATTGTTCTGTCGTCTTTCACGTAAAGGCTAGTCGAGTCGACTGGTTTTGATGAGCAGTAATAGAAGAAGAGTTGCTTTAGTCAATTATGTTTAAAAGAGCGAGTTCGACAACTCAGTTCAGAAAATGAACAGTGTTATGACTATCATTGTGAGTCATGTGTGCTGTAGAAGGCCTTGCAAGCTAATACAGGGACCCAAATTATTGACATGCCATGAAAGCGTAGTTCGGTAGAAGACACGATTAATTGATTGATAAGTATTAAATTTGATGTTAGCGCATGGGAGTCTCTTCCATTTAACTCACGTGTACGCTGTTTGCTGATAATGTGCGCTCTCGCCTCTCTGTGTTTGTGGTTCTCTCTGTCAGTCTATATGTATGTATGTGTGTGCGCACTGTTTGCAGGTTTCCGACTGTCCTGTGATGGACAGAACAACGGTTCGGCAATGCACACTCGTGTTGATATCTTAGGGGACCAAATAATTTCATCACACACGGTCTCCCCTGAGAGCTTCTTTGTTATGCAGCCGGTCAAAACGTTCATTTTCCTGCAGTATCCGAAGACTCGTTAAGCTCTTAGTCTACCCTATGCTAGGCCCATTCAATTCTATTCAGACACACTCTTTTACCCATGTTAGTGCATGATGGTATTACCGCGTAAGATTTTTCGAGTATTCTGCTCTCAGGGTTTTTAATTTAATGTTGAATAGAATTTTTGTTATACCTGATTACACAATATGGCTGAAATCCTTCGAAAAATAGGTAAAGGGAGTCAAACCAAGAAATTAGTATTCTCAAGAAATACAGGATCTGCACATGAAAATTCTACAAATACAGTAAGTACAGCTTCCAAATATGGTCATAAGAGTGTAGGAGGTTTTTGAGTATGGCAAAGCACATCAAAGTTTTTTATTTATTATTTTATTTACTTATTATTATTATTTGTGCCTGTATTTAGTACTGCGAAACTGACAGTGTCGACACCTCAAGGAAAGGCCCAGTATGTGGCGTGGTTCATTGAGGACAGAACGTAAATCTCGAGCGAAATACCGACGGACACCACCAATAGGAGGCATAAGATGGTCATGGAACCTTTAAGTGTCCTTTGGGAGGGTGGGTCGGGGCCTGCGAGCACAACATGAGGCTTTTCAGAACCCCCGGTTATAAAGTTGTGGTAGTTTACTCTCCCAAAGCTACGGAAGATAGTATGATCCGGATGAACCACTCCAGACACTGGGGTGTCGACATTCTCGGTTTTCCACATTAAATACAAATAATATATAAATAAATAAAATACTAAACTTCATGTGTTGCTCTAGTATAAGCAAAAAAACCGCATTACTTTTGTCGCCCCATTCAGATTCTATATTTATTCAAATTATCAATGGATTAATGTGGACACTTTTTATATTGCTCTTATTTACTAAATTGAGTGTTTGTGTTAGATTGAAATGCAATGTCCCACATCAGTTTAAAAAGTAGCTGAATCTTAGCATGAATGTGTTCTTTGTGTAGGACGTTCCCCTTTTTAAGTAACACAAGACCGACTGTATTCAGTGCGATTTGACTTTGTTTCTTCAGTTTCCTTTACCCCAGAGTTCGGGACAGTATCTTTAGGCCCACGCCATGAAATCTGTCTTTCCACATCTTCCTGAATTTTACCATCCACAGCAACTTTCTTCTTTGCAAGGGATATTTTTGACAGTACAAAATACTGATTTGGAGCCTGAATTAAATTTGATTCCAGAACCTGTTAAAAAGGTATTGTAGTCTTGCTACTTGAACCTAAATTTAATAGGGAGGGGATTATGCTACGTGCATCAAACACAATGGACTGCCAGTGAGAAATATTCCTAAAATAATGTGCTACTAGAACTAATGTGTTTTCGGGTAAACAGTCCGACTGATGCAAAGTTGCTAGTGGACTTCATTGCCGAGCCACTTGTTCTGCTCTTCACACACAACAGTACTACTTCTGTCTCATTGAATGTCGGTCTGTTTCAACAACTTCCACTTTTATGAATGCTGAAGAAATTCCTTCTGTTTTGTCGTAGTCATCCAATGGTATATGCACGTTCTTTCGTCGAACAGTTGATACATATTCAGTTGATAATTAAATTCTCTATTACAAAGCATGCAGGTTTACCGCCGCTATTTTAGGGCGTGGTTTTTAAATTATTGATCTTTATTTCACACCATCTCATTTGGAATTTGACTTTTGTCACCTGCATGATTTATATTTCGAATTATAAACTCACAGTTGAATGAAGTAGGTTTAATGGAAGTTGGAGAAACTGTATTTCAAATGTCTTTCACGTTTCTTCTATCTCTTATTGCTTACAGAGAGTTCATTGTTTTCTTTCGAGATATTTAGTATTTATTAGGGTTTAAATTGTCGCTGAAACACTTCGCCGTCTCTTTTTGAGGAGGAAAACGTGCCAGCATCATACAATTTAAGCCCTATCAGTTCAGTTACAAGACATTACCATGCACTAAAAAGTAAATATGAAATTTCCCCCCACAGGGTACATTGTAGCAGTTCTGTGCTGTTGCATGTTTATGTGTTTCTAATTGTCTTGCCTGTTTCTTACGTTTTATATTATGTGACGACGGCCTGCGATTTAATTAATAAAGTAATTACAGTGTAACACAGAAAACACCACCTTTATGCCCGACAGAAGTGCGTTCTACGCAAGGGCCGTAACGATACATCTTGAATGTAATGCGAACCTTATCACGTATAACATACTGTTTTGATTTGTCAAAGAGGGTTACTTTTTCCAAGATTTGTTTTGGCGATTTTTATTATACGATATAATTGTTCGGCAAAACTGCCTTGTCTAGGGGAATATTCAGCGAAGTTGCTTCTTCATGAAGCTGTAAACACATCTTGCCGAAAGATTAATAAGTGCAACCAAAGCATGCAATGCGGTTTGTTTTTACTTAAAGGGTATTTCATACATATCTTGCGATAATGAATTGCTTTATTGGATTCAATAAGTAACAAGATGGCATACAAAAAGTTGGCATAGAAATGTAGCAGGATTTATATTCTCATGAACTGAGTGTACCAATCTGGGGAAGATTAATATTGCCACTATGAAATTTAATTTAAATGTAAAAATGAAGAAACAAAAAAATATCAGTACAAAATGTCTTTATATTTGTACAATTTGATTAAACGGTTTCTAAGTTACGTAAGTACAATGGCCTCGCTAATGATTCTCGTAGCCTCGTTCTGCCTGTCAGATAAATACGGGGCAGTAATCACAGTAGAATGCACGAGGTTCCGGTCGTATCATACGTGATTCTTAATTAATCTTCACCTTATCATCCATTAAAAGTCAACATGTTAGGCATCAAAAATGAAATTCTATTTTTAGTGTGATTTTGCTTAACTTTCTTTACTTAGTGATTCCTAAGAGTATAAAATTTAACAGTGGAATTCTCTAATTTAGTTGATGCAATGCATTCAGCAGATTACTTCCTTTGGATTTGGAATCCCTCCTATCCGGTGCACAGTTGTTTGATAACGGTTGACAGGAGGAAGCGTATAATTTGGGACTTTTGATAAACATATACATAGATCACTCTGTACGTTGTATGAATATCAATGGGGTGATGCAATCAAAGTTACGTTAACGGTTGTGTTATGACCCAAAGATCTGAGATGAAAACAAATAAGGATCAGTCAGCCGAAATTCAATAGGACTTCCCTCACATGTCAAGAGTTTTGTAACGTCGCTCAATTTAGGTCCACTTCTGTTTAAAAGTTTTGAAGACGTTTCGATTAATTTTACAAAAATTTTTTTATATTCACGACAATTGCTCTTCAAGTCATAATTTTAATCCCCTGAAGTACTGTAGGCAGTGTGACCTGCTGCAGTTCAGAATTAACCCAGAGATTTTGAATATTTGCGTGACCGGCATAAAGTTTTGAATGGCGGATTCTTCAACAAAACAGTAGGTAAAAACGGAAATGAACAAGTGGATGCCGAGCGGGACTCAAAGCCTTTACCAGGAAGAGGGGAGACAAGACGCATATCCTTTCTGGCACCAACAACTAATCTGCACACTGCGTGTTATACTCCATCGTTTCTTTTATTCTCCTCGGAAAATATTCTTCCCCCCCCCCCTGGTTCGATAGCCCTAGTCCTTGACGAGGTTGCGATATCATGATCAGACACACCACGCTCGGTAGGACTTCTCTTGAAGAGTGGACAACCCGTCGCAGACGCCTCTACCTGACAGCACACAACGCTCGCAAGATACATCCATGTCCCAGGCGGGATTCGAACCCGCAATCCGAGAAAGCGAGCGGCCGCAGACCCACGCCTTATCCCGCGCGGCCACTGGGATCCGGGGAATATGAAATTGCATATATTTAATCCCCATTTCCTAGCCACATTTTTTACATGCCCACCGAATAATAACAAATTCGTAATTAAAATATGGGACTTTTTCAGTTTAATATCTACTTTCTAGTGTAGAAGAAGGCGTATCACTGTGCACATAAGAAGGAGACATTGAAACAGAGATTGTCTTGCCGTCCTGAAAAGAATGTGAATGACAACTCTGATGATAAGGTGATGATTCTGAATTGTTTATAACTTTCAAGCCCCATTTCTCTGATTGAAACAACTGCCGTATTCTTCAATGAAATGGAAAAAGGCCGATCATTAAGTAAGAGATAATCTTCTTCCACGGTTTTTACTTTTTCTACACTGCGTTCGAATGCTATAAATTCTAAGCCATGACTTTCACATTACTTTCTACAATTTCCTTGGGCGAATGTAATAAATTAGATGTCCACAGCAAGTAAACATATGCACTTTACATATAAGTTGGAATAAATACAAATTTCTTCTATGCTCACCTCTTAAAGCGTAAGAGTAAAAGAAAGCAGTTGTCCCTGAACCTGCTGAATTAACTGCCGTAGGGCCCGATTAAGTAAATTTTTAACCTACATACCGTGACGTCCCTGACATTAACGTGTGATAAAGTAGCAGACTGCGCCTTAACTGAGATACGTTGCAACGCCAGGGTCCATTTATTTATTTCCTGAGTAAAAAATATATTCCCAGTAAAACGTCTCTGTTAAAGCAGTGGCAATTTCCAGCACTACGATAGAGTTTTATATACTCGTAGCTACAGTTTTACAGTGTCCCTGTTGAACGAAGCACTAGCAGTGCCGCTTCAATCGGGCTGACTGCTATAGTCCTTGGACTATGGTGATATTTTGTCACTGAACTAAGAAGGGTGCTCACGAAGGCACACCTTAAGCAAAGTCAATAATACGTCCCTACACTGAGAATTATACTGACGATTGCAAAACAGTGGTTATGTATTTGTCTAAGATGCAATGATTTCCATCATCTGAGCGATGTACTGACATTCCTCTGTGTTGGGACATAGTTCTGAGCCATTGTTTTACCGTGGCCTTCACTTATACGAGACACTGACGATGTCATTTCGCTAGAGCACAGTTATTTAGGTCCCACAGAATGCATCCTGGGGTAAGAAAATGAGTCTTACAGTGTTCCTGAAGTAAACAAGGCATTGACAATACCGCTGCACGAGAGCCCCGTTCTTGCAGGAGTTGGCGCACAAGCTGAGTCGCAGTTTCGACATGAAAGAAGACCAGGAGCTGCTGGAAACTGAAGCATCAATGAGGCGCCATCAGTCAATGCAGCGTCTCTCCAGAGGGGAACTCGTTGATTCACACATGGATGAGGACTTGGTAAGGAATCTGAAGAACACAGTTTTACCGTTTGTTAAAGTGTCGTATTGATGAAACCGTTCTGCACATTCCGATTCTAGAGCCGGATACACTGAGGGCAGAATGCGATATTCTGGGTTGTGGCACTTTAACACGAAGAAATAATCAAAGTTTCCGTCGAAACATTAAAAACACTAGGTGAGTATGCAGTGTCACAAGCCAGAAGATAATAATCTAAGCTTGCAGGGCCGTGAAATCTTCAGAGTTTATATTCAGCTTAGGGCTTCAGGTGTGAAACAAAATGTGAAGTGGGGAAATATTGGGTGCTTCTTTATTATGCAGGGTGCACTTGTCGTGCCCGACCAGCAGGGGAATCTCCGAATCACTGTCAAGAAGACCAAGCCCATCCTCGGAATCGCAATCGAGGGTGGCGCCAACACTAAGCACCCTCTGCCTCGTATTATCAACATTCATGTAAGTACCTCTATTCAACCATTTTGTGCCAGCTTGATCAGGTGTTAGCGTGACTCGCCCGAAATGTTAGCCTTCACACGGAGGACTTTGTTCCACAAAATAAGTCAGATTGATACAATCTTCAACGCCTTGCAATTTCTGATATTTCTGATCAAGGATTAATACATTATGTAGAGGTAACCAATTCAGTCAGAATCAAAATTAGATACCTGCGCACCGAAAGAAAATGGGACTACGAAATATGCGTAGGCCTAGGTCATACTAGTCGGAAAATCTCAAATGAAGAGGCCACTTGGGACACTAGATGTAGTTAGGATGACATTGAAATACACAGTAAATAAAATGGGCGTGAATAATGCACTGCATTAATGTGTTCCGGAATACTGTTTAAATGGGTGTTGCAAACACGGTGATGAACTTTCGAATTCCGAAGAACGACTTTTTCGAAATTTGTCTGCGATTTGTAGCACCTTAACTTATAAACCCTGCCACCCTCGTCAAATGACTTGAGGAATTTTAAGAAAAATCAGTGCTACAAAGTCATCTCATAATTTCTTGTTTTCGATGCATATCCTTCGCACATTAATTATTGTGTACTTTCAGGAAAATGGCGCCGCTTTCGAAGCCGGAGGCTTGGAGGTGGGTCAGCTTATCCTGGAAGTGGACGGACAAAAAGTCGAGGGTAAGGATTTCGTTGAACGTCGATTTTACACGATGGAAGGAATTAAAGCAGTGGGTGAATCAGGTCCGTCCGTCCGTCCATCTGTCTGGTAGCAGCAGCACCACAATAACGCTCTGAACAAAAATCGATGTGATTCTAGTAATGTATGCGTACGTTTTGTCTATAATGTTGAACTGTAATCTTCAAGGTGGGATTAAAAATTTGTATTTTTAGCACCCCCCCCCCTTTCTGCGCTCAAGGTTTAGGCCTACGTGAGCCATGCCTTGTAAATATGTCAGAGATCAGCTAGTAGACGAGACGTTCGTTCTAACTGACAGCTTTCGCCATGGCGCACGTTGTGTAAGACATAGTATTATAAACTAGTGATTTTTTTTAAATCGTTTAGGTCCCGGCTTTTTTCCCCGGGTGTAGAGCGGGCGGGGCCTGAAGTTGCCCCCTGACCTCCATCTAGAGCCGAGCTTCAAGATTAATGGAGCGATATACCTGCTCCCCCTGTATTTCTTTAGGGCGTCGACATGGTAAACTTCACCTTTTGTTCAGCACTTTTAAATATATATTGACATATCACCCTACTGGTACGTACAACTGAAGATATTTTCTGTCGCTGTTCCTCTCCATGAGCGCAGGCTAACCACCTTCACTCGAAAAAACGTGTTATTGTTGCATGATGTGCTTAGTTCATTCAAATACCACAGTCGCTGGCTTCCAGCTTTGCCCACCTCATTGTCCACACTCATTCTACTACAGGACGTCTATAGTGGAAGGCGCTTTATCAATTAACACAGCAATCATTAAACTTCTTGATCGAATAGTTAGCATTGCTTCTTCAGGTTCAGGAGGTACCTGGTTCGAATCTCGACAGGTTTACTGGCTGCACTAAGATTTCTAGTTCTTTTTTCTGATTAACACCAGGCGAGCGTTTGGAGGCTTCTACTTACGACTGTAAAGATCCATTACTTAAGCCTGGTACAAGATGGTTAGATGACGAAGGTAAAACCTCCTCTCACGGTACCAGTAGGCAGCAGTCACATACATTATTATATATTTACTGTGGATGATTTTGTGTTGCAGGTCTGCAGCACCAGGATGTAGCACGACTGATAGCAGAATCGTTTGCCCGGCGGGAACGCCATGACATCGAATTTCTCGTGGTAGAAGCCAAGAAGTCCAACTTGGAACCGAAACCAACAGCGCTTATTTTTTTAGAAGCCTAGCAGCTGCTCTCCCTGCCCTGAGCCTGAGGCGCCACCCCCCAAGTGGACCCCTCGCAACCTGCTCAGCTTCCCACGAAGTAGCCTTAACTCATTGTTGGTGTGATGACAGAAGTAGCCTTAGTTGTACCTGGTTTGACTCACGTGGTGTGCGAGTTATTAATGTCATCTGTGTGTGAGGGGTTGATAAGCATGTGTCCAGGTTCCAGGTCAGGGAGCTCCGTTAAGCCTTTTTCTTTCTCTTCCCTACATTTGACAGTATTCGGAGTGTTAGGTGGAGGGAACAGAATTCGAAGCAACGTGGACTGTTCATAACTTCATCAAGTGTGCCAAAGCAATGAAGAAGAGAGGGCCAGCTTACTATTTTGTGCTTACAGTTGCAAGTTTCCTACACTCTTACATATGTATGCAAAATGTTCTATAACTTAATGCCTTTATATGTGGCCAAAGCCTCATCTTTATGTACAGTACTAATTGCGATGCAGAGCTGATATCTGGTCTGTTGAAATGCCGTCAGAGATCACCGTGGTAAGTAGATCGCCGTGATCCATCACTGACACGGCAGGTACCGGATAATCCATTATTTTTTTACCGTGACCGCAACTGGCTTGCACCCCTAAGAGAGCAAAGTTGACAACAGCTGGTATACTCAGGTTAATACAACAACAATGGAAAATTGAAGGGGCAATCGTTCATAACTGCTTTGTTAACTTTGAATGAGGATGACACCAGGTAATATTCATTGGTGAAGAAAAATAGCCAGAACTAAAATGAAACAAAATTCATCAAAACTTTAATTAAACTTAAGGTCTGTCTTCTTGCAGCAAAGGTCCATTTCAGTCTGACAGAAGTGACAATGGCATTTCTGACAGACAGTACGATAAATGAGTCTCAGTTTCCTCCACATGCAGTAGTTTAGTTTCACCTGTCACTAATTATTTCTATGGGTGATACTAGATGCTATTTACACACAGCCCCTTGCAAGAGACTCAGCCAGTACATTACCAAAACATAAGCCCTGTTCTGGGGGTTCATATTTTACCTAACTCTTAATTATTTTACTTTTATTTCGCAGGGAATCCAAACTTTAATAATGTCTTTCCTGCAGCCTTGATCTCAGTCCTGAAGTAGCAGCTTCTGTGTTTGGTAACTCATACAGCAACATATTCTAATCCCTTATTATCACGATTCAATAACATTGGATACGATACTTGTGGTTGTCTAATATTTAGGGATTTAAATTTTTAAAAACAAAAAACCAGGACCCTTAATAACATTAAATAGCGAAGGGACGACAACATTTTTAACCTGTCAGACAATGAAGAAAGTAGATGAGTTTAGTAATATACCATGACACAATGCAGATAAAAAATTGTGGCCTACAACAACAACAAAAATAATACCCAAAACTAGCCCTAATTACTGATAAACACAGATATGACCAGGCTGCTGAAGTTTTCGTTAGGAAATGGCAAAACAGATTAATCTTATTGAGGAACTATGTTCTAACATATTATGAACATGAGCCACAAGTCTCCCTGGAAAACGGCAACTACAAACACTACTGGGATCGCACCCTATTATTAATGGACAAGGCTGTTCCTTTCAATTGGCCAGACATAACATTGGTGGGTGAAAAAAGAAGGAAGCTGCATTCAATGCATAGCAATTCCATTAACCCACAATTGCAGAAAAACAAAGGATTTATTCTTTGAAACCAACCAACAGTGGCAACTGAACAAGATTATTGTTATTCCACTGTCTTCTTTGCTATGGACTCATCCCCAACTTGTTTAATCGAAGCCTCCATTTACAGCCAGGCCTAGTGTCCCAGGTACAGAAAGTGGGGTAACGAAACACCTGTTCCACCGTGAGAAAATTTTTCAAAGTTGAAGTCCAGTTATCCGATAGAGAGGCTGATAACCCATAATCGTGTCATTTTACCATGTTCCCGGCTTTATACACTCATTTCAATATTCCGTGATGCAATCCCCCCCCCCCCC
>Ga0131853_10020257_pt1 | contig 12083 bp, 3 predicted proteins | sample TergutLab28metaG_FD_92764 | JGI IMG/M metagenome (GOLD analysis project Ga0131853, IMG submission 92764) | Labiotermes labralis P1 segment gut microbial communities from Petit-Saut dam, French Guiana - Lab288 P1 (version 2) (version 2) | ecosystem: Host-associated > Arthropoda: Insects >...
GCGCGTCTTGGAGCGGACGACATCAGTAACCGATGACAGTCCCCGCTCTGCAGTACTGAGTTCCACGTTAAGAGAAAGACTGCATGGAGCTGGAGTAAGTATAATTGTTTCACTGACAAACGACGTGCTTTCTTTGAATGACTTGTCCATATAGAAATATTGTGAACAATAACTGCCGGTATAATATTGAAAGAAGACATCCAATTGTGTTTCATAAACTAAATAGTAAAGAAATCTGGTCAGCACAACTACTTTTCACAACAACAACAAAATTGTTTCTGTAATGCACTACGTGTTTCGACCCTTCAGGGTTTACGTATTGAGGAACCAGGCCTTCTGGGTTGCTGCACCGTGTGGATGGGTGATTTGTTCCCGGCGTTTCGAAGGAATGTACCGCGTTCATCTTCAGCGCTATGAGTAAGTGAATTGACTCAACCCTGAACAGGAAGGCAGTAGGTTTCTTCAAAACGCTGGAAATAAATTACCCAACCAGACGGTGCAACAACCCAGAAGACCAGGTTCTTCAACAATCATTCGGTGAAAATCCCAAATCATGATTAGTGTATTATTGAGATTATTTTGTGTTTCGTATTTATTGTGTCGTTTTCACGTGCTATTGAGTTTCTTCGAATGGAACGATTGGCATTGTAGTAATATTTGGATGTAAATCTCCATTTAAAAAATTGAAGGAAGATGGGAACGATATTATAATAATACTGTTCGGTACTGAATATTCGTGCTAAAAATTCTAAGAATGTGACTGTTTTCAACGCAGATTATTGGTGTTGCAGTCCAAGTGCCCGGAATGGGAGATAAGTACCGTCGTTTACTGCTATTGTACATTCTTGTAAAACTCACTCACATCTAATGTTTTTAAACACTGCCATTGTTCCCCGGCTGAAAAGTGAGGGAACGGTTTTTGACGCGAAAAATAGTGAACCATTTTACCATCCTTCCAAGTGACAGCTGAAGAAAAAAGTGAGTTTTGTTTTTTGTTGTAATGTCTCTAAGACAGCAGTAATGTGATGAATTAAACCAATTTTAAATTATTTAATTCTGTAATGACCTTTCGTGTGAAGAATGGATGCGCGCAATGTTGATGAATGCGTGATTCAGGACTTAGGAGCGATGAAATTCTCATGAAATGTAGCAAGAAAACTACAAATAACAAAGAGCGGACGCCAATGTCTCCATTTATCTTAACTAAAATGTATACACAAGGACAATAGGAGAGCGGGACTTTATTTTAAATGCCCATGATATATCAGGTAAGAATTTTAGACACCTATATTTTATTTTTAGACAAGACATCCATGTTGTGTATTAAATATACATATCTAAGAGAAGAAGGATGCAGAATCACAGTCTAAACACAACTTTATCTTATATATAATACGGCATATAAGATACAATAATACAGATGAATTTACATGGCTCTTTTGTTTTGCGGAAGACGTTAACCGAGTTAAGTGGCTCAATCTCTGAACGCTTGTATGGGCCTATTTGGGACATGCCCCGTTGGAATACATCAGAGAAACTACTATGCAGAATGTTTTCACTCAGTCCATTCAGGCCAACGCCGGGGCTCGTATAGCAGCGACAATTGCTTTCTTCCGTATCTGATAACGTGTTGTCCACCAGTAATCCTACCATTAAACTCTATGTGAATTGATGTGACAATGTTATTAAATAAGCAATGAGACAATGAGATTTACAAAACTGGAGGTTTGCATTAGGAAAGAAGGTACACGAGCTCTACGTGAAATTAATTTATTTCATTGCAGCCGTTTCAGCGTCCAGTTTTGGCACCAGTTATTATCGTCATGATAAACCAACGCTGTGGCTTTGCATGCTTTCTTCTTGTACTGAAGTTGTGGATGCGGTTCTTTCAAGACATGTTTGTTGCATCGGGTATTCGTGCATACATGCATGCACAGTTCAGCTCCCTTATCTTGAAACTTTTTGGGTTTAGAGGTGGTGTAAGACGAAGGGAAAGGGAGGAGCAGAGTAGTACCTGTTTTGTGGCGCGAAATGTCAGTGAAAAATAACAGTTCCAAATACATCGGCCGCTAGAACATTAGGAGCCAGCACCCTAATGTAAGTGAGCAATGCTGTTGCACAAGTAGTAGTAGTATAATCTTAGTAGTAGTTGCTGAGTCATATACCCTCGCCAGACAAATACCCGCCCCATTTGACCGCATTCCTTTAAATGCCTTCCAAGTCTCTAGTTACCAGAACTGAACACTAGTCTATTGTTGTTAGCCTGCGGCTGGTCGACTACGGTACAGAGGCAGGTAAGGTGATCGGTGATGTTACGAATCATTTTATTCTACATGTTGGTAGTAATGGAGTGACTGACTTACGAGTGCATTAAAGCCATACACTTATGTAATTGCTCGCAATGTAAAGGCTTGTCTGCTTGTACCGAGTAAACGCAAAGATTCGGTGCAATTCTTTCTTACACAGGCGCAGTACGTAGATGATGAAACTGACACAACAAAAGTATTATATTTTAGATGGATAGCTGCTGTGGTTACTAGCAGTAAAAGAACTGATCCGTCAGAATGGCATTTTATTAAAAGCCGTATTTTCATAACGTGTCGAACTATGACCTTGTTTCACACTTCACGCATTTAGGATATGATTGCAGGATTCGCGGGAGTGAAGGCCTTCAGCTGTTTCCGGTTTCATTAGTGTGAAGACAACGCACTTTCTGAATGCTAGAAATAGTTTTATTTACATATTGAATCCTGATAGAAGAAAGACTACATAGTTTGCTCGAATAATGATGTACAGATATGTTAAATTCATGTACATTCACCATATTCTTGAAGTATAAGTTTAAAGTGAAACACATCTTTGAGAGCCACAATTAAATGGTGCCGGAAAGTGTAGTATATTTCCTTTACGTTACCGAGTTCCCATCATTCCTAGCGGTAAACAGCTGTGGTGCTGCCACTAATGGCAGCTAGTACAATGGGACGACGTCTGCTAAGAATATTGAGAAAGGGTATGTAAACGTCTATCGACCAGTTTGCCATTTCACTTGTTTAGCCACAAATGGTTCCATGTAAATAAAAACCTTTTATATTTTAAGTCCAAATTATTATTTTGAAGATCAGTAGGAAGGTACAGAGTTCGTCTTTGTTCGTGAGTGTATTGTTTTGTTTTATCAGTTCCAAACAGCGCAGTAAATGCTGCAGTAATCATTTTTATAATCTTATTCAGCGGACTGGGGGTTTGTTTGGAATTTCGTGTTGTCTGCAGGGATTAATTAATCGCGTCCTATGTATGCTGGCTGTATTAAATATTAATTGTTGTGTTTGTTGCTTACAAAAGGTTGAGTCATAACGAGCAATTTTATTTCGTTTGTGTGCTTCGAACTGTAAATGGGACGTACAGTGTGAAAATGTAGAATTGAAATATATCTAATCATACCTGTTTTAGTGCATTTTTTTTTGCCCCTATATGGGTGTACCACTAATAGGATTATCAAAGAATTTGCTACGCATAATGTAATAATTTATTTTGTTCATTGTTTTCTGAAGGGAATTATTGAATTTAACGTCAAAACGTACGTGTTGGTTTTGTGATATGGCAACTGAATTTGGGCTGGAAATACAGAATCTCTGTATTTGGCTGCTTGTTAAAAAAAAAAAAAGGCTTTCGTGCGTGAAGTAAAAGTGAGGCCATTTGGAATTTGTGAGATCATTCACACGTTAGATAATTTAGTGATACTGATAATTTTGTGCTTGTAGATGATTTAAGACGTTTACAACATTTGATGCCGATGTTTATCCTTTTTTTGGTGGTCACCAAGTGGGCTGTGTTTTTTATTTTTTGGTGATCTTGCTTTCTCCAGTGTGAAATGATTATTCTATAGTTCTTGCTTAAACTTAATGGTGTTCATCTAGAGGGTTATGGAGTAGTTAGTTTGCACTGATGATGAGACTGCAAGGTTTTTCAAGGATGTGGCACTACAGCTCGCTTGGTAAGGGATCATTACTCACAACACATTAAATCCGTAATTGTAAGCTTAGAGAGTTTGGGTCTCTGATAATGCTTCATGTGTGAAAATACTACATAATAGTTATACACTTCAAACTTTTTTTTTATCAGGGATTTGACTGTTTGAGATGAGTGGGGATGACATTTTTGCAATTGTATTTTGAAAGGGTACATAGTTCACAGAGAACCCAATGTTACATCTTAAATAATTGGTACTTACCGATTACCTTGGTCTAATCAACCTGTCATGTCCATTTCACTTTTTATATTACCTTGTCTCCTTTCTGTCTCTATTTTGTGTTGTTTAATACTGTTTCTGCATATTAGCCCTTTGTATCAGATTTTGTAGTCTCCCTAATCATGCAACTACTGTCCAGAATAGATGTGTTTCACATGCATATATGTACAGTTTTTCTGTAATTTACTGTTACGTATGTGCCGGATCAGGTACCTGTGTACTAAAAATCGGTGAAGTCCAGGCAGTAACCATAAAAGTTTGATGAAGCAGTGCTACATAAACACACATGGATGAGTGCACGTGTAATAAACTTTTGAACATTACAAATATCATGAAAGAAGTGATTACAAAGTCTATACTTTTGCTGAATAATAAGGATGTAATCTGTCACCACACAGCTTTTCTTTTAGCATATCCAAAGTAGCTGCATGTTTTGGCTACATACGTGAAGCAACCGTCATCACAAAATATAAAAAGAAAATTACATATCTGTGGCCACACATATGATTATAAAATGTATGGCTGAGATCTCATCCTTACCTAATGTATGTGTGAATGTCACATGACTACAGGTATGTAATTTTCTTTTTATATTTTCTGATACATGTGGACTGATGATAGCCGCTTTACACAGCAAAAACATATAGCTGTTTCAGAGTTGCTACAATAAAAGTTGTGTATCGACAGATTACGTCCTTGTTATTGCGTATTATGGAACACAATGAGAATGTCACACCTTAAGATTATACTACTGCTGCTTCATCTATGGCAACAGGTTTTTGGCTAGTTTTCTGGTATTGTGGGAGCAGTGATTCTATAACTGACATAATTGGTCTAGTTCTATGGGGACTTTGCCTTACATAATATACCCATGTGATAGTGAGTGAGTTATACCCCACTTGCCATGGTTACCAGTGATGTCACATGCAGGTTGCAGTGGTTACATTGAAGGTTGAGGGAGACTGTTCTCCATAAGGTAGATGCCAAAACTGAAGAAACAGTTGAGATTAAGCAAATACTGCAGTGCAGCACAACCAAGTGACACTATCCCATAGATGAATCTAATGTTTGATTTATTCTGAGACTAAAATAATTGATGAAAGAGGTTGAGGAGTAGAGTGAATTTTATGGTGGCCATGATGGACTCTTGGGTAGTTGCTGGTCACATTCTGTTCAATCCCTAATGTTACCCACCAACCCAATCACCAGCTTGCTCCATTGTTGCATGTCAGAGAGGTTGTCAGGTGTGTGCAGTCACTATTTACACTTATGTACGGTACAAATGTTAAATGTAGTTGCAACAAGAAGTATTGTTACACATTATAAAAAGAAAGTGTCCTGTTGTGCCTTTCCAAAATAGGACAACAGCATACAAATATATGAAAAGGTTTTGTTCAATAGGTTCCATTCTAGAGAGTAAGAAATATTAAGAAGAGGCACTGAGGAAAACCTAGAAAAAATTGATGTTGGACTGTAGAAATTTCCAAGAATATCATTGGCTCAACTTGCACAATTTGCACAACATATGTGTGTGTCCATGCATGCATGTGTGCATGTGCATCATGAGTAAGAAATGCAGTGAAACGGGTGCACATGCATCCATGTATGACAGCAGTAGTTAACAAAATATAGCATGGATCATGTAGAAAGACTGTATTGTGTGGACTGGTACCTTCATGGCATGCATGGTGGAGAAATAGACTTAACATTCAGTGTACTACATTGAACTAAAATGAATGGACCTTCACTCACAGCAGGTTGGAATGTCAATGTTTGCTCTGCTGCCTGCCATCATATGAAACACTCCTAGTGTAGAGCAATGTGTGATGTCATTTAGACAGATATCTCTGTGTTACCTGTTGTTTTTGTAATTTAGTGTCTAGGTTCTCTGCTAGATTTATGGAGATGGCTGTCCTTATGTGTGTTGAGAAATTTCACTGAATGGAATATAATAGATCCTTTGTAGGTTTGTGCTGGTATAGAGGCCGAGTGAAAGAACTGTAAAATGGTTAATGTTATGGGTGGAATAGTATCATGCAGTCTTTATTAATCATATCTCCCCTATTTTGTAAAGAAGGGACAACCCACAAAGCATAAATTTTACAGGAGAAGCAAGAAAATGGCTCTAATTTACCTATTACAGACACTTTGAGAAGTATATCTCCCACCCTTCTTGGTTAGTCATGAAGATAGAGTTGTCATCTTTTTGCATATCATGGAGGACCATTAGTTGTATGATTCACTGCAGGTAACTCATTTTAGGTCGAAGTGGTAGTTAGCCAGTTTTTACAACATAGGGGTTCTATACATATCCACCACATATGCAGACTGATGTTGTGATGACATTTTTGTTTATACAGATTCTACAGCAAAGAGAAATGTGAGAAATGAATGTAAAAAGGTAATAAGCCTAGTTATTCTGTGTAATATTCAGGTGCTGCATTGATGTCCAAATTCAGACAGCTCTATTAATATTTGCTACCAAAAGCTGACATTTTTGTCTTCAGGGGTGGTGAAAGTGTTACAGAGCACAATTTTGGACTGAACAGGGAAATTTGAGCGTATAGCGTAACCAGTGTGATGTAATTGGAAGTTTCCAAGTTTAAACTTGCATGCACAGCCAACACTTTTGACTAGACAGGGATCATACAAAGTACCAAATATGACAGTAGTTTGTAGTGTTGCAGTATGAAATTGTCAGCATAAAAAAAAATTTTGGTATGAAAAAAACACTTGTGGTCATGGTCATTGGCTGATGTCCTTGAATTACAATGAAAGTAGGGCTGATTTTGAGAGGAATGTTTGTTGACATTGCAGTGATTTATTAGTGAATGATTCCTACTAAGCAGGTTGGTGATTTTGTTGTAAGGTACAGATTTGTGTTCAGAAGGTACATAGTTTTAATGTTGGCCAATTTACTGAGAGTCCTGACTTGAATTGTTTTTTCCTCACCCTCTCCAAGTAAATACTGTGATAGTATTTTTTAATTTTAATACTGTACATTCTTCATGCAGTTGTCTTATACACAAGTTCATTCCCAACTAATATGGTTTTAATGCTGCTACATGTTTCTGCTGCAAACTACGGCTGTCCTCAGGGAGCTACAGATGTTGAAATGTACAGTATTCTCTATGAGCTGTCCAATATAAATGGTTAAGTATTAATACATATTAGTGGCATTGCATGAATCTACAGTATTATTAAAATTAAATTATAGCACATGTGAAGCAAAAAATGTAGTAATTGAAACATTTAGTGATGTCTAGATGCTGCATTTTTATGTCGTTCTAATGAGTCACTTATGTTATAATTTTAATTTGATTTTAATAATATTGTATATTTATGTAATGACTGCAATTTGCAGTGAAAATGTGTAGCAGCTTTAAAACCAATTGTGCAGTTAGTTGGTAATAAACATGTCTGCTGGGGTAGTATCTTCACATAGGCTGTGACCATGTTTTAGGTCCTTACATACTATTTCACTTACTCTTCTCATTCAGCATTATATAATCTCTAGTTGAAACAGTATAATTAAATTACCTAATAATAATTATAATATTTTACATATTAGGTAAAAGTTCTAATTACTTTTGAAGGGGAGATTTGTACTGTCTGCCATATTTACATAATCCATACAGCAAATTTGTGGAATGTGAAAGTATAGAACAGAGTATTTATTGGTCTTGATTTATGTGATAATTTATTAAATAATTTACAACTGTCACATGCTGGTGTTATAAGCAACTGTCTTGAGGTTAATTCTTGAGCCTTAACTTGTTTCACATTAATTCATGCTTTGTTAGACTAGAGTGTAATGGATACCTGGTGGCCATTTGGTCTGTCACTCTTTTAATTGTGTCTCACATTTGCAGTTGCCCCTTTGAAATCTGAAGTTTACCTAAATAATAATGAAAACTCTGAATTTCCACCTCAGAGAAAACGGAAAATTACACAATGTTTCCTGAGATGGCAGTGCTGTTACAGTTGTAAAACTAAAGGATTTGAGATATGGGGTTATATACAACATGTAACATGTATAGAAGAAATGTGAATAGGACAATATATTTTCACTGTAAAAGCTGTAGAGAGATGCATGTGGAAAACCAAGATATAAAGCATGGATTAATATTAAAAGGGTTCTAAAGGAACTAGGGTATGGGGATATCAGCTGTCTTTGAGATGGTCTGTTGGCGGGCTTTTACCATCATCATGAAGAATCTTTGGATTTCTTAACATTAATGAATTAACGTGGACCATGGTAACTCATGGGCGAAGTACTGTGTAACACTGTCATAGAATGTGGCAGTCCCATGAATTCAGATGTGTTTAAATGAAATTCCTCAAATTTGGCTCAGTATATAAGAAATTAGTACAGGTGACTGCTGGATAATATGGTTGATTCATTCCCAGGAAAACCATGTTAAGTGAATTCTGGGTTCAGTGACAATACTGTAACTTGTAGTGCGTTGACAGGGTATGAACCTGAAGATTCTGAAATAATTTTAAAATTAAAAAGAGAGGAGCAGTACCTGTAACATAAGACTGAAGTGCGTTCTGAGTTTTGTATCTTGATTTAACCACTTTGCTTGCACTTTCCTAATTGAAATAATTTAAGTGCCTGTAGTGAAAATGAATTATGTTCTGATTCATTTTCTGCACACATTTACTACTGTTTGTTGTACCAACATACACAGAATGGAAACGGTGCTTGTTTGTGGATACAGTGTATGTAAATTTAAATTGATTTTACAGAAATTTTTATATGAAAATTCCTTTTATTCTTTAGATGAATATTTTGAACTAAAAAGAAAACTTATTTGTATATTATCTAAATTAGTTTTTGAAAGTTTGGCACATTATATATTTGTACATTTTTGTTTATTTTATTCTTTAACTACACATTTAGTTTTTGTATTTGTATTTTAGATCTCGTTTTATATGTAACATAACTGCATGAATGTATCAGTCTTTATCTGTTATACAGTGGTGTAGTAAATTATTTTTTGTACAGTAAGAACTGTATTAATTATTAATTTGGCATTTTTATGTTATTTGTTGTATTAAAATAATTTATATTATGTTAAATGCACACACATCATAGTAGGTCTAGTAACTGAAATTGTTGTTCACTTTTATACTGACTTCGCTTCTTGACTTCTTAAGCAAATATTTTTGTCACTTTTATGTACAGTATTGACTATTCCCAAACCCAGTTGAATTTTGTAATCCTGTAAGGATCCACAGAATGAGAATAAATAATAGGATGTGATGTATGTTCAGGATATATAGATAACAGTAACCATTATATTTACTCTGTTCATACCTTCGTCTGCAGATAAGACATGTGTATTTTTGCCCAAATTACCTGGCTTACAAATCACATGTGTGGAGCACTGTTGTGTTTAGTTTGTCAGGATATTTTGTAGGTTTCATTGACTGCCGTATTTCTTGCAATCATCCCGTGAACAACACGATTTTTAGAAGTAAGAATTTAAATTGGCACACAGTGAGTGTCATGATGTAAAGTATGCTATTTTTTAAGATTTTAACCCATACTGCATTTTACACGTCATCCAGCATCGTGCTGTAGCTTCCAGATTTACACTTTTGCAAAGCTGTGAAGAGCAGCATATCTCAATGCTAGGTTTCAAAGATTGCAAAGAGTAATTATTGATAACACAATTCCTCATGATAATGCCTGTTACTCCAACTGATAAGAGGTTAAAAGTGGGATTCCAAAAGGCTCAATTTGTGGCCCTTTACTGCTTCTTCTGTATATCAATGATTTGCCCAAAATAGCAACTAAGGGTGGTATATCGTCTTGTATGCGGATGATACAAGTAAAATAGTAACCAATTATAATGATGCAAATCTTAAAATAGTAATGACTGAAATATTTTTGATAAAAACAGATGGTTTAAAACTAACCTATTATCTTGAAACTTCAGTAAAACTCATGGCTTAGAATTCAGAACAAGAAATTTTGTTGATAACAACAATAATGTTTGCTATAATAATCATCACATCTCTAACACCACTTACACAAAGTTTTTGGGGTTAATCATGAATGATACTTTGTCCTAGAAATACCATATTGATGGAATAATGTTGAATTGAATTCAGCTTGTTTTGTGATTAGATCAGTTAAATCCATATTGCCCCAAGAAACTTTGAGAATGGTATATTTTTCTTACATACAATCCATTATAACGTACAGTATAATTTTTTCAGGCAATTCACCACCCAGCATTAAATATTCAGAATTAAAAAAAATTATCAGGATCATAACAAATTCAGCAATTAGGAATTGCTGCAGAAGTCTATTTAAAGAGATGAAATCACTACCTTTATGTTCAAAATACAAATATACTGTGTCATTATACACAGTGAGTAACAAACATCTGTACAAAAGAAATATGGAGATTCAACACTTTAATGCTAGATACAACACCAATCTTCATCCAACCACTTCCAATTTGTCTGAATTTCAGAAGGGGGCTTATTGTTCTGGAATAAAGATTTTTCAATCACCTCCCAGCAAACTTAAAAAGTTTGTTGAATGATTTGGAAGGTTTTCATCTTGCCCTAAAAAGGTTTCTTAACTCTAATTTATTTTATACCTAGGAGGAATTCTTTAACTATAGTAGATAACTACGCATGTTTTGTGTTTGTTTTTTAGGTCTGGGTAGTTTTATTGATTTGTCTCCACAATTCATAATTCCTATGACAAGGATTAGGAAAAGTCAATGTATTTAGATAAATACTGATGACTTTTGCTGCTTTTGTATTACTTGATATTTAAATTTAACTATGTTGTGTTTAATTTTATTTATGGAATGCTTGCTATGTGACCATTTCCACATCCTCATGATAATGTATCTGTGATTGGATTTATAGAAGGGAATAATGATGATGATGATGGGTGATTGTTACCTTCGTTGTGCCTGTCCAGGTATCTGCATGAAACAATTCGGCTGCCACTGGTTGGATATTCCTATAATTTGATACTGGGGACTGTCTAAAAAATTCAAGTTTGGTTAAAATAGGACAAAAGTATCGGGTACTTTACTTGGAGACCTAAGTACATTTATGTTAATATCTCTCTGAATTCTTCCTGGATGATAACAAGATTCAGAGTTAAGTTGCAGAGAGAATCATATCATGCAATTCATATGAAACAAATTTTTCTTGTCGAGACTGTTACAAATGTTCAGCACATAACTTCCGATTTGCATGCCAGGTGATTTAGATGAATATGCATATAATGATGATGTTAATACTTGTTATTGCTTTACACGAGATGAACCATGCATTCCGCATGATGGATGAGCAAGTCAAAAATTCATTCAGAGATCTGAATACACTGCAGTGTAGCATTATATGTACACTTCCTGTCTTGTTTATACTCATAATGTCGTGTGGAAGCTGACCAATGGTGCGAATTTTGCTTGCCAGCAGGAGCAAGAGATTTTTATTTTTCTCTACTCCAAAAGTCTAGATCATATTCAGGACTCACCATTCTTCCTATTTATTGGTTAGCAGGGTTTCCTTCCCTGGGGGTGTGAAGCTGATGAGGCAGGAAGCTGACCACTTGCCTCCTGGTGTAGGGATCCCATTTTCTAAAAACAAAAAACTGGGATTCATCACCATTTTGGTGATGGGGAGGGGTATGGGGGACGAAATTTTTGACCCATCACGTAAATGGAAAAGCTCCATAAATTGTGAAGTGAGAGAGAAAACCAACAAGATGCAACAGTTAGATGTTTATTTTCAACAATTTCTCAACATGTTTCGGGCATCATTATGCCCATCTTCAGGAGAACAAGACGTATGTTAC
>Ga0131853_10020259_pt1 | contig 12083 bp, 11 predicted proteins | sample TergutLab28metaG_FD_92764 | JGI IMG/M metagenome (GOLD analysis project Ga0131853, IMG submission 92764) | Labiotermes labralis P1 segment gut microbial communities from Petit-Saut dam, French Guiana - Lab288 P1 (version 2) (version 2) | ecosystem: Host-associated > Arthropoda: Insects >...
AGCGCTATTACAGGAATAGGCGTATCTTGTGCATTTGATTGTGTTGGCGATGTTGACACAATGAGTGTATGTATGGACAGTCTTGCAAACGGAGGCAGACTTGTTATCGTTGGGTATTCACAGCAGAGATACCCGCTAGACCCAAGACGAGTTGCGGTTCATGAGCTTGAAATTATCGGCTCCAGATGCGGTGGCAGACAGTGCACTAGCGAGGCAATAGAATTTGTGGCCTCTCCCGACTGGATATCAATGGTTACCGATGTATTCCCATTAAAAGAGGCAAACGAAGCGCTCCGGCATCTGCGTGAAGGAAAAGCGATGGGACGCATAGTTCTAACCATCGATGATTAATATTGGTTAAATGTAAATCAATTACATTTATAACACGTTAAATTAAAAACAGGAGGTAATTATGAAACGCACGATTATTTTAGCACTTGCAGTTGTACTGGCACTATCAATGGTGGTGGTTAGCGGCTGCACACCCGCACAAACCCCTGCACCTGCTCTCGTTCCCGCACCGGAGGCAACTGCTCCCGCAGAAACAGAATCAGAAACAGGACTAAAACATGACTTTATCATCGGTTGGCAACCAAACACGCTGACACCGCCTTGGCAAGAGCGCCTCAGAGCCGCAGAAATGCGTCTTGAAGAAGTAAACGCAGAGCTGGGCACAAGTGGCACACTTATGGTTAGAACACCGGAATTGCACGGTAATATTGTTGAGCAGTCAGCGTTGTTTGACGATCTTATTGCAAGTGGTGTTGATATCATAATCGGAATAGCCGCAGACCCTGAATCTTATGCAGGACTCGCAGCCCGTGCTGTAGCAGCCGGAATCCCGGTTGGCGTAATGGTTGAAACAAGTGATATTCCAAACGTTTCGTTTAGAGTAACTCAGGACGAGGAAGAAGCAGGGTTTATGCTTGGTGAAAAAGTTGCTGCAGACCTCGGCGGAAGCGGTAATGTAGTTCTCATGCGTGGGCAAATTGAGCACAGTGTTGACATTGGCAGAACAACCGGTATTCTTAACGCACTTGCACAACATCCCGGCATTATAGTTCTTGCAGAGCAACAAGCCGGATGGGCAACAGAACCGGCAGCAAGACTTATGGATGACTGGATAATTGCTTTTGGCGATGAAATTGACGCAGTAGTTGCACTAAACGACAATATGGCACTCGGCGCAATTGCATCAGCAAGAGCAGCTGGCAGAAGCTACTTAGTATATGGCATGGATGGCACGGTTGAAGGAATTAGAGCTATACTTGCTGGTGACTTGGTTGCTTCTATGGACTCTGACTTCGTGATTTTCGGTAGGTATCTGATAGATGCGGCGGTTGACTACCTAAAGCACGGAACAACACAAACGGAATGGCTTATTCCAAACAGTGTAATTGACAGTTCAAACGCACAAGCGGCTCTAGAGCGCTATGAAAATGTTATGTCTCGCTAAATAATAAGTTATAAAACTGGTTAATAAATATTGAACGGAGAGTGTTATTGTGACTTCTGTAGAACGTATGCAAAAAGCAATTAAATGTATCGAACCGGATATGGTGCCTGTATGTCCTCTCTACATGTACCCTTCTGCGCAACTCTATGGTACAACTGTGAGAGAGTACGCACAAAACGGAAAAATCATGGCGGAGTGCCTTATGGCAGCGCAAGAACGCTTCGGATATGATGGAATAACGGTCGGAGCAGATGTCACAATTGAGGCAGAGGCTGTCGGGAGTGTAGTTGAGCAGCCTCTGAACTCTCCCGGATTTGTAACAAAGTATAGAATTGAAAAAATTGAAGACCTGAGCTCTTTAGAAATCCCGGATCCGTATAAGGCAGGAAGAATGCCTGTCATCATTGACGCAGTTAAGAGATGCTCTGAAAAAGTCGGAGACAGTGTATATATCATTGGACTAATTCAAGGCCCAATTAACATTGCAAGTCAACTACGCGGCGTCGAAAACCTCATGATGGATTTATTTGAGAACTTTGATTTCGTTGTGGAACTATTTGATTACTGCATAAAGCTTGGAAATGTGTTTGCGAAAGCGCTGATTGATAATGGTGCCAGATGCATTCAAACCGGCGAAGCTTTAGCTTCTCCGACATTTATTAATCCTAATCTATATCGGAGCTTCATTGCAGGTATGGAAAAAAAGCAGAATGAGGAATTATTCTCTTATGGTGCTGAATCCGTACTGGTGCATATTTGCGGCAAAACATTACCGATCCTTGATGATGTTGTTGCAACGGGGGCGTCCATGATTGATTTGGATTCTCCGGCAGATATAGGGGAAGCAAAACAAATCCTGCGTGGCCGTATGGCAATTAAAGGTAATATTGACTCTTCAAATGTACTGTTTAATGGAACGCCTGAGTTGGTAAGACAAAAGACAAGAGAAGCTATAATTGCAGCTGGTGCCGGTGGTGGACTGATAATCGGAAGTGGTTGTGATGTCGCCTTTGGCACCCCTGTAGAAAATATCTCAGCAATGGTAGAAACTGCGAGAGAATACGGAAAATACCCGATTTTGAGCAAATAGGAAACCATTGCTAAAATAATGGAGAGATGAGATTGTGAGCACAAAAACTGTTGATCTGTTTAAAAAAATAAATTGGAAATCTAGCGAAAGTATTCTGCTGTTTGTGGTTATCGTGCTATGTGTCGCACTTAGCTTCGCAAGCCCGCGATTTATGACTACTGATAATATCATTAATATCATTCGGCAGATGTCATTTAACGGAATAATAGCCATAGGAATGGCTATCGTAATCATCGGAGCGGGCATAGACTTATCAGTAGGTTCAATAGCTGCTCTAACAGGTGTTGTTTTCGGATTTCTATCAAGTGTATTTAACATACCTTGGGCAATCGCTTTCGTCGCCGCCCTCTTGGCCGGAACAGCGGTTGGAGCGTTAAACGGAACAATTATTGCTTATCTTGGAATCCCCTCTTTTATAGTTACTCTTGGCGCTCAGTCTATTTTGCGCGGGTTTAACATGCTTACCACAGGCGGTAACCCTATTTCTCCGCTCAGTCCGGACTTCATTGTTTTAGGTACAGGAAGTCTTCTAGGGGTTCCTATCCCCAGTATAATATTTTTTGCATTGTTTATTATAGGTTGGATATGTCTTAACAAGACAAAACTGGGTCGATATATATATGCATCGGGCGATAATGCGGAGGCTGCAAATGTATCAGGTATTAATGTAAAGCGCGTGAGCATGATAACTTTTGCAATATCCGGATTTATGGCCGGAGCAAGCGGCTTGATTATGACTGCAAGATTGACAACGGCAGTACCGAACATGGGTGCCGGAGCTGAAATGGACGCAATTGCGGCGGTGTGTGTTGGTGGCATTAGCCTATATGGCGGAAGAGGTTCGCTTATTGGTATGCTTATTGGCGTTGCAATGATGGCAATCATTCGCAACGGATTAAATTTACTAAATGTTTCAACATGGTGGCAACTACTTATAGTGGGAGCTATTTTGATTGTGGCTGTATACTTCAGCACACGGAGTTCATCGGCTAGGAGGTAGCATTAAATGCTGTTGGCTCAAGTAAAAAATGTACGTAAGGCATTTCCGGGAGTTCAAGCTCTCGACGATGTGTCAGTTGAATTTCATAGCGGCGAAGTTCATGCTTTGGTTGGAGAAAACGGAGCCGGTAAGTCCACCCTGATTAAGCTGTTATGTGGTGTATATCAGCCGGACAGTGGTCTTGTATATGTAGGCAACAAAAAAGTTTCCTTTAAATCGACAAGAGAATCGATGGAAGCCGGCGTTAGTGCTGTATATCAAGAACTTGTTTTGGTATCAATGTTATCGGTTCTTGACAATTTATTTCTCGGAATGGAGCCGACAAAGCTAATATTTATAGACAAAAAAGCACAACGCAAACGTTGCGCAGAGCTACTGCAAATCGTTGGCGGGGAAAATATAGACATGAACATGAAGGTCTGCTTCCTTAGCTCGGCACAACAGCAGCTGGTCTGTATTGCCAAAGCACTGGCGTTTAACTCAAAAGTATTGATACTCGATGAGGTTACAGCTACCTTAACAGATGTCGAATGTGAGCACCTATTCAACTTGATAAACAGACTTAAAGATGATGGTCATTGCATCATTTATATTAGTCACAGAATGAAAGAAATTCAAAATATCTCAGACGTAACAACCATAATGAAAGACGGTAAGGTTGTGAAATCAAGGTTGGCAACAAAAGATTACTCAATTGAGCAAATTGTAAATATGATGATCGGAAGAGAGCTTAAAGAGTATTACCCTTATAGGAGTGTTGTAGAGTCAAAAGATCCATATTTTGTTGTATCTGACTTGACATCAGAGCGATTTAGAGAAGCGATAGCCTTCAACGCATATCCCGGTGAAATTTTGGGTTTCTCAGGACTTGTTGGGTCAGGCCGAACTGAAATGGCTAAAGCGATTTTTGGAATTGACAAGAAGATAAGTGGAAGTATCTCTGTTGGCGGAAAAAAATTGAATATCAAGTCACCCAGAGATGCAATTAGGAGCAAAATCATTTACCTGCCTGAAGAACGCAGACGAAGCGGTTTATTCTTAAAGCACTCTATAGCACTGAATATAACTATTTCAAACATAAAGAAAATCTTAAACTCACTGGGACTTATAGAGAGTAAGGAAGAAAACGAGGTTTGTAGTGGGTTATCTAAAGAGATAGCTATTAAAGCAACAGGCGTAAAAAGCAAAGTAGCTGTGCTCAGCGGTGGAAATCAACAGAAAGTTCTATTGGCTCGCTCGGTCTTTACTGACTCTGAGATTATTATTCTTGATGAGCCAACCAGAGGAATTGATGTTGGCGCAAAGACTGAGATATATAACTTGATAAAGAACTATGCAGAACAAGGGAAATGTTTTATTGTAATTTCTTCTGACGTTATGGAACTACTGGGAATCTGCCACAGAATTATGGTTATGCGAAACAATAGAATTGTCGGAGAGCTCCCAATAGAAGTGGCAAGCGAGAAAATGCTGACTGACATGGCGTTGGGCACCATATAAGTTTGGTTAAAGGGGAAAAAGTCAATTATGAGGTTTAAGGATAAGGTTGCTGTAATCACCGGTGCCACTGCGGGCATCGGACATGCTGCGGCATTAGCGTTTGCAAGAGAGGGTGCTAAACTGGCCCTAATTGGTTCTTCTGAGGTAAAAGAAGGTTGCTATAAAGAATTAGATGATACTAATGCTGAGTACATTACTCTTAAAGTAGATGTTTCTAATGAAGAGGCAATCCGCCAAGCTATAGAAGAAATTTACTCGAGATTTAATAACATAGACATTTTGGTAAACTGTGCCGGAATCGTCATTCCGGGTTCGCTTGAGACATCAACCGCAGAGCAAATGGATCTCACGCTTGCCGTTAATGTAAAAGGTCTTTTTCTAATGTCAAAGTATACCGTTGAAAAAATGTGCAAAGCCAGAGGTGGCGTTGTTGTTAACATATCTTCGTCTGTTGCGATTAAAGGCGTAAAGGACCGCATTACATACACGGCCTCAAAAGGCGCAGTACTGTCAATGACCCGCGCAATGGCCGCCGAGTATATGCAAGATAATATTAGATTTAACTGCATTTGCCCGGGAACAACTCATACTCCATCACTCAATGGAAGAATTGCTGCCTTTGACGATGCCAAGCAGGCGATGAAAGACTTTATTGACAGGCAACCGATGAAACGTCTTGGAATGCCGGAAGAGATTGCAGAAAGCATATTGTTTGCCTCAGATGATAAGGTTACTTTCCTTAACGGAGCGGTTATATCAATTGATGGCGGCATGACCGTGTAGTGTGGGTGGTAAGAAATGGTAAACATTGATGTCATTTCCGGTTTCTTAGGAGCCGGCAAAACAACGCTGATAAACAAGTTGTTATCTGAAGTATATTCATCAGAAAAGCCTGTTTTAATTGAAAATGAGTTCGGTGATGTAAGTATAGATGATATGCTGATTTCCGACCCTGATGTGCAGGTCAAGGTACTCTCCACAGGTTGTATATGCTGCACACTTAAAGGGGATTTTGTAAAAGGGCTTGTCGAAGTTGTCAGCAAATATTCCCCAACACGCATCATTGTTGAGCCGACCGGACTGGCTGAACCTGAGGATATCTTGTCAGCATGTTATGAGGCTTGTGAGTCAGTTCCCGTAAGGGTCAATTCTTTTATAACAGTTGTCAATGCAGCGAATCTAGTCCCGCTTTTTAATGTGGTTGGGAAGGTTTTTAATAAGCAAATAGCAGATGCTAAATTCATTCTGCTCAACAGGACGAACTTTCTTGAACCCACAAAGTTAGAAGAAACGATTTCTCTAATTAGAGAAATTAACTCTAAATGCATTATTGTAGATGAACACAACTGTAACTTAGATGGGCTAGGTATTGTTACCTTAGCAGAGGAAGTCTTTAGGCAGAATTTTCATGACAATGGCAATGTTGCAACGCACCCTAGTTCTATAAATGAGACCGTCGGCGATGGTTCGCAAAGTCATGATAGGTTTGACGGAGTTTCTTCCTGTGCATATTACCCGGAAAAGGCTTTCACTGGAAATGATATCAATGAGCTGTTTGCATGCTTTACCAGCGGAAATGCCGGACGGATTTTGCGTGCAAAAGGCTTTTTAAGAAAAAGCGACGGAAAATTCATTAGTGTTCAGTATGTCTATGGCAGAGGTGAATATACTGAGTGTTCATACTCAGAAACTCCAAGATTTGTAGTGATAGGAGCCGAGCTAAATGAGGCTGAACTATCTTCACAATTTAAAAGGAAATTTACATTGAAAAGAATGCGGGTCAGCGATGGGTAGAGAGATGGTTAGTTGAACAGAAAGCTCAAGCCGACTTGAGGCCTTTACTAAAACTCAATTACATAAGACTGAACATGAAAACATCCAAGTTGGCAGTGCTTTTAAGGACCGGCTTGGATGTCTGTTATTTTCGTTGTGCAAGGTTATATCAAAATAATACTGTCGCAGACTACAAAAATTTATTTTATTGTCGAGAAATAGAATGTTTTCACATACCGTCGAAACCAAGCAGTTGTCTATGGCAAAATAATGTTGTATAATGATTTTTGCATGAAGAGGAGGTGCGCTGATGAAGGTTGGTATTATAATGGGAAGCGATTCGGACTTGCCTGTGATGGCTCAGGCGGCGGAGTTTTTTGATGAGATTGGAATCTCATATGAAATAACCATCGTCTCTGCTCACAGAACGCCCGACAGGCTCTTTGACTACGCCAAAACAGCAAAGAATCGTGGAATAAAGGTTATCATAGCAGGTGCGGGCGGTGCTGCGCATCTTCCGGGTATGATCGCTTCGATTACAACCATTCCGGTTATCGGTGTTCCCATACAGACCAAAGCTCTCGGCGGTCTCGACTCACTTTATTCCATAGTTCAGATGCCTCCCGGCATTCCCGTTGCAACCATTGCAATCAATGGTGCAAAAAATGCGGGAATCCTCGCCGCTTCAATCCTTTCGGTTTCTGATAGTAACTTAGATAAAAAATTAGTTGGTTATAAGCTCAGTTTGGTAAACATGGTTGAGGGAAAAATCACCGAGCTTGAAAATATTGGATACAATAAATATCTTGAAAAACTTGCGGAGGGCAAATAGTGGGGATTATTAAAAAGAAAATCGGAATTGTCGGTGGCGGTCAACTTGGTAAAATGATGATTTTGGAAGCAAAGCGTCTGGGTTTTTATGTGGTGACGCTCGACCCTGTAAAAGACTGCCCGTCACATAGTATAAGCGATGAACATATTGTCGCCGCTTTTGATGATGCTCATGCCTATATTGAGCTTGCAAAAAAAGTTGACGTTATCACATATGAATATGAACATATACATGCAAAAATCCTTGAAACCCTAGCCGCTAAAGGTCACGCTGTCTACCCTTCGGCTTTAAGCCTAATGGTTATCCAAAACAAATTCACTCAAAATCAGCGTCTGCGTGACAGCAACATACCTGTTGCACAGTTTGCAATGGTTGATGGTGTCGAGGCAATAAAGAGACTTGGGCATCCCGATAAGTTCGGCTATCCCTTGATGCTCAAGGCAATTCTCGGCGGTTATGACGGCAAGGGCAATGCTCTTGTTATTACGGAGGAAGATGCCGAGTGTGCATATGCACTGCTTGGTGGTGACAAAACCCAAATAATGGCAGAGCAGTTTGTCGATTTTGAAATGGAGATATCAATAATTGCTTGCCGTGGCATTGACGGTAGCAGGGTTATATATCCTGCGGCTGAAAACACTCATCGCAACAGCATATTAGACACGACAATAGTTCCGGCTCGAATTAATCCATCAGTTATAAATAAGGCACAGGAGATTGCCGACAAGGTCATGGAAGTTTTTGAGGGTGTCGGAACCTTTTGTGTAGAAATGTTTGTGACAAAAACAGGAGATGTGCTTGTAAATGAGGTTGCGCCAAGACCTCATAATTCGGGTCACTACACCATAGAGGGCTGTTTTGCAAATCAGTTTGAAAACCATATTCGGGCAATTATGGGTCTTCCCTTTGGAAATGTCGAGCTGATTAAGCCAACAGTTATGGTAAATTTACTCGGTGAAAGTGACGGTCAATCTGAGCTTGCCGGTCTTAATGAGGCATATGAGGACCCAAATATCCATGTTCATTTTTATGGGAAATCCGAGTCAAAGCTATGGCGCAAAATGGGTCATTTCACTGTAGTTGATGATACCGTTGAGGGTGCTATAGCAAGAGCGGAAAAGGCAAAGAAAATTGTCAAAGTCATAGGTAGTTAAGCTAAAATATAAAACTAAAAAGGAAATGGTCATATATGCAAAGTTCAAAATCTGAGGCATACGCAAAGGCCGGAGTTGATGTCACTGCCGGATATGAGTCAGTTGAAAAAATAAAACCGCACATTAAAAGCACCTTCCGTCCCGGCGTTTTGGGCGAGTTCGGCGGCTTTGGCGGAATGTTTGAGCCAAATCTATCCGGAATGAAAAGACCTGTTGCCGTGTCAGGCACTGATGGCGTTGGAACAAAACTAAAAATTGCTCTCATTATGGATAAACATGACACCATTGGGGTAGACTGCGTTGCCATGTGTGTAAATGATATAATTTGTTCCGGTGCTGAGCCTTTGTTTTTCCTTGACTATATCGCAACAGGAAAAAACAATCCCGCCCGCATAGAGCGCATAGTTTCAGGTGTCGCTGATGGGTGCAGACAGGCAGGCTGTGCACTTATTGGCGGTGAGACTGCGGAGCATCCGGATATGATGTCGGAAGATGATTATGATATTGCGGGTTTTTCGGTTGGATTTGTTGATTTTGATAATATCATTGACGGCAAATCTACAAAGCCCGGAGATATAATTATCGGCCTTGAATCATCAGGACTTCATTCAAATGGCTTTTCTCTTGTAAGAAAGGTTTTTAAAGACGAGCTTAATAAGCTTGATATATATAGCGCCGAGCTTACCAGAACTCTTGGCGAAGAACTTCTAGAGCCTACACGTATTTATGTAAAGCCTCTGCTCAGCTTAATAAACAAATTCGGCAAGGATATAAAGGGCATAAGTAATATAACTGGTGGCGGGTATAATGAAAATATACCTAGAATGCTTCCTGAGGGTGTGCGGGCTCGAATAGAGACTTCAAAAATACCTCAAAAGCCAATATTTGACATGCTTTCAAACAAAGGAAACATATCAGCAAGTGATATGTACAATACATTTAACATGGGTATAGGTATTGTGATGGCTGTGGCTGAGGACAAGGCCGATTCCGTTATAAAAGAATTGAGTGACCTTGGCGAAAAACCTCATAGTATCGGTTATTGTGTAAACAGCGAGAGAGGGGCTGACCTTTTATGGTAAAAACAGCTATTTTGGTATCAGGCGGCGGAACGAATTTGCAGGCAATTATAGATGCTCATATATTCGGCGAAATAAAAAACTGTGAGCTTACCGCAGTAATTTCGTCGAATCCGCAGGCTTATGCTTTGCAGCGTGCAGAGTATGCGGGTATTCCCGCATATGTGGTTGACCCCGCAATTTTTCCAAGCAGGATTAGCTTTACAAAAGCTCTGCTAGAAAAGCTTCAAGACCTTTCTATAGAACTGGTTGTTTATGCGGGCTTTAATTTTATCACTTCACCTCAGCTTATAAAGGCATATGAAAATAATCTCATTAATATCCATCCCTCGCTCATACCCTCGTTTTGCGGTGAAGGGTTTTATGGCTTGAATGTACATAGGGCTGTCTTGGCGCATGGTGTTAAACTGACCGGAGCTACTGCACACTTTGTTACGGAAGATGTTGATGACGGACCGATAATTTTGCAAAAAGCGGTTAACGTATTGGAAGATGACACTCCAGAGACACTTCAAAGACGTGTTCTTGAAGAAGCCGAGTGGAAAATTCTCCCGGAGGCTATATCTCTTTTCTGCGAAAGGCGTTTGGAGATTGATGGGCGCATAGTAAAAATCAAAGGTGGCATTGATGATTAAACATAATCTTGAAGAAATTCTGCAGGGCAATCCCTATCCGGGACGAGGTATCTTAATCGGTCGGAGCGAAGATAATTTGCGTGTTGTTTTTGCATATTTTATAATGGGACGCAGTGAAAATAGCCGTAACCGAATATTTGAAAAAACCAAAGATGGCATAAAAACAAAAGCTCATGACCCTGCAAAGCTCACAGACCCGAGCTTGGTTATTTATAACCCCATCAGGGCGCTTGGAGAGCAAATCATTGTTACAAATGGCGACCAAACGGACACCATATATAATTTTCTAAGAGATGGAAAAGATTTTATTTCTGCACTGCGCACAAGAGAGTTTGAGCCTGATGAGCCAAACTATACGCCCCGAATTTCCGGAATGATTGAAAAGGATGGAAGCTACTCACTGTCTATCTTAAAGTCTGCCGCCGGAGACCCGTCATGCTGTATACGCAGTTTCTTTGAGTATGAAGCCCCGATTGCAGGTCTTGGGCATTTTATTTCAACATATAAGTCAGATGGCGACCCACTGCCTTCTTTTCAGGGAGAGCCAATTTGCGTTGACATTAAATTTGATAATAATCTCGAAAACTTTGCAAGTTCTATCTGGAATTCACTCAATGACGAAAACAAGATATCGCTATATGCTTGTGAAAAAATCATCGCTTCCGGTGAGATGAGCGATATAATTTTCAATAAAAATAAGTAGTGCTTCGCTTCTCAAATAACTGTAAAAGTTGAGGACGGAGTAGTTAGGAAGTAATGCTTATGCGAGAGTTAGAACTAAAATATGGCTGTAACCCAAATCAAAAGCCATCACGCATCTTCTCACAAGTCGGTGAACTACCCTTGAAGGTGCTAAATGGAAGACCGGGATATATAAACTTTCTTGATGCTCTAAACGGATATCAATTGGTCTGTGAGCTTAGTCAAGAGACAGGGCTCCCTGCGGCGACTTCTTTTAAGCATGTCTCCCCTGCCGGTGCCGCTGTTGGGCTTGCTCTGAGCGAGGTTGAGAGAAAAATGTACTTTGCTGATGATTTGACACTATCGCCACTGGCTTGCGCATATCTCAGAGCTCGTGGTGCAGATAGAGTTTGCTCATATGGCGACTGGGCGGCACTTTCAGATATTTGCGATGAGGAAACTGCACTTGCGCTTTTGCCTGAGGTCTCCGATGGTGTAATAGCCCCCGGATATACAAATAAAGCGCTTGAAATTTTAAGTTCAAAGCGCAAAGGCGGGTATAATATTATTCAGATTGACCCTGAATATGTGCCGAGCCCAAAGGAGACAAAGGATGTGTTTGGCATCACCTTTGAGCAGGGTCGAAATGAGCTTAAAATAGATAGCGGAATGCTAAATAACATTGTAACAAAAAATAAAGAGCTGACCGAGAGCGCAAAGCGTGATCTCATTATCGCTCTTATTACACTCAAGTATACTCAGTCAAATTCTGTGGCATATGTATTAGGCGGACAGACTATAGGCGTTGGAGCGGGACAGCAGAGCAGAATCCACTGTACACGACTTGCCGGTTCTAAGGCTGATACTTGGAGACTTAGACATG
>Ga0131853_10020260_pt1 | contig 12082 bp, 8 predicted proteins | sample TergutLab28metaG_FD_92764 | JGI IMG/M metagenome (GOLD analysis project Ga0131853, IMG submission 92764) | Labiotermes labralis P1 segment gut microbial communities from Petit-Saut dam, French Guiana - Lab288 P1 (version 2) (version 2) | ecosystem: Host-associated > Arthropoda: Insects >...
ATCGCTCGTTGGCGCATCGGGATTGACAATTTTATTAAATCGCGCCATTCCGAGCAGGATTTGCTGTGTAATGTGCCGACTTTCGCGCATTCCCGAAAACCACGCAAAACCGCCCGAAGGCAATTGCAATTCAATTAATCGCTCCAAAAATTGCTCGCCTTGATTTTTCTGCATATTTAAATCGAAAAGCAAGGCAATTTGTCGCTTTTGCTCGCTTTCATTTTGCGCAGCAAAAACCCAAGGCGTTTCCTCCAAGAGCATATTTTTGAGTTCGGTATTGCGTTCCAAATTCGAGAGAAGCGCATCGCGCGTTCCGCCTTCGCGCGTCCAACGGTCGAAAATCTCGGCAATTCGTGGTGTGGAATTGGCAATGTGCGTAGCAAGTCCGTTCACATAAAAGGCTGTGAAAAAGTCGATTGCATTTTCATTTTCGGGTGCGGAAAGTGTCGGCAAAGCCTGAACAGCGTACCAAATCGGATTGGTGGTAAATTCTATCGTCAGGCGTTTGTTTTCAACTTCGCGCGCTTGATTTTTCAAACTTTCGAACACAAAATCGTGTCGTTCGTTTCCGCGAACAACCAACGGCAAGGTTTCGGTAATTAAGATTTTATCGGGCAAAATAGGCAAAAAATGCTGTTCGCCATCGCTGAAATTTCCTGCTTGCGCCACCACTTTTGCAATCAAGAGTTCGTGTCCTGAAAATTCGCTGATTTCCCAACTCACGGCTTGCGTTTCGCCTGCGTTGAGCGTGATTTTTCGTGCTTGATTGTCTTTTATTGTAAGCGGTTTTTCGGTTTCTGGATTTATCAATTCAAATCTTACGTTTGCTTCCAAAATACTGTCTGTCAAATTAATAACATTTGCAAAAAGCACCAATTTATCCGAATTCCGAACAAAACGCGGCATATTGAGTTGCACCATCAAATCTTTTTGCGTAACAACTTGCGCCGTGCTTTGCCCGAAAAACAAATCGGGCGTGTGCGCCAACATTTGCACATTCCAGCGCGTGAGACTTTCGGGAACGGTAAAACTGATTTTTACATTTCCGTCTTTGTCGGTGCGAAGTTGCGGATAGAAAAACGCCGTTTCGTTGAAATTGGTGCGGATTTGAACTTGCGGTTGCTCGGAAATTCCTCCGCCGTACATTTGATTTTCGGATTCTTCGTCTTCTTCAATTATTCCACCTGCAAAACCTGCATCTTCTGCAACAACCGAAACACTTGCGGTAAGCATACTCCGTCGTTCTACTTGCATACCGGTTACAACCACTTCGGACAACAAAGTACCATCTATCTCGTCTTCACTTATTGGTATATCAACCACAACAGGTGCGCTTGCTCGAAGTTGTTGTCTTCCAACACCTCCAAAATTCAATCCTTGCCAATTTATTCTATTCAAAGCAATTTGCGGAATATTTATTCGCTCTCTTTCAAACCAGCCCGAAGCACCTTGACTGAGCAAACCTCGCGCACTCCAATCTCGAAAATGCGGAATAAATAAATTGTACGCAGGATTGAAATTCCACGCGTGCGGACGAATGGCATCGAGCGAGGCATCGTACATACTCACAAGCAGTTCCGCCGTTCGCTCGCGCGCTTCGGGAATGGTAATTGTCCACTCTGCCGTTTCGCCGGGTTGGAGTTTATCACGAAAAACACTCAAAGTCGGCGTCAATCTTTTTTCCTCCACTCGACGACGAATTGTAGTGTTTTGCGAAAAAATCCGCTCATCGCACACCATCGTAAAAATCACGTTGAAACCATCGCCGTATTCGGCTTTGAACGGAATTTCAAACGTTCGCAATTCGTTGTCGAAAGTCAGCCATTCGCGCTTGATAATGCTGTCGCCTCGCATAATTTCGTACAAAACCGAAGCATCGGAAACGGAAGTACCGAACAGAATTTCAGCATTTTCGCCAACAACAACATCGGTTTTCTGCGCGATTATCCAAAAATACGATTTCACAGGTGGTTGTGTGTCGCAACCGCAAAAGAGAATAAAATTCGATTCGGTTTTAACTTCTTGATTGCGACTGTCTTGCGTTGTGAAAATAATTCGGTAAAATCCCGAAGCAACGCCTTTTAAATCCAATTCCAACGTATTTTTGGAAGTGTCAAAAACGCCCGAAAGCACTTGTTGCGCCGTTGCAAGCGCGGACAAATCGCGGATATTTTCCCGAAAATCGTTCGGATTTTCCAATCGGTAAACCGTGTAATTTATTTGCGCATCAATGTTTTGTCCGTTCAAAGTTTCGGCAGAAACGCGCAATCGCAACAAATTATCGCTGTTGTGCTGCGCGGGAACATTGCTAATGATAAACAGCGAGCGGTCGCCGACTGAAATATGTTGTCGCCCTTGCTGTGTTTCGCCTCGCGTGTCGGTTGCCGAAACTTCCAACTCGTAAGTGAAAATTTGCGGTTCACCCCAAAAAGTTCTAAGTCGCACACGCTCAGGCGTAAACGAAACCGTAAATTGTCCGCGCGCATCGCTCACGGTTGTTCCGCTCGCGACGGTTTGATTTGAAATCGTCGGCATAAACCAACGCCAAAAATGGTGTACGCGCCGAGTTACGGTGTATCGCACTTGCGCGTTGGGCAACGTGTGTCCGGCATACGCGCGAACTGTTCCCGAAAAATTTACTTCCTCGCCGAAAAACACTTCATTTTCGGGTCGCGTTATCAAAACCTCGAAAGTTGGTCGGCGATATTCCTCTACGAAAATTGTGGTTGAAAAACTGAAATGTCCTACGGTGGTATGCGCTTCAATGCGAAATGCGCCGTTCAATCCGCTTTGAGGCAAAATAAATTCACCGCTGAACGAGCCGAAATCATTTGTGCGCACATCGATTTTTTCTATTTCTTGTCCGTTTGCATCAAACAATCGTACTTCAAAGGTTTCATTTTCTATTACTGTTTGGCTTTGTCTGCGGAACGCAATTCCTTTAAAATAAACCGTTTGTCCGGGTCGATAAAGCGAACGGTCGGTAAAAAGCGAAATTTCTACATTATCATTCGGCAATCCTTCGCGAAAAGTTGAATAAAAAGCATCGGAGAAAAAATACTTGTCGTCGCCTTTCGACAGAAAATAAGTGTAAGTGTTAAAAGGCAAGCCTTGCGTTATGGCAAAACCATCTCTGTTGGTCGTTGCGTGCGTGCGCGAATGTGATTGAAATCTGATTTGATTTCTGTTCCATTCCGTATTCAGCCCGACAATTTCCACATTTTCTATCACATTTCCGCTTACGCGGTCAAGCACCAAAATTTCGGCTGACGACCGACTGCTTCCTTCAATAATTTCGGGATTTTCGGCGCGTTGCAAAAACATAAAATCTGACGCGATAAATCGGCTGTGCGCTTGTTCTCTGCGGTTGCTACTGCCTTTTTCCATCACGGTAATTTCATAAATTCCATATTCAGGAATTCGAAAAATAAATTCGGCTGTATCTGTGCCGAAATTTTCGTTTGGCGCGATTGTCAGATTTTGAGTTTCAATCAAACGGCGGTCAGGATGCGGTCTGTTATCTCTGTTGTTTCGTGTAAAAAGATGATAATCTTGTGCAGTGGCATTTACGCGGAAAATTTGCAACTGCAATTCGCTGATATTTTGGCTTGTAGCACGAATTTTCATTTCGGTATTCGGTTTCGCCACAGCAGGAAAATTTACGCGAATGCTTTTTTGCGTGATTTGCGCAACGGTTTGTCTCAATAAATTTATGCGTTTGTAATTCGGAAATCTGTTTATTCCGTCTTTTGCAATATCGTAGGCTTTTCGGCAGAAATAATCGGCTTCGCTTTGAATGTTTGTATGTGATTGTTGCAAATAAAAATTCGCCAATCTTGATATAACTTCAACAACGCCTTCATTACTGATATGCTGATTTTTAAGCGCGAGCAAGGCATTTTCAAAAAGTTCGTCGGCATCAAGATTTTGCGTGTTGCTTCGCACAAAATCCAAACGCTGTAAATCAATAAATATCAGCGCAGAAATATTTCGCCTGTCTTGCAAACGGAACGAAATTAATTGCCGGTAAATGTCAATAATCAGATTTTCGCGCGAGTGTGTAAATTCCGTTTCGGGCGTGAAATTCACAAAATTTCGCGCAGGCGAAAAATACGCGCTGTTTTGCAACGGATTTCTAATCAGCGAAATATCGCCCAAACCTTGCAAAATCGTAACCGCTCGCTGTCCGAGAAAATCAAACAAAGTCGGCTGATACAACGCGCCATCCGCGCCTTCCGAAATAAGCGGAACGAAAGGCGTAATGTTGGTTCGCTGTAAAAGATTTCGCTCGGCAAGCGACAATTTCAATTCATCCGTGATTTTGTCGAAAAAGATATTGCGCGTCCATTCCGCGATATTTTCGGGAATAAAACCTTCAATCGCAGTGCGTTGATTGATAGTCCAACGCTGATTGTTGTAAAACATCGCGTACATTTCGGCAATCATCGAATGAAGTAACGCCTTTTGCGCAGGTTGTGTGAAATTCTCGGCAAAAGCCTCAAAGTCGTGCAACAAAGTCTGCGCTTCGTCGGGATTTACATCCAACGTAAAACGCATTCGCGCCACAAAAGCGCGCACGGTTTGCGGAAAATTATCGGTTTTTTGCGCTTCGGCAAAAATAATTTCAACTTCCTGCAACGCCGATTGCGGTTGCCAACGGTTAGCAAAATTATCTACTCTTTCCCAATGCCGGTCAAAAGGAAAATCACGGTTTTGGGCAATCGCCGACAGGGAAAACAGAATAACGGACAGCATAAGGATTTGTTTTTTCATAAACAGGAATATTAAATAAAATGATATGCGATTGTAAATCAACAAATCCCGTCGGGATTTTCGCTCGGTAGAAATTGGAACATCAGCAAAAAATGCAAGCCGTAGGTTTGCAACCAAAGCACAAGGTCGCATTCCTACGGAATGCTGTTGCGTTGGAATAACACATTTTCTACCGAGCGATTCATTCCTGACGGAATGATTTGTTTTTTATCGAACAAAAGAACATAAATTATGCCAAATATGCAAATTTTTAAAGAAAAAGGGCGAGAAGCCGGAGAAAAATTGCACTATTAAGGGAATTCAAATTGTTTAATTCCTATTCGGATAATCGACCGTATAATGCAATCCTCTGCTTTCTTTACGGCGAAGTGCTTGTTTTATAATGAGGTAAGCGATGCTGATTACATTTCGGAGTTCGCAGATTTCGCGCGAAACAACCGAACGTTCAAATAAATCCTCCGTTTCGCGGAAAATAATTTCCAACCGTTTCATTGCGCGCGTCAAACGCAAATTTGACCGAACAATACCGACATAATTACTCATTATTTGCTCCACTTCGCGGAAACTTTGCGTAATCAAAACCATTTCCTCAGGAAGCGATGTGCCTTCATCGTTCCAATTGGGAATGTGTTCGTTGTAGGTTAGTTCGTTCAGTATTTTTTCGGCGTCTTTTACCGCCGAATTTGCATACACGATTGCTTCGGTCAATGAATTGGAAGCCAGCCGGTTTGCGCCGTGCAAACCTGTGCGCGAACATTCGCCCGCAGCGTACAAACGGCTGATAGTTGTTCGCGCGTTCAAATCAACTTTTATTCCACCGCAAACGTAATGCTGTGTGGGCGAAACAGGAATATAATCTTTCGTAATATCAATTCCGAGTTCCAAACATTTGCGGTAAATATTCGGAAAATGCGCTTTCGTTTCGTCGGCGTTTTTGTGCGTAACATCGAGATAGACGTAATCGTGTCCGTGAATTTTCATCTCGTTGTCGATGGCGCGCGCCACAATATCGCGAGATGCTAATGAACCGCGCGCATCGTATTTTTGCATAAATTCCTTGCCCGATTTGGTGCGCAACACCGCGCCGTAACCGCGAATGGCTTCGGTTATCAAGAAAGTCGGTTTTTCGCTTTTCGGATGATAAAGCGCAGTCGGGTGAAATTGCACAAATTCCATATCTTGTATCGCTCCGCGTGCGCGATGCACCATCGCGATGCCGTCACCGGTTGCGATGGCAGGATTTGTGGTTGTGAGATAAACACTGCCGATTCCGCCTGTTGCCAGCAAAGTTATTTTTGAAAGAAAAGTATGAATGTGGTTTGTTCGTTGGTCGAGCACGTATGCGCCATAACATTCGATATTCGGCGTGTGATGCGTTACAATTTCGCCCAAATGATGTTGTGTAAGTATTTCGATGGCAAAAAAATGCTCGAAAACATCAATCTTGGGATGATTTCTTACTTGCTCGATTAAACTTTTCTGAATTTCGTATCCTGTATTGTCTTTGTGGTGCAAAATTCGATGTTCGGAATGACCGCCTTCTTTGTGCAAATCGAAAAGTCCTTTCGCATCGCGGTCAAAATCAACGCCCCAATTCAGCAACTCCTCAATTTGCGCGGGTGCTTCGGTTACAACTTTTTCAACCGCCGAGCGACAACAATGTCCGTCACCTGCAACGAGCGTGTCGTTGATATGTTTTTCAAAATTATCGGGCGGATAGGTTACTGATGCAATTCCGCCTTGTGCAAAAGCCGTGTTCGATTCCTCCAATGTGGTTTTACACAACAAAGCCACTTTGCCGTGCGAAGCGGCTTTGAGCGCAAAACTTATGCCTGCAATTCCGCTTCCGATAACCAAAAAATCGTATTTGTACTTCATAGAACAAATCTATTTTTGAAAATACAAAGTTTATTTTGCGTAACTTACCGCGCGTGTTTCACGAATAACCGTGATTTTAACTTGTCCGGGATAAGTCATTTCATCTTGAATTTTCTTGGCAATATCGAACGACAACAATTCCGCACCTTTATCGTCAATCTTATCTGCGCCAACTACTACGCGAAGTTCGCGACCAGCTTGAATGGCGTAAGTTTTCGTTACGCCCGGATAAGATAATGCGAGATTTTCAAGGTCGTTCAAACGTTTGATGTACGCATCGACAATCTCTCGGCGTGCGCCGGGTCGTGCGCCCGAAATGGCATCGCAAATTTGCACAATCGGCGCAATCAGCGATTTCATTTCCACCTCATCGTGGTGCGCGCCGATGGCATTGCAAATTTCGGGTTTTTCCTTGTATTTTTCGGCAAGCTGCATACCCAAAAGTGCATGCGGTAACTCCGCCTCATCATCAGGCACTTTGCCAATATCGTGAAGCAGTCCGGCGCGTTTTGCTAATTTTGCATTCAATCCTAACTCCGAAGCCATTGTAGCACAGAGATTTGCGGTTTCGCGCGCATGCTGTAACAGATTTTGTCCGTAAGACGAACGATATTTCATTTTTCCGACCAAGCGAATGAGCTCGGGATGCAATCCGTGAATACCCAAATCAATCGCCGTGCGTTTTCCGACTTCGATAATTTCCTCCTCTACTTGCTTGCGCACTTTGTTTACAATTTCCTCAATACGAGCAGGATGAATTCGTCCATCGGTAACTAATTGATGAAGCGACAAACGCGCTATTTCACGGCGCACCGGGTCAAATCCCGAAAGCACAATCGCTTCGGGCGTATCATCAACAATAATTTCAACGCCTGTTGCAGCTTCCAAAGCACGGATATTTCGCCCTTCGCGACCGATAATCCTTCCCTTAACTTCATCGGAATCAATATGAAAAACGGTTACCGAATTTTCAATCGTTGTTTCGGTTGCTACGCGCTGAATGGTTTGAATAAGGATTTTTTTCGCATCTTTGTTTGCCGTCATTTTGGCTTCCTCCACAATATCGTTGATATACGACACTGCATCGGTTTTCGCCTTGTCTTTCAAGGTTTCCATCAATTCCTCTTTTGCCTGTTCTGCCGACAAACCCGAAATGGTTTCCAACTGTTCTTGCACTTGGCGTTGCACTTGCTCGAAACTTTTTTCTTTCACTTCCATCGCGTGCAACTGTCTTTCCAAATTCTCGCGCATTGCATCCGTTTCGTTCGTTTTGCGCTGTAATTCGCCTTGACGCTGATTAAGTTGCAGTTCGCGCTGTTGGATTTTCACTTCTGAAGCCTGTACTTTTGTATTTCGTTGTTGTACTTGGCGTTCGTGTTCCGATTTTAGGGCGATAAATTTTTCTTTCGCCTCAATCATTTTCTTTTGTTTTAAAAGCTCAATTTCAGCTTTCGCCTCTTTTTTCCATTTTTTTTGATTGAGCTGAAAGATGGCAAAACATCCTCCCGAACCTACCAAAAAGGCAATTATTCCGATAATTATAGTCATATTCTATTTGTTTATGGTTTATTGTTTATAAATTCTGTTTTCTTTTGCTTCCGCAGGTTGAAACCTGCGGTTATTAAAATTCGGCTCTCCGAGCCACTAACTACACTCTGCACTCTGCAAACTACACTTTACACTCTGCACTCTAAAAAAAAGCGCATCATCATTATTTCATTTCTGAAACAACGAAAATGCGAGAAATCAATCGTAAAAAAAACAATAATCTTATTTGTTTTCGGACAATATTTTTTCCAATTCTTTATCCAATTGTTCTATTTTTTCGACAACAGGCGCTGTGTTTTGCTCAAACTCTTTTCTGCTCAAAGCAACCGCAAGCTGATACGCCGTCATGGATAAAACTTCTTCTGCTGAACGCTGATTATATTTTTTCCAATAATCAAGCAGCAATTTATTTACTTTTTTTTCAGCATCTCGATACACCTCCTCGTTTTTACGAGCAATTTTCAGCGGCATTCGAAAGCCGTTAATCGTAACATGTATAACAAAATTATCATCTTTCATAAGCTCTGTTTATTCATCTAAAAGAGCCAAACATTTGTCAATTTCCCGCACCAATTTGTTTATGTACTGTTTTGATATTTTTCGTTCCTTCGGCGAAACATTCAAATATCTTGCCATACGCAAATGGTCGTAGTTTTCCTGAATTTCCAATTCCTTTTTATGTGCATGCTTAACTTCATTTTCTTTTCTGTTAAGCTCCGCCTGCAATAAAGCGTTTTGACTTTTCAGCGACTCATACTCCGAAATAAGCCTCTCCAGCTTACTCTCAAACGAGCTGATTAATTCTTCGTAGCTATTCGTCATCTTTATTTTCAGAAAAAACTACACAAAAGTACTGCATTATATTGAAAATAGAAAATTTATTGCATTTTTTTGTGAAAATTTTTAAGGATGTCGTCTAAAAATGATTGAAAACCATTAACCAAACAATGATTTCGAGCAAGGAATATTTGTCAACTGCAACAAACAGCTACATTCCATATGTAACTGTTTGTTCAATTAGCCGGCTAACTAACTTTTACACGGTCATAATTTCTTTTTCCTTCTCGGCAAGCATCTCATCAATCTTTTTGATGTACTTGTCGTGAATTTTCTGAGCGTCGGCTTCCGTATCTTTGCCTACATCTTCGGGCAAACCATCTTTTACCAACTTTTTCACCGCCTCAATAGCATCGCGGCGCGCATTGCGAACGCTGATTTTGGCATCTTCGCCTTCGGAACGCGATTGCTTGGCTAATTGTTTCCGCCGTTCTTCCGTAAGCGGAGGAATTGCCAAGCGAATGGTTTCGCCGTTATTAACCGGCGTAATGCCTACATTCGAATCCATGATTGCCTTTTCGATAGTCGAAATCATAGGTTTTTCCCAAGGCTGTATCGCAATGGTTTTTGCATCGGGAGTGGAAACAGTCGCCACGTTCGTAAGCGGAACAATTGAGCCGTAATAATTCACTTTCACGCCATCCAAAATACGCGTATTGGCTTTTCCTGCACGGATATGAGCCAATGCTTCGTCAAGAAACAGGATTGCAGCTTCCATATTTTCTTGCGCTTTGTCTAAATAAGGTTTTACGTCTTGCATAATATTTAGTTTTTAGCCCCTCCAAACCTCCCCGAAGGGGAGGCTTATTGCAGAGGCTTTAATTTATAAAAATCATCAGAAACTATGAAGCCTCCCCCTTTGGGGAGGTTTGGAGGGGCTTTACCAATGTTCCTATTCTTTCCCCGTTAATCACTTTTTTCAAATTCCCCGGCGTATCCATATCAAACACATAAATCGGCATGTTGTTTTCCTTGCACATGGTTGTTGCCGTTAAATCCATTACTTTCAAGTTGCGTTTGTATATCTCATCGTAAGTGATTTCGTCAAATTTCACTGCTGTCGGGTCTTTTTCGGGGTCGGCGGTGTAAATGCCGTCCACGCGCGTTCCTTTGAGCATTACATCGGCTTCAATCTCAATGGCACGAAGCGACGAAGCGGTATCGGTCGTAAAAAACGGATTTCCCGTTCCGCCCGAAATTATCACAACTTCGTTTTTTTCCAACAAAGCAACTGCCTTTTGTTTACTGTAATACTCTCCTATCGGCTCCATTCGGATGGCGGTCAAAACTTTGGAACACACGCCGATAGATTGCAACGTTGAGTTCAACGCTAAACTGTTGATTACGGTTGCCAGCATTCCCATTTGATCGCCTTGAACGCGGTCAACGCCTTTGGACGTTCCGCTCAATCCGCGAAAAATATTTCCGCCTCCGATAACAATGGCAACCTGCACGCCCATACTCACCACTTCGGCTATCTGTTCGGCGTATTCCAACAAGCGTTTTTCGTCAATGCCGTATTGTTTTTCGCCCATAAGCGATTCACCGCTCAATTTCAATAATATACGATTAAATGTTACCATGTTCCTAAAATTTAAGCAAAAGTAAGAATTTTGATTTTGATATACAAGTAAAGGCAACAAAAAAGCGAGATAAATAATTCATCTCGCTTGTTTTTTAAAACTTAGACTGTAACCATCACCGCCAAATTTATAATTCGACGGAACAGAAAAAAGTTATAACGAAAAACATTTACTCACTTCTTTCGTGCGATGATTTTTTTGGTAAATTGGATAAAATACCGAGTATAGCAGCAACAATAGCCGCAATACTTCCCCAAAAAAGACCACTGTTTAAGAATGTTTCCATATTATTTTTTTTTGTTATTTGTTTTTGAAAGTGTATGAAACAATGTTCCTACTGCCATTAATCCTACTGCCACAAGAATACTCGCCACATAAAGCGCATTTGTATTATCCTCATAACTTTCTAAAAATGACGAAATAATGATTGCCGACACCACATATTTAGCAATATCCCAAAACCATTTTGATATGTCTTTAAATTCCATTATTTGAATTTTTGACACCGCAAAGGTACAAAAAAAACGAAACTTCAACGTTTCGTTTTTTTGTTTTTACAATTCTATAATTTTCGTTGCTGTGTAAGGGCGAAAGATTTTTTCACCCCTACACTTTTACCGCGAATGAAACAAACCGAACGGCAAACTTTGAAGTGTGCGTGTTGGTGAGAGAGTGCTTGCAGGTGTTGCACCAACTGTTACGGCTGTCGGAGGATTAAGATATACCAATTCAAACTCCCATCTCAGACCAATGTTCTGTCCAACAAGACCTTGACAAGACAAATCAATATTATCATGCTGAATCACATATAGTCTGTTGCCCGAAAGTTCAAAAAACATCAGATTACCGGTAGAGTGTCCGTCGCATACCAAAGTCTCTTCTACATCATCCCAGCGAGGGTGAAAAAAAGTCCAATGATTCGCTGCTTCATCAAGCCAATACCAGCAGACGAAAAAGTCCCAAACAGCAACATCATCAACGACAGTACCAAAAAACTGCCTGTTTTCGTCAAAATAAAATAAACTAAAAATCGATTCTTCCAAAAAATTATTTGCTAGATTTTTAAAATTTTCGATTGAGCCGTAGTTAGTAATAAGACAATCTAATATCGCTTGCGGGATTGTATTGGGGTCAAAATGGTAACGCATAGACCGCAGTTTCCAAACATTTCCTACTACTGTCGGCTCATTAAGCGCATCGACACAAAGACTTATCCATTCTGTACTGTTCCAAAACTCCAAACAGCGCGTGTCGGTGTTGAAAATCATTAAACCCTGTGCATCTGCATTGGGCGTTAAGGCTTCGCGCGCATCGTTGTCTAAACGCGGTAAATGAAGAGCGCGATGGCGGTCTGTGTCTGCGGGATTATCCAAATCGAGCAAAGACCATGGACTTGGCGGATTTGAACTGCCGATTGTTACTTGTGAACTCAACTTCCCAAAGCTGAACATTATCAGCGGAAG
>Ga0131853_10020262_pt1 | contig 12081 bp, 5 predicted proteins | sample TergutLab28metaG_FD_92764 | JGI IMG/M metagenome (GOLD analysis project Ga0131853, IMG submission 92764) | Labiotermes labralis P1 segment gut microbial communities from Petit-Saut dam, French Guiana - Lab288 P1 (version 2) (version 2) | ecosystem: Host-associated > Arthropoda: Insects >...
CTCCTGAAGATGGCATAATGATGCCCGAAACATGTTGAGAAAGTATTGATAATAAACATCTAACTGTTGCATCTTGTTGGTTTTCTCTCTCACTTCACAATTTGCTCACGATGCACGGTCACATAAACCTAAAACTGATTTGTTTCTCAGTAACATTCGGATACTTCGTCAGATCCTCAGGATTAGTAAATTTTCAGCCATAATAATCCTCGTTTATTGCGCTGGATAGCATACACGTGTCGCTAATCAATATATCATGCGACATTTGCACTCTGTTGTACACCATATACGACATATATCATCTCCCACATATTTCACACCTTGGTGCCGAAACATGTGGGAGTTTATATATGTTACAAATGGTATATAACAGAGTGCATATGCTGGATGATATGTTGATTGTAAGAACATGTGCGGTACGAAGAACGTAAAAGGGAGCTTTTGTGAATGGCATCGTCGCCTGTAGACTGCCTTACTGTATTTGAATTAATAAGAAAGAAATTCAGTAAAGTCTTCTCGGGCAGAAAACCGAGTACAGGTATGTAATTTGTCGAACGTTTCAGGGACTGACTCCATCCCCATCTTCAGAATACTACTGATGGCTTGCTAACACAAAAACTGGTGAACACTTGTCCGAGAAGATTTGTTTGAATTCTGTCGCCGCTAGAGCTTCAAGACCTACGGGAAATAAAATAGTGCTCACGTAACAACAAGTCCCTGAACTGTAACTGGCATATTATTGATGTTTTGTTGACCGTTCATCGTGATATATCCGTACAGCATGAACCAACAAGATGCACTATTTTCTACAAATTTATTTCAATACTAAGCCCCTACATGTTTCGAGCAGGCTTGCTGTTCATCATCAGGAGGATTAACTGTGTACAAACAGCAACTGGTATAGTCATGCGTTGTGTTGACTATACCAATTGTTGTTTATACACAGTTAATCTTCCTGATGATGAGCAGCACGCCTGCTCGAAACATGTAGAGGCTTAGTATTGAAATAAATTAACAGAAAATAGTGTATCTTGTGGGTTCATGTTATACGGCTGTAACTGGCATGTCGATGAGTGTGAGTATATTAACAAATCTGAATTACGAAGGACTTCTTTGAATATGGAACATAGAAGGTAATAGGTTAAGACCTAATGTTATGAGAGAGGTAGGTTAAGAGAATTGGAGAGGCTAGCTTTCCTCTCTGCGCGCGTGTATATGTGAGTGAGAAACATTAGATATACCATATTCTTAATGACTGTGAATACAATAATTACTTATCAGTACATTTTTAACTTCATATTTTATAGTGCCTGTGTCATGTTAGGTAAGGGCAGTTAGAGTTAAGGTAGTTAGAATTTTTTAATTTAATGTTGATTTGAATGCTTTAGTTTCTGCGTTTGTTTGCTGTTTCATTTCCATTTTTCATTCAAATTAAACTCAATATGTAAAAGCAGAATTGGAAGTTCGGTTTGTTCAAATATAAAAGAGCTGACTACATGGACCACAAACTTTTGTTGCTTGGCTAGTCAAAAAAAATCCCACGTTTTATGTAATCTATTTATCAATTATCACCCAGTGGATTATATCCTGAAACAACCAACTGTGAACCTCACACACATTACCATTGTCTAAGGTCGTATGTTTTCTGAAATGATTTGGGCAGGCACATGGAAGATATGAGAGAGAGCTGAGGCTTTGTTGAGCTGAAACATCCATCTAACCGGGACGGGGCTCACAGGCTTTAGCTGTGTAATTTTAGAGATATGGCTCATCCAGCGTTCCTACAGTTATAAAGGGAATCCTGGAGGTGAAACCCATTTACTTTACACAGAGCTCTTAGCCCAGAAAGAGATAAACGTTTCTCAGGTATTGTTTTTAAATTCTTGGGTGGATAATTGATTCTTGCGCGTTTTTTTAATCTTCCTCTATCATTTCAAAGGCAAGATTGAAACTCTACAGCACAGATTTTCCTTTCATTTTCAATTTATAAAGGCAACGTAATTCAAAGTGGTTGACTTTCCTTTCCTTATTTTATATGGTTCAAGATTTATGAATCGTTTGTTATCGCAGACAAACATTAATCTAATTATAGATTTTCGCGCGGGAGGCAACTTGATTTACAGTCCGCAAACAGTGCCTTGCAAAACGTTGCGTGCATTTCACTGATAGGCCTATACTGCCACGCACAGTATAGGATCGGCTGCAATGCTGACATCATTAGTGAGGGAAAGAGAGCAGAAATGAAATGTTTTACTTGGCGATGTTGTCAGCCCTGAACTAATATTGTATGACGTCCGAGGTAGATGAATGGAACATGAAAACGGAGCACCGGTACTGAAATACAAGCAAAATGACCTATCCTTCAGCCACTATGTCTACTACAAATTCCAAAAGGGCTTATCCGGTATTAAACCCAGGTCTCCGCGGTGTGAGGCTTTCTAGTGAGGAAATTAGAGTGTTTAATGCCAAGGTTCACTTTGTATCGTAGTTTCACACTACGTTTCATGTTCAAAGTCTATTAGTGACGGTGGACCCACAGGCGCACCGACATAACGGTGATAGCATTAGCCTATCTTTCTGCATAAAGTAAGAAATGCATGCCACAACTTGAGAGCTTCAGTAATTATATTGTGTCAAAGGAGTCTCTGAGCGTGAAGCAAGCTCTTCACGCGAACAGAAGTGCCGGATTCTTTGAGCACAGAGAACGGGAATTTATAAAGTACTGATTTTGAGCGATAGCCACGTTTTCATCCACTCATTAAATATAGATTAACATTGAAGAAAGTTTAAATTGCTTCTCAAATCCCGACCATTTAGTCATTCACAAGTTTTAATTCTGTTTCAATTCATTGTAAATCTACGTCTGTGGACCGCCAGACCGCCGTTCAGCTTAACTCGAATAAAGAAAATTTCCAGGAAGGACGGTAAAATACACGGAAATTCACATAACTGCGGCAAAAACACGGGATTCCTTTTGTCTAAGAAAACTTACTCAAAAGATATGGCTATTTAAATTAAAGCGTTTGGTGAAAACTTGGTGAAGAAATTCATATTCTGAGAAAGGAAATGTTAAGAGTGGTTTCATTATCACCAGTATGATTGTCACGAACATTTTAATCTTATACTGAAAATTTATTCCAAATCTTGCTACTCCATTTAAGAAATATATTTTTTACCTCACCCAAACTCTATGTAGTTATTGTTTTATACGAATCCAATCACCATATATTATCACCATTAGGAAACTTCTATATGGATAGACGAGGGCCGCGGTAGCACAATGGTTAAGGTGTTGTGTTACAAATCGGAAGGTCGCTAGTTCGATTCCAGATGATGTCATTGCAATTTTTCATCGTCATAATCCTTCTGATCGCACTATGGCCCTGGGGTCGACTCAGCCTCTAACAGAAATGAGTACCAGGATTATTTCTTGGGGGTAAAAGCGGCCGGTGCGTAAGGCTGACAACCTTACCACTATCCTGGGCCATTGCCACGTAATCTGGTAATCTTAACTTCCTGGAACCCTGTGGCCACCTCGGGCCTGTAATGGGTCTGATTTACCTTTTAGGTATGGGTAGAAGCTTATTTTTTGTACACCCTTACAATTTAGGCCATATTGACTCAACACGACTTGTCGATCATCCTGCTCGGGTAAGGTAAAGTAATGTAACAAGAAACATATTACCAAGAAGTTCCCCACACTCTGTGGAACCAAATATTTGTGTACCGTATGCAAAGAACAAGTCACTATACTCAGTTCCGATGATATATTTGAAACTATTCTACCCCTCAAACGGCATGTGTTAAAGATCTACTGCAGTAAAGTATTTCCCTCTACGTCTAGGTCTGTCAGTAAAGTTCTCTTTTGGCGCCTTGCGGCTACGTTTATATATATATATATATATGCTTTTTCTCATGCGTGCTACATGTTGTGGGCCTGGAAAAGTAACGAACCGAAGTACACACTACGAAAATAACTTCTGTGTTCAGAGTTATGTTTTATAAATGGAAGCTTGGGTTTTCTGGGAGATAGACAAGAAGACCGCCCGTAGCACAGTGTACAGGTTCTAATTACAGGCACCACCTCAGCAGTCTGCACACAGACAGTATCCGTCTGTGTGACATCACGTGAGGCAGAAGATTTTACCTGCATACTGGTATTTCCTACGCTTCGTCACGTTGGGTTTGCTTTCTTAAGATCAGTCTGATTTATTTTGCGCAGAATTACGAAAGTACGAGTAGTATAATGTAACATGTCTTCGTAAGTTAAAGTTTTTTTAACTGTAAATTAACTGTAACACACATCTGACAACGTAATTCATTTGTAACAGAATGGTAATATTAAGCAGTCGCCATTCCGACAGCGGCCTCCATCATGTATCACTCTTGTGATTGCGTTTCTCTAAGACCCATATTAATGTCATTTTACCGTTATCTGAGTCTTCCGTCTTCTAACAGGTTTCTCGATCAATATTCTGCATGTATTCCCTTTTTTTCTACTACCAGGGTGCGGCAGAAAGAACTCCCCTATTTGGGAAGCTAATAAATTCGAAACCAAAGAAGATAAGGCGAATGTTTTTTTAATTCTGGAAAGTATACAGAATGCCGTTTTATATCAACGTGTTTTGAACAAAATATCACTCAAGTGGCGGCCTTGAATATTGATAAACTGATGTAGCCTCTCTCGGTAGTTGTCCATGACTCTGAGAATCATTTCGGGTGTAATGGCAGCAACTTCCTGTCGTATCGCCTCCTTCAGAGCTTCCAAAGTTAGGGGACGTTGTTCGTAAACCTTTGCTTTGAGGTAGACTCAGAGAAAAAAATCGCAGGGGGTCAAATCTGGCGAACGCGGCGGCCACCCGACATCACCACGAAATGCACGTTGTGTTGCTACCGGTGACCTGCCGTTTCTTATAAACTCCTCAACAATAAAGGCTCGATGTTCTCCCGACCACGCCATGGTGTACACTGAAAACGGCACGTACACCGCTGTTCGACGACGCGCTCCCCACCACTGTACGCGCTCCCCACCCGAAGCTATGCCCCTCCCAAATCGCGGTGTTCTTTCTGCCGCACCCTGTATACTTTGACATATTCAGCACATTGTACCTTTGTCACTCTCACTTCCTTTCTAATAAGTTCACAGAAGAAGAGAATAACTTAGTGGGTTAGACTTGTCCTCCTAAAATGTTTTTTGAGTGACTGGACAAAACTTTCTCGCGTTTTGTGGGTGATATGTATTTTAAAACAACGTGGAATAGGATCCTAATCTTGGCCATGTGGTTCTGATTTACATACTCACAACACTTTACGCACCATTTCCTTTCTTCTAGAGCTATGCCTCTAAGTGGATCTTTTCTTCAGTCTATATTTTATGAGATGTATTATTTCCTTTTTGTGGTTTTAGACCTTAAAATGAATATGCATTGTGTTGCCCAGGGAACGTGTTTGTGATCGCTGCCATCCTGCTGGAACGCAACCTGCAGAACGTAGCCAACTACCTAATCCTGTCCCTGGCTGTGGCAGACCTGCTTGTGGCCTGTCTCGTCATGCCTCTGAGTGCTGTGTACGAGGTTAGCAAGCAGTGGACTTTGGGACCGGAACTGTGTGACATGTGGACCTCCAGCGACGTGCTGTGCTGCACTGCCTCCATTTTACATCTAGTTGCCATTGCTTTGGACAGGTATGTTCATGTTGTTGTCAGTTTGTGCTACGACAGCTGTTATCGGTAAAATTAAAGTTGATTTATTCTTGCGTACGCCATGAAAGCACATTGGAAGAACTGAGGTATAACTCTACCCATTTCTCACTGTGGCTCTTTTTCTCCTGTCTTTACGCCAGGAGAAAAGTGCTCGAAAAATAATAAATATGAGGCTGGGTGACCCAAGAGTTGGTCTTGATAACTCAGAGAAGGTAAACATTTCTTTTCCATACCGGCAATCAAAATCAGGTTTCTACTCGTACGTTCTTCAGCCCTTAGTCCGTCTACTGTTCCCACAAGGCTGTACTGTATCTTTTAGAAAAATATATTCTTTATTTAAACATAAAGCTGTAAGATTTTACGATTTTTGTTTTGGATGCAGTCTTCACCTTTTATACGTGTACTGCACCCATAAGGATATAAAAATGTTACTAAAATGAAGACAAAAAAATTTTATAATACATTATGGTACAGTATAAAATAATATAGTACGGTACAGTATAGTACAGTATAGTATAGTATTGTATAGTGTAGTTTAGTGCAGTGTAGTATAGTGTAGTACAGTGCAGTGCAGTGTAGTTTAGTGTAGGTCAGTGCAGTGCAGTGCAGTGTAGTTTAGTGTAGTGCAGAGCAGTGGGGTGTAGTGTAGTGCGGTGTATTGCAGTGTCGTGTAGTGTAGTGTAGTGTAGTGCAGTATACTTTAGTGCAGTGTAGTGTAGTTAATGCATTGCAGTGCAATATAGTGTAGTGCAGTGCAGTGAAGTACAGTGCCATGTAGTGTAGTGTAGTGTAGTGTAGTGCAGTGTAATGCAGCGTAGTGCATTGCAGTGTAGTGTGGTGTAGTGCAGGTCAGTACAGTGCAGTGTAGTGCAGTGTAGAGTAGTGTAGTGTAGTGTAGTGCCGTGTAGTATAGTGTAGTGCATTGTAGTGAAGTGCAGTGCAATGTATTTGACGTTCAGGTGACTGTGCATCGTGATAAATTCTTATAATAAACCAACTAGATGCATTAATATCTCAAACTTATTTTCGGAATAAAACTCTACATGTTTCGGACAGTTCCTCTGTCCATCATCAGGAGTTTTTCACTGTACACACAGCAAACCTATATGACATATACCACTGCTGTGTTTGCAGTGAAAATCTCCTGATGATGGACAGAGGAACTGTCCGAAACATATAGAGTTTCTTCCAAAAATAAATTTGAGAAATTAGTGCATCTAGTTGGTTTTATTATAAGAATAAGAACAGTGTAATGGTAATTTAGTGTAGTGTAGTATAGTAAAGCACTGTACAGTGATATGCTTCGGACTCAGCTTAGAACAACAATTCCAGCAAAACGCCGCGGTTTATTGTCTTCTGGTGTGTGTCTGCACCGTGACGACGCCCAACTTCACACAGTCTACCATACCGTGAAACAGATTTAGGATTTAAAACTGGAGATTTCACTCCATCCGCCATATTCACCAGACTTGGACCCGACAGATTTTCACCATTTTTGCTCTCCAGAACTCCGACTACTTTGACACAGCTTCAGATCGGTTGAGTAGGTAAACGCAGCGGTATGTGTCTGGCAGGTACAGCAGCCAAAGTCTTCTTCTGTCAAGGAATTTATGTCGCTGTGGAAAGTTAGAAGGGGTGCACAGTGCATGATGGGGACTGCACTGAATATTAATGTAGTTGTACTACATCTACTTTTGCTATAAACCGCTTTATATAATTTTCCCCTTTGTACTTGAATAAGCCCCGCTTAATCGTAAACTCGCTCATTTCACCCTTGATCCATAGAATCTCTCCTCCCACTAAATTTAAATTTAATGCTGCAAATTTTGCTGTTGCTCTCTTCATTGAGCCTAAAGTGTACAGAATATTGACTGCCTATATTCAGGTGCAGGGATCCGTCCAAGCATTCCTAAGTCCGAGGCCCTAAGTAAAGTTTCCTGACCTAAATATAAGGCGCACATATCTATGTAACAAGCAAAACTAACAGAAGAAAAGCGCGACCATTTCATGACGATTCCGAAATGTGACTAAATCAAAAACAGGTAGATTTATGACACCACTCTACTCTTGAAGGCAGGAAAAGTTGAAACACTGACGCGGTGTCAAGCCACAGAAGAACGGAGTCTTTTTTTAGGCCACTTTCTGAAACTTTCTTCCTTCTCGAGTTAAAAAAAATCCTAGGAATTGTAAACCACTAGTCTTACAGTTGAAAGTTCAGGTTGTTGTAATGGCTTCTCTAGATATGCGCCATTGTGAGTGTTTCAGAGGAGTGCGAATAAAGATTCAAATCTTGTTTGAAATGATGCGTGATTATTGGCTAGTTGTTACCAATACTTCAGAGAATAGTGGCTTCATGTTTGGGCTCATCTAAGAGGAGGTGAACTTGGACTGTCCTAAAGACGGATGCGGTCAGCTTCTCCCAAAACGTCGCAGTTTACCAACCTACACGGCGTCGTACCATAGAAGCTTTTATCTTCCTCTAGATATGTTTATTTACGACAAGGAATTGAACGTATTTTGTGATATTAAAATTGAAGAGGCAGTGCGCGTGTATTCCGGACTGAACATATGAAATTGGAAATTACACACACTGGGGCACATGGAATTCCACATAGGTGAGTAATGGAAAGCCAATGGCAATGGTCAGATGTGTAAAGCGTGGTTCTGCAACCGCTCTATTTCTGGGATTTAGGGTTCGAATCCCGCCGCGGTCATGGAAGTGTGTCATTTGTGATTGTTGTATTTTGTCAGGTGGAGGTCTCTTCGATGTTTCGATCACTCGTCCAGAGAAGTTCTGTCGAGTGTGGTGTATCTGAGTGTGATCGAGGAAGCTCCTAGAGTGGCCTAGGCCCATTAGGGTGGTCGAGATATGAGAAATTAAAAATGTAATGGAGCGGTAAGCTTCCGTAGTTAGCGTAGCTAGAGGAGATGCTACTTAAGATGTTTGTTTATATGACGGGAGGTTGTGAGTAACCAGCAGTACAGAAACAAATAAAATTTACTTGTAGGATAAGATGTTGCAGAAATCATGTGCTATTAAATGTATCTAAGAGGCCCGCACTGATAAAATCCCTCTGACAACAGGCTAAGCCACACTGCTATAACGCTTAACTGTATGACACTTCCGTTAGGTATTTTAAGATCCTAAGAAAAGCAGAAATTTTAACTAGCACTGCCAGAAGAATGAGGCAGTTTTAGTAGCGTAGGTGGTCGAGAATATCCCTACCTTCAGTGAACAAGGAAAATGTATTATTTTATCACAAAAATCAATTAATTTATGCTACTTTCGGGACGCTTAAATCGGGCACATTGAATTGAAATGAATTGAATGGCATTTGGGTTCGAGCCCTTCCGGGACCGATGCACCTAGGCCGTAAGACAGGCCCTTTGTGCCCCACGTTCTGTACGAAATTAGAAGAACCCTATTTAAGAAAGTAACAGATGGCCCCTATACTTAGTTTCCTGATATCCTCAGGGCCCAAAAAGAAGCAACTCAGATATGTATGTATGTCTGAGTGGAGCCAAGGCCTCACACTCACACAAAATGTGGACTGAGGTTTCCTCCTCAGTACCACATTTTCTACAAATGGAGTTATTAATCAGCCCCATTATATATAAATGTCTTCTCAAGGTGTTATGTCCAGCAAGCAGGCCAATAACGACCCTGGATTGTGTTCTATTAAAGGACAATAATCGGGCCCCTGTAGTCAGGTCAAAACCAGAAATCAATTCACGCCTTTCTCTGTGTAATGCATGGACCACGCCGCAATACCATATGCTGGTTTTCCACCCAGCGTTTTATCTTTCTTCTTATATTCTGCCTAGAGACCCCCAAGAAGGGTCAGGTCCAACAAACTGTTGAACAGAACCGTTTCTAGTGAGCTTGTCGGCCATTTAATTTCCTCGCAATCCAGCATGCCCAAGGACCCAAAATCGGGCGCAGAATCCAAAACACACTTCTTTATTCACTTCTAATTTAACCATAAATTCTCTTTCTAAGTATTACCAAAACTGTTACAGACATTTACCTGAATTAAAGTTTATATTTGGACCTAATGTTTCCATGTTTCGTAAATATATTCGTATTTTATTTTAATTTAATTTTGTTTTATTTTATTTTGTTTTGTTTTGATTTATTTTATTTTATTAATTTCAATTAATTTTAATTTTAAATTTAATTTTAATTTAATTTAATTTCATCTTATTTTATCTAATTTATCTTATTTTACCTTATTTTATTTTATCTTATATTATCTTAATTTAATTTAATTTATCTTAATTTATCTTATTTTATCTTCATTCATCTTATTTTATCTTGTTTTATATTATTTTATCTTAATTTAACTTAATTTATCTTATTTTACCTTGATTTATCTTAATGTATTTTACTGTACCTTATTTTACCTTATTTTAATTTATTTTATCTTATTTTACCTTATTTTATCTTATTTTATCTTAATTTATCTTAATTCAACTTAATTTATCTTATTTTATCTTAATTCATCTTAATTTATCTTATTTTTATTTTATTTTATCCTATTTTATCTTATTTTAACTTCTTTTATTTTATACTATTTTATCTTATTTTAACTTCTTTTATTTTATTTTATCTTATTTTATCCTATTTTATCTTATTTTTATACTTTATTTTAATTTAATTTAAATTTAATTTAATTTAATTTTAATTAATTTTATTTTAATTTTATTTTATTGTAATTTTATTTTATTTTAATTTAATTTTTATTTTATTTTAATTTAGTTTTATTTTAATTTAATTTAATTTTATTTTAATTTAACTTTATTTTAATTTAATTTTTTAAATTAATTTTATTTTAATTTTATTTTAATTTTATTTTAATTTATTTTAATTTATTTCAATTTAATTTAATTTTAATTTAATTTAATTTTAATTTAATTTAATTTTAATTTAATTTAATTTTAATTTCATTTAATTTTGATTTAATTTTGATTTTATTTTAATTTCATTTAATTTTGATTTAATTTTGATTTTATTTTAATTTAATTTAATTTAATTTAATTTAATTTTAATTTAATTTTAATTTAATTTTAATTTAATTTTAATTTAATTTTAATTTTAATTTAATTTTAATTTTAATTTAATTTTAATTTAAATTTAATTTTAATTTAATTTTAATTTAATTTAATTTTATTTCAATTTTGTTTTAATTAATTTAATGTTAATTTCATTTTAATTTAATTTAATTTATATTTAATTTCAATTTTATTTTAATTTATTTCAATTTTTATTTAATTTTATTTTTATTTAATTTTAATTTAATATAATTTAGTTAATTTAATTTAATTTATTTCTCTGGTACAATTTGAAGAAAGCATATTTATCTGAAGAGGATACTTTATTTTGGATTTTCATATACCGAGATAACGAGCAGAAATGGCGACCTCTAGCACATATTCAAATTCCGTTGCACCTGTTGCTGGGTTTTGAGGTCGTTAGGGACGTAGTCTGCATTTATTCTGTCAGTCCAACGTCGTTCATAATCATCGCCACAAGACACCCCTAGTCACTGATACTTCAGGGATCAGCTCCTATTTCGAGGCTCACATCTCCAACCTACCAGAGATATGTCAAGAGTGGCTTTGTTATCGCAAGGCGCTCGAAGACTCTACGGTTTTGTATGATTCACGGCCCGAGCATTGTTAGAATATTTGCAATTGTGGTACTAACAAATGCTTTCAAGTGTTGGAAAATTATTTTTTAAAGACAGTGAACTGCATGTTTCAGCCAAATATGTTGCCATCTTCAGGGATGTAAATTATAGAACTTAGATACACGAAAATACACAGGGTAATCCATAAGTCCATACGGGATTTCCGACCTCTGCGGTACAGTAGCCGGGATGGTAACGCCGAAGGGGAGCATGTCAACAGAGCAAGAGACACTCCAAGTTTATGTCCTACCTTTAGGTGCTCGATATGTCCAGTCTTGGTATCTGTCGGGGCTGTTGCGCAGCCGAGTTGGGAAGTTCCGGAGGGACTTACGAATTGCCCTGTATAATGAAATTATAGTGCAATCATAGTTATTGGATTTATAAGAAGCTACAGTATTGTCTTAAAATAATGTGGGTTTGAAGGCGATATGAATTCAGTTTGACGGAATAGTAGTTGATTGCCGTGTAGTGGGTCCCTGTCACCACGGCATGGCGCGTCCTCAGGTTGCGGATAGAGGAACGGCCTCCTTTATGGAGGGTAGCTGCGAATAAATTGAATAAGCAGTCTGGACAGCCGACAAGGGGTGGTCCTCCAGCTTGGGGGTTGGGCGAGGTGCTAACAACCCCTCCCTGTAAAACATTAATGTTAAGAAATACTTGCAGGCATGATGCTTCCTCTGGAGATAAAGC
>Ga0131853_10020263_pt1 | contig 12081 bp, 6 predicted proteins | sample TergutLab28metaG_FD_92764 | JGI IMG/M metagenome (GOLD analysis project Ga0131853, IMG submission 92764) | Labiotermes labralis P1 segment gut microbial communities from Petit-Saut dam, French Guiana - Lab288 P1 (version 2) (version 2) | ecosystem: Host-associated > Arthropoda: Insects >...
AATGATCTGTACTCCTCACCCAATATTGTGCGGGTGATAAAATCGAGAAGAATGAGATGGGCTGGGTATGTCGCGCGTATGGGTGAGGAGAGGGGGTTGTATAGGGTCTTGGTGGGAAAACCGCTCTGGGTACCCCCCCCCCTCCCCTTACACCCTCCCTTTGCCCTCCCCCCCCCCCCCCCAGTACGCCCCAACGTTTCCAAAGCAACTTCTCATCCTAGAAATCTCGTAAACCGAACCAGGGACTCTGTCCGGAATGGAGATCTGTTCACTATATAGTACGCGGAATGCAACTATGTACTGACGGCTGGCACTCCATGTTATAACTGGTATTAACCACTGAATATGAGTGCAAAAGAAAATCACGTCATATGGAGTTTTAGTGGGCAACACTCGAGCTCATATTTGTGAGGTAACGAATTCAGTTCTCGGTCATGAAGACATACATTCTCAGGTTTATTATAATACTCCTCGTTCCCTTGACCTTGACTTAATAAAAGGAGAGTATTTAGTATTAATGATTGAAGATCTATTTTCAGATCGTTTTAAATTACATAATCTTCCTAACATTTGAGGATATATAATTAATTTCAGCTGTTGCAGGAGACGTTAATTAAACTACAAATAACCTCTTATTTAAACAGAGCAAGGTAATATATCCGGAAAATAATTAAATATTTGGATGAAAGAAATATATCTAATATCACGCTGCAGTTATCAATACATTTCCGAAAATTGAAACCGAAGTCTCAGCATAAAAATATGAAAAACCAAACTAAAACCATGGTTATATAGCAACATGCGATCTTACATGAACAAAAATGTCATTGATAATATCTCTTACAGAAGTGATATCCTAAACGGCGAGATTCCAGTCACTCGTTCGTGACTGTTATGTTTAAACGTTGAACACTTTCTGTAACCTCAGCTCCTACACCTCAGAAAACAGTTTGCCTCGTTTACAAAAGCTATTAACTCTGAGGCTGGCCCATAATGATACGTAAGGCTTCGTGTAGAGCGCCTGGACCCTTAGATATATTGTAACCAAAAAACAATTTGTAGAAAAAGTTTAGTCACAATGCCAAATATAAAATTTCAAGAAACTCCTCCAGTGAAACTCATTCCGATGATGGCAGACAGACGGACGGACGGATATGACGAGACTAAGGGGTTTGCAAAAGCGCTCAAGTTCACTAAAACAGCGCTATGCTTCACATTTTAAAGTAGCTTAACATGAAGCCCACGTGCACACCTCCAGAGCGTGTTGAAGTTCAATCCAAGTGCTTCGTAGCTGAAATAATGTTCTAAAATGCTTCCTGTATGAGAATTTTAAAATTTCAGTGAAAGGAGTGTTTTCGATGCGTATATTTTTTACTTAACAGCCGATGTAATTGGTCACTGAAATGGACCGCGCACACCGAGTCGCGAATAAGTAAGCATTTCATTCAGTACTAAATACTGTGATTAACATGAAGTCGACAGTTGTAGAAAAATGGTGTCTAATCCTCCATCGATTTTCGAGATTACGATATTGTTGGAGCACGCCCAGGTATGCGATTTTGACCCTCTTCTCAGTCAAGAGAAAGGCCCAATGATTGCCACTGCTCTTCACGAGGACCAATGAGACCATATTCTCTAGCGAATCGTTCAAACACTTAGTACTTGACAAACCTTGCACATGAAAACGCAAGCAAAATTCTTCTGTCTCACTTACCGGCCTAATAAATCCCTCAGCCCATTCTGAAACACAAAATTTGTATATGAGGTCTTCCTGATTTTGTAAATGTACTATTTCACACTTAAAACAGAAAGGAAAAATATGTCGATCAGAAAAACGCAGCTACTTTTTACACCGCTCTTCAGAATCTCATTCACAAATCACATGGAATTTCTAAACATAGAAGCGACAAATTTATAGTGACAGTGTCGTAAATTGGAACGTAACCAATTGAATGGCGAAACGAATAGAGGCCTGCTCCACCCTAGTGCCAGTGAAAGCATTAAAATTGAAACGTGTCCCATGATGTGCCCATGAACAGAATTTTGTAAAGAGACCTTTTGTGACGAAAACTCTGAAACGATTTAAGTTTATTTGTGACTGATAAAAAGTGACACAATATATGTTACGATGTCTATGAAACCGATGAGATAAGGTGACATGAGATGATAATGGCAGTGCTGCATGTGGCAGTTGTGTGGTGGCCGCATAGCGTGTTTAGAGGCCGTGATGTATAGTGCTGTGCTATAATGAGGGATATGCGGGAGATAAGATAGTCAGATTGAATTAACCGTTGTATTTCAGAAGAGTCCAGCTATTAGAACAGCCATGTGTATGTTGTAAGTAGTACGGAATGATTATTTTTATTAGCAAAGTGGTTTTGAAAGCTGGCGCTTCTACTACGAAGAAGGTATGAAAAAACAGATTTTTCAAATTACTTTTCTATAAAAAAAAATCTGAAAATATAAATAGCGAACGAAGATACTTGAAGAAACTCTAAAAGTAAAAACGGAAAATGCAATAAAAATATATATTTTTATTAACCACATAAAAACAAAAACGTCACCTTTTGTTAATGAGAAAATACAACGTGTGAAGGACACTAACACTTCTCTACGAAAGTGTTTAAGACAACTTAGAAATAAGCAGTCATATTTTATATTAATTTTGTTAATTTTAATTAAAAATAATAACCTAATTTTAATCCACAAAAATAATTAATAATACGATATATAATATATTATAATATAATAATAAATGGGTAGCCAAATCAAGAAAAATGAGATGGGCGGGACATGTAACACATATGGGAGACAGGAGAGGTAAATGTAGGGTTTTGGTAAGGAAACATGACGTGAAGAGACAACTTGGAAGACATAGAAATACATGAATTGATAATATTAAAATTCTTCATCAAGACGCTTAATGGGAAGGGGTATGGACGGGATTGGTGTGTTTCAGTACCGGGGTATGAAGCGGGTTCTTGTGAATGCTGTGTTACACATTCGGTTCCCATAAAATGCGGAGAAACTCTTGACTGGCTGAGTAACTGTTAGCTTCTCGTGAAAGACTGTGCTTAATGGCGTTTTTCACTTACAATTTAAAAACAGAAGAGAGATGTAGTAAGGCAAATCTTAAAAAAGACAACTTCAGTAGAATAAGCAACAATAAAAAACATCTTTGAATATAATTTTTAATGAATTTAAAAAATGTATGTGAGTTCTCACAACAAGCGTATAAATGTGCTGTTTAAAATGTTGTCTTTTTTGTAGCTGTTATACACAGCGTGATGATGGTCAGATACGACGGGAAAAAGTACATTTGGTTAATAGTTAAATTATAAACATAGAGTTGTGTTTGACCGTCACTCACTAAGCAACCAGGTTCTACTCTGCATTCAGTATTTAAGTGGCATTTTGAATCCAGTAAAAACATTGCGGTTGATATCCACGGACTATGACAAAAGTACTAGTTAAAGCGCGATGACATAAATGTCGGTATTTTGAGGGGAGTGAAATGAGGAAAGAGAGAATTGTAGCGGGGAGGGAAGGGAACACGGAAGAATGAAATAGAGGAGAGGGGAAGGTTTTATGGGACGCGTCTTTAGTTGCATGTTGTCGTCGGATGCTGGCGTCGCTGGCGTCGGAATAACAGAAGATGGGGCGCCTGCCTGGGTTACTATGACGACACGCCACGCACCCAACTACTTTTGGTCAAACAAACTCAATAAACTTGGACCTGAGAGAAGACGTCGAAAGGAATCAAGAAAGAGTTTCCGCTTGTATTTGTGTGTCTAAGGGGTTTTGGATTTTACTTCGGTCAACTCAATCGGTTCAGTTCCGGCTTATTTCTATAGATGTTGCTGAACGAATCGAGCTGTGCTGTTTCATTAGAGTGTAGCACCAATGGCTCACACATTTCATTGCGTTGGTGTGTCTGGAGCGTGCATTTCTGCCTTTTATTGTGATTGGAGGTTTAACATTCCTCAGAACAAATCATGAATACTGTGGAAAGATGCAGAACCCACATTCCAACGAGTGAAGTGAATGACGCTGAAGTGGCAGCTTTGGCCGCGAAATGCACACGAAAGGAGGATCAATCATTCTGATTGACAATATGAGTAGCCATAGTGTGTTAAATGTCATGTGTAACCCCACCCCCAAAATTCGTAGGGCGGTAATTTTGAGGAAAAAAGGTGGGCAGACAAAAAGAAATCCTTGTTGACATGGTGCACTTAGGGTTCAAAGAATTGCACATTCCAATTTTAAAAGTACAAACCATGATATATGATTATTTCCTTTCAATAAATAGCATCTTCCATACCTCATCCTTCAGAATGAAAAAGCCAAGTGACGGTGTGTTCATAATAGTAGCTTTACACCCGGTACAGGACATAGCCCTAAAACAAGATCTTCAGTGAATAAATAAGATCCCAAACATTCTAACGTCACGTAAGTATCACTTTTGCGGAACGAATAATTTGTTGTCGATTGTGGAGTGACTGTACTACGTCGTGATATTTTACCAAGTGTCTTGTAAAGACAATCCACACACAGGGGCGGACTGATACATTTTGTCACGCACTCAGTAAAAGCAACGTCTGAGAAAATGCCTTCACAATCCTCCGAATAATTCATTCATGCAGCGTCAAAAGTATGAGATTTTAAGAAAACCACTTCCAAAAAGTACTTTAATAAACGGTAAGTTTCGTTACCCAGTATTAAATGTTAATTTTGATTCTATGATGGATTTTCACGAAAAATATAGCACCTTATATTTTCAAATATTAATAACTGTATAAATTTACATACGCTTGTGTAATTTCACGTCTACTGGCTTTATTTATTGGATGCTTTCTTCTGCGATCCATTAATTAATAATGTAATTATTACAAAAGCCTATACTGTCTCTCTCTTACCGATTAAGATGCCTTGGTGCTATGTTCATACTTGGCCTACGGACTTTAATCTATATATTTCTACACCAGACTCTTTACACACATGTAGTATTATTTACGCTAACACATCATGTTCGAATTAAAGTATCAAAGTCCTTTTATTTACCAACCGCCGTACACTATATGCACGGTGTTTCTTCACTCACATGTTAGTTCTTGCTGCTAAGCGTCTCGGTTTTCTGAACACCATCTTCAGGGATCTTCAATCCAAATACATTTGGCTGAAGATAGTGTCAAAAACACCGAAACGCGTAGAAGCAAGAACTACTATGTGAGTAAAGATAGTGGAGTGCACAGCAGTTGGTGGATAAAATGATAGTGTAAAACATGGTGCATGCCACGTACGATATTACAATAAAGCAACACAAGTTTAATGCGCGGAAGTCTAGGTGAGAGTGTGTTGTAATTATTGTTACAAATGTAGAGACAGTAGGCAGATTTCGGGTACATTGAAAGGCAGACATTCAGAAGATTTCAGCGCCTTAACAACTATGTCCATTGACAAGCAATTCTGCTCTTTCATACGCTTCGTAAAAACCATGGCCTCGTTTCTGACCTTAAGTTTTGAACAGTCGCAAATAATTAACACTACATAATAATGGGCGAATATTAAGATCTACTGACCATCATGGTAGCAAATTGAATTAATTCGGTGGTGTGAATATGTGAAATAATGCTGTATCTGTTTAAGGAAAAACAACTTAATATTTAGGTAAGCCGAAAGCTCCAAAGAGCAGTCTGCCATATAAAAAGGTTAGATGGATGCGAATTACAGAATGTGTCTTACCACATCTCCTGTACCCTCAAAAGGCCACTGCAATATAATAAAAACTTTGAGTGCTCTCTTTATATTTTATACGCCTTTTATATAAGATAAGGCTTCTGAACTCTCCAGCATATAAGAGAAGAGTATCCTCGTCTATTGCTCTTGAATAACTCAGCATCTATTTGAGATCCCTAAAATGAACTACCACGTTCTGACCAATATACGACACATTTATTATTTGGCTAAATGCCTATCATAAGGGTCGTTTTGATTATACCCTTACGTCGTTGCACATTTTCCATAAACGCGCCGTTTCGAGAGCTGGATCTACTCCAGTCTTCAGTTTCTGATTCCACTTTTGTTTAAACTATTACTTTCATCCTAGCAGGAAGATAAACCATCCATTACAACCTTGGGCGATTGTGGGAGGCGAAGATGATGGAAAAAGACACCACCAGCATGTTTCGAAAGTAGCGGCGAGCCGGAAGCTTTGGCATGAATTGTCAGCGCCCCCATTAACTCCCAGTGCTATATCGGACAGTCTAGCTCTCTGTTAGGAAGAAAAGGCGGGTTGAATGTAGACGGTATAACACGATATTCTGGAGACAGGAATACAGCCAAATCTCGAAATATTTGTGGTATTAAATGCACCTCAAATTATATAGGCAATGGACAATGTGCAACGTTGTGCCTCACATGTTATTTAGTAATTTATTTGAAGTCATTTCAGAAAACTGAGGCTCCACACAACTTTCCATTCTAATTTACACAGTTTAAGTAAAAGAACACATAGAGCCAGCCTTATACGGTTCTAATCACGTGTTCTTGTTTGAAGACATTACACGATATTTAAGACATGCATCCTCAATCAGACTGGTAAGAAAATTATTAAAAAATATTTCTTTATTTGATGTTTACTGTATATTGTGGTTCTTAATCTTGTACTACTTTCGTTACAAGGTATACTTGCTCTTATGAAACCAACTGCACACTGTCCATTAGACCGGACCGATGATAGACTGCAGAAATAGGAGCGCAAAATTTAAACTTGAATTATCGAAACAGAACGCAGCTCAGCGTTTGACGGTAGGAAAAATATTAATACTTAGAACCCGTATTGTTCGTTTTTCGTGTGCTGCATTCTTTAGGATATAATGAGGTCTGTTTGATTCTGGACTGCCTCGTGCTCCTCGCAACATATGCTATTAATTTCCGTCAAAAATGGAACAGACCTACAAAATAATATGGCTAATTCCTCTATATACCACTCGATTAACATTTCTTAATAATCCTACCAGGTGTATTTGACGTTCAGGTGAACGTGCATCGTGATAAATTCTTGTAATAAAACCAACTAGATGCACTAATTTCTCAAATTTATTTTTAGAATAAAACTCTACATATTTCGGACAGTTCCTCTGTCCATCATCAGTATTTTTTCACTCTACACACAGCAATGGTTTATGTCATACAAGTTAGCTGACAGCTCGCAAGCAGGATCGGGACGGTTCCGTCCTGATCCAGCTTGCAAGCTGTCAGCAAACCTGTATGACATATACCATTGCTGTGTGTAGAATAAAATCTACTGATGATGGACAGAGGAGCTGTCCGAAACATGTACAGTTTTATTCCAAAAATAAATTTGAGAAATTGGTGCATCTAGTTGGTTTTATTATAATAACCCTACCCGGTAGAGTCTGTAATATGTTAACGTCAGGTTTGCTTAAATTGTTATGGCAAGATTACACTGAAATTGGCTAAAAAATAATATGGATTTCCATCTGTCAAGGCTTGAATGTGTTAATATAACATTGTTTCCAATGCAATATGTTATGATTTCTGTCTCTTGACTATGTGTAGAAGTACTCGAAATATTATGTGTTAACTACCCACATGAACATCGTTGCTAAGCCTTCCATGGAAAGCAACAGCCACATTTAATATCTCCGTATTGACCATAACACTGAGCACACTAAACGCTGGGGAATTCTCCTTATATAAACCGCACAGCTACGTTCTTATTTCCGTTCACACAAATTCATAACCATCGAGGAGTATTCGAAATAACAGCACTGATTACTGTCGTCTACACGTGGCAGTAAACCTCGTCTCCTAGCGTTGGCTTCGTCACGTGACCATGACATTCACTTCTACACACAAACCGGTCAGTGTCGTGACAAACTCAGAAACCAAGCTGAATTATGCAATGCCTTCAAGTGCAGTCATTGTATTGGATAAACAAAGCACAGCAAAGCACCAACCCTATATAGCGCCTCAGAATGCCCAATTTTACGACAAAGTTTCTGAGATAAATAGAAGAGAGGTGATTCGCACTTTACCCTAAAGACATAAATGAAAACTGTGCTTTAACCTTGCATTAGGGAATTCGTGTGCTAGAAGCATCAGTAAAATGGCATAAAATCAGTACGCCCTAAATTATTTGTATGAAAGAATAAGTAATTGGAAATTGTAGCAAACTATCCGTCCCTGAGGAAAATGTGGTTCTACTTTTATTGAAAACTGTATTTACTCTCATAGATAATAAACTTTACGAAAACAGGGCGACTTTGAACGTCTATTTTATCAAATGAGTAAGATTATAAAATTCTAACGATAAAGGAGGAGGAGGAGGAGTAGGAGGATAAAGAAGAAGAATAAAAAAAAAGAAAACTTTGTATTGGAAAGGTTCAAAATGTTATTATATGATATAAAACAACGAAATGCACATTTTCTAAATTAGTAACCTAATTTTTTTAATTTTTTATATCTTCTACTTATTTTGAACACAACTTTCCACCTACTAGACTGCTTACACTGATACATGTAAAAGGTAACATACTATAACTTGTATACAAACATTGTTCCTGAAGATGAACACGCGTGTTCAAAAATATGTAGAAGACTTGACCAAAATTAAAAAATTAAATTATTAATTTAGGAAATGTACATTTCGTTCTTTTATATTTTACAATTTTACTACGATTCACGGTGCAAAAAAATGTGAAGTTCAATATAATATTTTAGCGGGCTCATTTCTACTGTGGACCTATTTTATGGCACTCCTGTATTCCACAATTTTCTCTTCGTCTATGATTATTGCACTTACACAATTTTCAGAGGCTCACAGCTTAGGAAATATTAATCTCTTATGGTAAAAGATCTAAAGTTTCATTCTACACCACTAGCCCAAATTTAAAAAGAATAAATTATTAACATTCGCTCTGTGATAATGAATGTTCTGTTGTGTCTTCCTACTCCGGTTGCCTTAAGAACTCTTCTCAACAGGTACAATAACCATATCAAATTTCAGTCAAATTCTGTCATCAACTAATTTTTTTTTTACCCTAAGAACACCCCAATCCTCGAAGTGTAGTCTAATGAGCCGTCACAAATGAAGAAATATCTACTCCAATTCTATTGGTTTGCTTTCTAAAAAAGAACGTTTCCGAATAAAAAACTTATATGCTTCGAAACCCGTAGCTGAATTTTGTACGTCTTACAGTGACGTCATCACAATGTGGCTCAGGGTGTTCATAAGCCGTCATTTACTCTTTGGCGGCCGGGAGAGCATAGGGCGACTGGTTACCGTCTGGAACTCTGTGCGGACGGGGATTTTTGCATCCGTCCGTGCTGGTCGTAAGGCCCATCCAGTCTTTTCTAAGACGCGAACCGGGTTCGTTTCACGAGGCTAGCGCTGGGGGCGTAGTGTTAACAATCACCTAAGGTCGAGGCTAAAGAAAGGGTGGAGTTACATCTATACATTCGCCCCTTTCCTCTGTACCATCATGGCAAATTATAATGAAAAATTTACCCTTAGTTTTAAGGCGTGAAATTTTGTCCTGAGAAGGAATTCTTTATTCTTAACAGAAGTATGCTTAAATTGACACGATCATACTGTACACACAGCATTGTAATAGGGAATTATTAGAAAAATGTAGAAAAGTGGGATAAATAACATAATTTTATGCAGAAGTAATATAAAATAATATTTTAGTAAAATATTAAATTTTCAAGGAAGTTCAAAATTTGAGGTGAAATGTGTTCTTTATTTAGTGCTTGTAATTCCACACGTTCCATTTTTATACCGGTTCTTCTTTTGCTGGTCGAAATTGTTCAGTTCCAATTTAACAAGTAAAAGAGATGATTGTTTGTAAATCGGCGTTGGAAGATTTCCGTCTTAAACCCTAAGAATACCCTTCAGATTTCCAGCAAAAATGAGCCAGTGGCTTGTATTGAATACGCAGGCAGTTTTAATAATAAATAACCCTTAATTGTGCCTACACAGATCATTTTACGTGTTTGTTAACTTACGATTATCAGATTAATCCTTCTTCGTGTCCTTAAACAACCAGTTGATCTTTGTAATGGAGGTACAGAGTATTGAGTGTAGGTAGAAAATTAATTTTTAAATTTTAAATTATTTGCTTTAAGGATAAAAAAAGCAAAGCAAACTGCACTGAGAGAGTTTTGAAAATTATGCATGTCTCTTTCAGCAAAGTATTTCACAATATTAATTCCAAAATCTGCACAACGGTAAAAAAAAAAAGAGTTACACTAAAACATGCCATATGTATTTTGACAGTTGTGCAGTTTTTGTAACAAATATTGTAACGTTAAGCCGATGTTTGGATCAACACATACAGTTCACACACCAAATAATGCACTGTTTATTAAACTTGGAAAAAATTATAAAATTCACATTAAAATACACATTAATATCGCTCCTACATGTTTCGGTCTACGACCATCATCAGCTAGCATGTACTGCGCCTGGCTACAGGTGTATGTGTGTGTGTGTCTGTGTGTTGTGTTCTGCACACCACACAGCACACACGCCGCTCTATGACATGCTGCCACATCACCACGTCATATATTAACGACTTAATTTTACCGAGTGTTTTAACATAAATATTACTTTAGCCAGGTGCAGTACATGCTCCCTGATGTTGGTCGTAGACCGAAACATGTAGGAGCGATATTAATGTGTATTTTAATGTAATTATTAAAACTTTTCCAAGTATAATAAACAGTGCATTTGTTGGTGAGTGAGCTACATACTTTTAGTACGTACGGTGCAACGATAAAAATAAAAATTTCAATCAACAATTATCATTAGAGAAACAGATAAAAGAGGGCATTAATTATTCATGTGAAGCAAGGTAATATTTGGATAATTTTGTGACAACCAGAAAATATATTTTTCATTTTTACCTCTTGAATTGTAACTTTCATTAGTTTTATTTAATATAGAAAATAGTTTGTGATTCCATAAAATTCCCAATTCCCAATTACGTAACTTCAAATAATATAGATCTATTTCAATCCTGAAAACACCGGATCTTGTAAAGTGAAATATATTCCCCGAATATAATGGTGCCATTTATGTGATTATGACGTTGTTCAAAATCAATTTCCGGATATGAATTGTCGAAATGTTGACCACATTCAACTTTAAATACTGCTTCCATTCAAGTACAGAATTAATGAGCCTGATCGACTCTCTAAACTTAATAAAAATTGATAATCAATTAATTATGTGTGTCACGATGACAATCTGCATCGAAACCGAACAGCATGTGTTGGCACAGTAAAGGAAACTAATGAAGCAACGTTAAGTATTGAACATAATACTTCTCGCCCGTCTTTGAAGACTAATTTTGTAAATACATTACAAACACTACAGCTACAATCGATTGACTTATGCGGGCTGTATACAGCCCGCATAAGTCGAGTATAGCTGCTTACTAATATTTTCATTTCTCAACTTGAAGATGGCCATTGTCAAGTGCCGAAACATGTAGTTGTTCTTTACCTAATAAATTCTATACATATCTCTACCATCAAATAAAGTTATGTTAGACAAGTCCGTACACTCCAATCTAGTTTATTTATGAACACAATGGGGATGACGAACCTTATGACGAAAAATGTCTTGCGTATACTTTAGTAATTATGTTATTTATCGAGTCTTTATTTATTTAACAATTTTTTCTAAGCAGCCAACTTTTGCGGATAGAGTGGTGTCACGTGGTCAGCGCAACGGGTCACCACAACCGTTAATCTCTGTTTTCTAGACCTGGAGCCGCTACATTTTTCCGCAAAATTTGGCACTAACTTCGCCGACCGGCGGCGGCCGCTCTGTCGGTATATTTCGTGTGCGGACTAAGGCCACGGAGTTTTCTAAACAGCATAAATTATTTGACGAAATGTGAAGGCGACTGCAAGAACACAATCTATAACACTACAGAAAAAAAATCGTGGCTTATTATAATAAAAGTGATGAAACGTTCCAAAAATCTAGGTGTCACTTGAAGATTTTGGTCTCCAGGTAGTTGAGAAGACGCAATTTCCATACTTGCA
>Ga0131853_10020264_pt1 | contig 12081 bp, 6 predicted proteins | sample TergutLab28metaG_FD_92764 | JGI IMG/M metagenome (GOLD analysis project Ga0131853, IMG submission 92764) | Labiotermes labralis P1 segment gut microbial communities from Petit-Saut dam, French Guiana - Lab288 P1 (version 2) (version 2) | ecosystem: Host-associated > Arthropoda: Insects >...
CTTTTATTTTATTCGTGATCCCACTGTCCTCGATCTTGAATGCGGAGCGCTGTGTTATCCTGCGTTGGTATATCGCTGTTTACTTTAACGACGAGATATCTATAATAAACTGTCGATTGCGTTCCTTTTGATTTCGCTGTAAACAGGATTCTTCCACCCTCCTTGGCTCCGCTGTTGAAAGATCATATTGAACATTTAATTCGGATATCATTACAGTTATACTGATTGGCAGGAATATGAGCGGTACTTTCGGAGAACACAGTGTCATCCTTTAATATCCTTAATTTAATTTTACTTCGTGAAGGTTGCCAAGACCATTGATGAACTGTACGATGAGGTGAAAGGATATGACATGGTCATTTCCAACGATGCCGCCCTGGTCACTGCTTTGAATAACCGCATTGATGTTCCCAGGATAGGAAGATTGGCGTCCACACCCATGATGATCGCCAAAGATCATGAGGACGCCGTTCTGGAAAAACTGATGAATGCGGGCGTCTGCATAAGCGACGGAAGATACGGGATAATGGATGACGTGAAACTTTTAGACATGATATCCAATGAAACGGGATACGATGTACGGTTCGTGCACGGTGAGATCGAAAATATTCGGACGATAAGAAGATACAGGAAGGATGTGCAGAATTTCCTTTTCGGAAAGCCGTCGAAAGCGATATACAAAGCGTTTCTCAGGTATCCTACATACGAAATGGTGATGTCATCCTTCGACCCGTCGGAATACCGAACTTACGAGGGGAAGAAGGTTGCCGTCATCGGTCTTGACCTTTTTGATCAATTGGATAAACATTTCATTCCGATCTATTTCGATGAGATCGATATTTTCAAAGAAAACGGAAGATACGATCTCGGAACGGTGTACGCGGTAGGTAACGACAGACAGGTGGCTGAACATGCCGCAGATCTGCTGACAGCAGAGAATTCGGAGGATGCGGCGATCGTCATGGACACCGACGGCCCTATAGCCGACGCCGTCAGATCGGCGCTGTACAGAAAAGGAATAGCTTTCAAAAATATGCTGAACGCAAGGGACATAGTGAACATACGGGATTATATGGAGTTCGTTGGAAAGGCGCTGTCGTATGATATACTTACAGTCGGCGACGTACGCGAATTGTTCGCAGGGTACGGTGCAAACACTGATGACAAATATGACGAATATCTGCTGAACCGATACACATCCAGATCAAGCGAGAATTTCAAAAAACTTTCAAAGATAATGATGAACATGCGGGAGCACACGTTCTCCGAGGTCTGCGACAAGATAGTTCATCAGAGACATAAAGGAACGGTTAGGATGATCCTCGAAGAACTTAACCTCACAGATAAACCTGTGAATGAAAAGACCGTCGGTTCCGCTTCGTACATGATAAACTCGATGGACGGGATACGGCATAATGCGGAGATACCGGAGAACGAGAAAAGAGGGGTTTTACTGGCAGACTGCCGGAACTCCGTGTTTGTCGACAGGCCGTTCATCATATACCTGAACATTGACGGCGCCTGGTCCAGACCCGTTGACGGAAAGAACTACATAGACCGGCAGGACGAAGAGGAGAAAGAAATCCAACGATTCCAGATACTGCTGCAGCAGGGATCATCCAGAATATATCTGATAAACACTATGAAGAACGGAAAGGCGGCAAGACCCTGCACTCTGTTCAGCCGCCTCAACACTGATGAAAACGGCTCGGTAATGAAAACATATTCGTTTGACGATCTTGTCAGCACCGTCGTCAAAAAAGGAGCGTGGTCCCATTTCAAGAGTCCGATAAAAAAAGAGCGTTCCGTTCCGTCCGTGAAACATGAACTCGGCAAATTTTCAAAGACGTCGATGAATATGTATGTCCGCTGTCCGAGAGCATACATGTTCAACGAACTGATAAGAACTCCGGACAGGGAAAGCACCGTGTTCGGCAGCATGATCCATGAGTTCGCGGAGTTCTGCTTCTGTTATCCCGATATCGCAAAGGATAACATTGAACGCTGTACGGACATGGTGTCGGAAGCCTGTGCGGGCATATCATGTCCTGAAAGGAAGGATTTAGACAGATCGAAGATAAATATGACAATGAACTGCATCCTGAAATTCGCATACTCAATGAATGCGAACATACCGCTAAACGTTGATGCGGACACGAAAAAAAGGATGAACATGTTCTTCGAGGAATTCGATTTGAAGATGACATCCGATCTCTGTGAAAGGGAACACCGATCAAATAAATATCCATTGCACGGAGAGTTCGATCTGTTGATAGGCAGCAGGATAATAGATTACAAGACCGGACGGCCGCTGGCATCCTCCGAAATAGCTAAGAAGATGGACCTTAACAGAAAGAACGACCACTTCGAACTGCAGCCCTTCGTCTATCTGTCGATACTCGATGACATATCCAAACAGAAGGGTCCTAAAGATTTTATCCTGTTCTACACAGCCGATAATGAGATAGAATCGGCTGACCCGGAATTCGATATCATGAAAAATACAAGAACCGTCAGACTTCTTGATATGGACAAAACGGATATCATACGGAACGGGATGCTGCTTGACCTTGTGACAAGAGCGAAAGACAGGGAATTCATAAAAAATGAGATGGGAAAGGAATTCACGAATTCTCTTTTAAAAGCGGGCGTTGAGAACGCTGACACCTGGAAAAACAATGACGCACTGCTGGAAAGTATACTCGCATTGCAGAAAAAAAGGACGAAGAAGTCTGAAGATGCCGTACGGTATGCAATAAAAGCTGCCGGAGAGATCATCTCGGGATGTTTCATTGAAGACCGCGGACAGATACTGATACCCCGTGAATCAATAAAAAAATTCAAAGAATACGCCGTAAAGATACACTCAAAGGCGGAAGAACAGCAGATAACCGGCTTTCCGTATGAACCGCGCACGGAATGCGGAAAATGCAGATTCTTCCATATATGCACGGGAGGAATGATCGATGACGTCGCTGAATGATTGCCAGCAGAGGATAGCGGAGACGCTTGACGGCATGGTCATCGTTGATGCCGGACCCGGTACAGGTAAAACGCATACAATAGTGCAGCGATATCTGAACATAAGGAAAAGGGACATCAGCGCGTCGGATGTCCTTATGCTCACATTCACGAACAACGCCGCGGCGGAGATGGAAGAGCGGGTGAAAAACGAGATGATATATGCGGGCGGCGACGGGTCCGTCAATTCATCGACGTTCGATTCATTCTGTTTGAAGGTTGTGAAAGAATCTCCGGAGACCGTAAGCGGATTCTTCAAAACGAAAGAAACGCTGACAAGGAACGCCGCACTCATTCAGAATGAAACGCTCAACAGAGAATATTTCAGAAATGTTTACACACGATTCATAAGACGTTACGGTCACATATACGGGAACATGCCCGCAATAGTGGGAACATCATACGGCGGCCTCTACGAAGCTATACAGAAACTCATGTCCGTCGGTATCGCACCGACACACGACGGCGATTGGTTCGGACGCGATATCGGCATACTGACAGGAAAGAAAGATGAACTGATGACAATATTATCGGATGCGAACAATATCAAGCGCCGAAGATCGAAGAACGTAAGACCTGACCGAATGGAAGAGATCACGGATGATATGATCCGTGAGGCCGTGAACGATCCGAGAAAGGAATTATTATTTTTCATAAACGGAGTGTATTACGAATACATCAGATCATCGGTAGCCGACAACAGACTTACATTCGGTCTGAACGCACTGTTCGCGTTCATTATACTCTACGAGAACAAGAACATACGGAAGATCATGTCATACCGCTACGTTATGGTGGACGAGTTTCAAGACACGAATGAATTACAGTTCCTGATATCCCTGCTTATACTCAAAGAACCGAATCTGTGTGCTGTCGGAGACTGGAAACAGGGAATATACGGGTTCAGGCATGCGTCCATTGAGAACATAACCGATTTTGAGAAAAGATTGAAGGAGATGACAAAATTCCTGAACAAAGGGGAAAAGAGGATCATATCTGACATACCGACACCCGTTCGCCTCCCCCTTACGGATAATTACAGGAGTTCGCAGCTTGTCATCGACACCGCATTCAGGTCGCTGAGATGCAGAACCAGGAAAGAAGAAACGATAGATACGGAATGGCTTGACGGGAACGTGACCGAACTGAAGGCTGCGCGCGATCATGGCCATACGGAAGTGGAAAGACTCAGCGCGCACAGCAAGGAAGCGGAGATACCGGCTATATTGCAAAAGATCGAAGAATATGTCTCTGATCCGCGTTACCGCATAATCGAATACGATCACGACGGAAACATAAAGAATGAGAGAGCGCCCGAATACGGGGACATAGCCGTGCTGTGCAGGAACGGATCCATGTGCATAAACGTGAAGGACGCCGCAGCGGAATATGGAATTCCCGCTCATCTGCAGGGAGATGTGGACATCATGGCAACCCGGGAAGGAAAACTGGCGCTTGCATGGCTTCGTTACATCAACAATCCCAACGATCTTCGCGGACCGGTTGCTATACTATCGGACGCCGAATACCGTTTGGCCGAACTGCGCGATATGTTTCCCGATAAGCGGGGAACGGACGGAGTTCCGGATGAACTGAAGGAACAGATGCGCATTATACGGAAAAAAAGGCGCAGGATCAATGATCTTCTTACCTCGATATTCAATTACCATGGTCTGAACAACGATATAACTCAATCGATAATCTCAACGATATCGTCAGCGCACCGTAACAGTATGCTCACGATCCCCGACATAATACGGTTAATGGAAGCGGACATGAAGGACATGTCGAAATACAATGTTGACGCGTTGCTCGACGGCGGATCGGTAATGATACAGACCATCCATAAATCGAAAGGGCTGGAATATCCGATCGTGATAATCGGCGGCCTGAATGTGAACATAATGCCGTCGGCGAAGAATCACACGGATCTGATAACATTCGATCCGCTGTTCGGGGTGCGTATGAAAGAAGAATATGCGATCATCGACGGCCATCATAAAATATTCGACTGCTGGAAATGGGATATTGTGAAGAATGTGTATGAACCGGACCGTGACGGCGAACGGCGCCTGTTCTTCGTTGCGCTGTCGCGTGCGAAACAATACATAACGATGACATGCCGCGGAGACCGTGCGTCCACATTCATAACGGACATCTGCAGCGGGAGCATGAAAGACGCGGAACCTGCGCTTGAAAGGATCTCGTCGAAACGGACAGACACGGTGTTTGAAAGACCGTCTGTACCTGATTACGAGATCAGAAGGAAAAGAATTTCGCTGCATGACATAATGGGTGAATATGAGGAGAGCGGCGGAGGAAAAGGTGTCGGACACGGGATAAAGGTGCATAAGGATGCGCAGCGCATCATATCGGGATTACCGCCGGGCGAAGAGAATGATGAAACGCGATACGTAAGGACGATCATCGAACAGATGAAAGGCGCCGAGATAATGTCTGAGATCGACTGCACGCTTCCCATCGGAGACGTTGTGATCGCCGGCCGGATAGACATGCTTGCGTTATTCGATGACCGCGTGGAGATCCGTGACTTCAAAACGGATATGAACAGAAGCAACGAACACAGATACGTGATACAGATGAGCGTGTACGCGCACGCCGCATCGTCTCTCGGAATGCCGGTCAAATGTATGATCGATTATGTTTCACAAGGCATATCCGTAGACGTTGGCATATTGAGCATGAACGAAATTTATGAAAGGATCGGACGTATGGACGCACCGGAATGACGGTCACAATTTTATAATCCTACGCGTCTAACGGGTGTTATGGAATTGCAGGGGTTGACCGACAGCGAGGTCTGTGAAAGGATCTCCAGAGGAGAGATCAACTCTGTCGAACAGGTGGTCAGCAGAACGTATAAGGACATAGTGAAGAAGAACGTCTTCACCGTTCTGAACATGATACTTTTCTCGTTGGGCGCAATGCTTCTCTACTTCGATAATCCGATAAGCGCGTTTGCGGCGACCGGGATAATAATAATGAACATACTTATCGCCACGGTCCAGGAGATAAGGGCCAAGAAACGTCTTGATAAGATCGCTTTGCTCATGCGTCCGAGGGTCGCCGTTCTCCGGAACGGCGCTGAAGCGGAGATAGACCAGGCGGAGATAGTAAAGGACGATGTGATCTTCCTGCGCGGCGGCGACCAGGCGCTGGTGGACGGCGTCCTTTTGAGCGTGAGATCCCTCGAGGTCGATGAATCCCTGCTCACCGGAGAATCGAGAACGGTTAAAAAAAGGGCGGACGATATAGTCTATTCCGGTTCGTACTGCGTGACCGGCGACGGGTATTACCGTGTCACGGCGTTCGGTGATGAGACATTCGCGGCCAAGATGCTCGCGAGCGCTAAAAAATTCGATAACAAACAAAGCCCCCTTCAGAAAGAGATCGGTACGCTGACGAAGATGCTGATGACCATCGCAATGCTGTATCTGGCGGTCATGCTTACGCTGATCATAGTCAGCGGAGACAGTATGAGATCCGACGAGAACCTAGAGATGGCAGTTATAATACTGGACATGGTCCCGATCGGACTGTTTCTTATGATAGTGCTGGCGTACATGGTCGCCGCGGTCCGTATGTCAGACAGCGGAATACTTCTTCAGAGAGCGAACGCCGTTGAATCCATGAGTCATGTTGATACGGTCTGCATGGATAAAACGGGTACTATAACTACAAACAAACTTGTTTTCAAAGAGATCACACCGTTCATAAATCCTGATAAAGCGGAACGGTACATCAGACTGTTCGCATCCGCCACCGGCAGCCGCAACAAGACGGTGGATGCGATATCGAGCGAATACGGCGACGCTGATTTCAGGCTTATCGAAGAGATATTGTTCTCATCGGAAAGGAAATACTCCGGCGTAAAGGTGGAGGACGGAGAGACGGGAGAGGTTGTTTCTTTGGTCCTGGGTGCATACAGCGTCCTGTCCAAGAAGATGAGTGAATCAAAGGGCATTAAAGACGCGATAAAGAATTATTCTCTCAACGGCCTCAGGACGGTTGTTCTGACGAAGGCCGACGGCAGTCCGTTCTATAACAAAAGCGATACTGCGGTCCTTTCACGTCTGACGCCTATAGCGGTCATCGCGATCCAGGATGAAGTGAGGCCGGATTGCAAAAGAACCATGGACACGTTCATCGAGAACGGTATAGACATAAAGATAATCTCCGGCGATGATCCTGAAGCCGTAAGCGCAATGTTCACCATAGCCGGACTCCCGGGCGAGAAGAATCTGCTCTCCGGCGATGAATTGGACCAGCTGGAAGGCAAAGAGAGAAGTAAGAGGATCCTTGAGGCCAATATATTCGGAAGAATGAAGCCGGATCACAAAGAACAGGTTATCGAGGAACTGAAAACAAACGGTAAATACGTCGCGATGGTAGGGGACGGCGTCAACGACGTGAAATCCCTGAAGGAGGCGCATGTCGGCGTTGCATTACAAAGCGGAAGCGGCGCCGCCAGAGGTGTGGCGGACATGGTCCTCATATCAGATGACTTCTCCGCGCTTCCGAAGGCGCTGATGGAAGGGAATCGGACAGTCTCGGGAATGAGAAATATCCTGAAGATATACATAGTGAGGAATTTTGTGATTGCGATCATGGTTCTTCTGATAACCGTGATGTTCCATGCGCCGCCGCTTCTTCCCATAACTTCCATGGTGTATGCGTTCCTCAGCCTCTCGATAATATCCTTCTTCATGGTCATATGGGCCAAACCGTCGAAGATAGAAGGCTCCATATTGCCGGAGGTCCTCAGATATGCGATACCGACGGCGATACTGATCTCCATGTTCGGATTGCTGACGTACTGCATATTCCATTTCGGCGAGTTCTACAATGTGTTCGAAAGCATATACGGTCTTTTCGGGTTTGCATATGCTCCGTTCGGTGCGGGCGACACATTCATCAGCAACCTCAAGAACTTCGGATGGAGTATATCCCCGGCCGCAGAGGCGGAGATATTCGGACGGAACGCGCTGCTCGTCTTCCTCATGGTGGCCGGTATACTTCAGGTCCTTATGGTAGTTCCGCGCTTCAAACAATTTTCGATAGACGGGAATATATACGACGATATGAAACCGACGATCATGGTCTTCCTTGTACTGATACTGATGTTCCTTACGTTCTACGTGATGTGGGCATACCCGGACATAGCGGAAATATTCAAGATATTCATACTTCCGCTGCCTCTTTATTTCATCATATTTGCAATTGTAGCACTATGGATGTATACCAACAGATGGCTGCTCAGGACGAATTACTTCAACAGAGTGATCGACTACGCGGAAGAAGCGTATTCACGGCATAAGAAGAGTATGCGCATCCGGGCGAACGGATATTCGGGAAAGCTCACGATCAGAAAGTGATCGCAGATCGAGATTTCAATGGGTCGCATAAACGTCAGAGGCATAATGGTCAGCGATTCGATATTACCTATACGGTTTAGGTAACATCGCGGCGGAGGCTGTGAACAAACGGCATCCGGGTGACCCTAACTCCCGCCTTGCAATAACAAGGACGTGAAACTTACGCAGAGGGTTGCTCGGACCGCGCCACGGACGGAAGTCCGATGCCGAACCATTCGAATATCTCCCTTTGCTTCTTCGTCACCTCGGACATCAACAACGTGCCGTTGACATTCGAGACGGTCATGAGATTCAGCGACCTCAGTATCATCGGTATCCCCATTCTGTTCAGCCGGGGGTTGTTCCGTATCAGGTTCCGCATGCGTATGCGCAATCCGGTCGCTATGAACTGGATGAACATCACGCCTTCTGCCGAGACGCTGTCGCGGACGTACTCGATCCCGCTCTCCATGTCGTCCTTCAGCGTCTCGAAGTCCTTTTCCACCGAATCACGGAGATGATACGTCCCCAGCACCTCCTGCGGGGACGACGTCAGCGTGGTAAGGAGTATCATACGACCGGCGTTGCGCATCGCGAACGATATGGCGCTGCGCTTCCTCGTCATTACTATCATTCCGTCCTCTCCTTCCGATGTTTCGAAGAACGTCCTCAGTTCGGCGTTCCTTCCGCTGAACAGTTCGGACACCTTATCTTTGCTCCATTTCGTCATCGACGCTTCGATCTCCACGGAATCTATGCGCATCGCAAGCGTATCGATCTCATCCTTCCGGCGGTCGTTGTTCTGGTACACCAGCGCACGGATCGTGCCGACGGCGTTCCCGCTGACGTCTACGACATCCTTGAACGGGATATCGATCGTCATATCGACGCAGAACTCCGTCCTGCCGTGGAACCTGAACATGTTCTCCGGATTATCGAGTTCATCGATCGCCCGTGATATGAGCGACTTGAAGAGGTCCTTCCCCGACGGTAACGGGATCGTGAATCCGAATCCTTCCGCATACAGCACACGCAGATTGCTCTCGGAATAGAACCCGCGGTCCAGAACGGCGTGTTCGGCCCCGGAGCCCATCGCCCTTACCTCTTTGATCAGATTCACCAGCGTGACGATGTCGTTTATGCTCCCCGGATACAGTTTGTAGTACACGGGGGCGTCGGCGTTGACGCAATGGACGTAACCCATGTTCACCTGCGGCAGCCCCGTCCGCTTATATCTGCGTCCGTATTCGAGCATCTCGTACAGTTTCGACGATGAGAACAGGGCGGTCGTATCGAATATGATCGCCTCGGAATCCTTGATCCTCCCTGCGCAGTATCTCTTCCTTGCGTTCACATCATCGCCGATGCCCCTGACGATCTCGGTCATCCTCTGCGATGAATAGCTCTTGGTTATGTTCAGGAGTTCCCTGAGGTACGTTGCCTGAACGCACTCCTCCGTCCCGCGGAGACTTCCGGGCTGGGTTATGCGCATGATGGCCAGCGCAAGGATGTCCTTCGCGGCATCCTCGCCGAACGCCGCGCCCAGGTCCTCATCCAGTCCGCACCCCTTTGCGATCTCCGTCAGAAGGTGATATTGCCCGAGGTTCTTGCTCCAGTGGAGTCTCTGTTCCGCGGGGACGGCCGCGGACATCGTCCTGCGTCTGCCCTCCTCGAGAACGCCGTTCTCGTCGCATGGTCCGATGTAACGGCGTTTTTGCACCGAATTCTTCTTTTCCGGGTCCCAATCCGCCCTGGTGACCTCATACAGATAATACTTTCCGCGGATCTTCTGTACAACGTTGTATGCCATTGTTATTGGTAATAACAATGTACATATTTATATGCTTCGTTGCCGGACCAGCATATCAAAAGCTCACGGGCTTGTTATTGCAAAAACGGGAGTTGGAGATTGCTGTGATTCAGAAATCTATGTTCCACTGTAGACAGTATGTAGACAGTATGTAGACAGTAGGTAGACAGTAGGTAGACAGATGCTAGGGTTGGCAGATGCCGGTTGTGTCAATCTGTTTTAATCGCTTTGACTCCTTCTGAAGTGAGGCGGTATTTCTGATCCTTACTGTTCGGCTTGTCCTTTATGGTCATTTCTATCAGAGCGGATTCTAAGAGGGGTTTCAGAACATTTTTGTGGAAACTTGCCCTATTATCCATAGATAACGCAGACCTCAATTCCGAAGGTGAACATTCTTTACCGATCATTATTCTCAGAGCGGACTTCTGCGTAGCGGACAGGGAATGTTTCTCTGTCTTTTGCGCTGTGCCAGGATGCAGTCCATCTTTGATTGCATCGGCATCATAATTCTCATTGAAGAAAGTCACATTGAACGCCGACTCCGTGAAATTGAACACCGGCTGTTTAACATCACGGTCTTTGTATTCGCCCATGATCTTCTCTATTCCTCTCCCGAAACGTTCGACCATGCCGGCCCGGTGGAATACTGCGGCGATAGACGGGTTACCGGGATGGGATTCGTGCGACGTTAGTAACGTCTCAACCGTCCAGTCGCTCGGAGGACTTCCGTTATTGAATATCATCAGTCTATCGGGGAACACTTTGATCTGAATTGGATTTTTAGCACCGTAATCGGAATGACATATACTGTTAAGGATTGCTTCCCGCAAAGCTTCCGGAGGATACGGTCGTTTCTCTATGCGGTATATGCCCTCATAGCTTATCGGATTCGCAGTGTATTTCGTCAATATCAGTTCCAAGACCCTGTCCGGCATGAGGAACAGCGGACCCTCCAGCTCGTCCTGGTAGATTATCTCCGATCCGCTGATGTTGAAGAGACCGATCTTGACACGTGACCCTCCCGTGAATGATTCCGGCTCCGGATGGAAAAGCAGAACCGCGCCCATCTTGGGGTCCTTGCCGACAGACAGTTCCAATTTTTTGAACAATGCTTCGATGCTCAGTTCGGATTCAGACCGTGTTAGCATCTTCTTACTGAAAGCTTTCTTCTTGAAATCCTCGTAATAGACGTTATTCAATTCTTTGATCGTTACCTGCGGACACGGATCATCCGTCCAGGACATGTTGAATCTCTTGATGAAATAAGTCCTCAGTTCGCGTCCTTTCAGTTCTCTCGTCGTGCTGCCTGATCTCACGTATACTTTTCCGTCGAGGAACAGCACATCATCCTGTTTCGCCACCTTGATGGAGATGTATTCCTTACCGTTGTCAGAGTGGCTGTCGACCGTCGGAACAATGCCGAACTTATTGTGTATCTGATCGGGAATCAATTTCAGAAGACCTTTGATATCGTCTACACCAACGACCTTACCTTTGTCATTGATTCCTATATAAAGCGTTCCTCCTTCAGCATTCCCGAGACCGGCGACGCTACGTAAGCACTTGTCGGACCAGCTCTCTTTGAACTCCGTTCGGAGGTCTTCTCTCATGAAACTTCATAGCTGCAAGAAGTTATTATATCTTACGTGAACACACGATATATGACGGAAACAAACGATCCGTCCGTTAATGAGATAGAGAACATCGAGATGGGAGATTCATGCGGTACGAAGGTATTGCGGAACATGATTACATCCTGACTTTGACAGGACGTGTTGTAAAACATGATGCTGGGCCGTGCGGATGCTGACAATCGGAACGCAAAGGTGAAAGAAGTGTTCTGAGATACCGAGTCTATGCCTAAACAACTACACC
>Ga0131853_10020266_pt1 | contig 12080 bp, 8 predicted proteins | sample TergutLab28metaG_FD_92764 | JGI IMG/M metagenome (GOLD analysis project Ga0131853, IMG submission 92764) | Labiotermes labralis P1 segment gut microbial communities from Petit-Saut dam, French Guiana - Lab288 P1 (version 2) (version 2) | ecosystem: Host-associated > Arthropoda: Insects >...
CGGGCCACACCAACACAACGACATGTATCAGGCCACACCAACACAACGACATGTATCAGGCCACACCAACACAACGACATGTATCGGGCCACACCAACACAACGACATGTATCGGGGCACACCAACACAACGACATGTATCGGGCCACAACGACATGTATCAGGCCACACCAACACAACGACATGTATCGGGCCACACCAACACAACGACATGTATCAGGCCACACAACCCCAAAAGTTACAACAGTACCGCCATAATAATGCGAGTTGAAGGTGCGTTCTTTGTGTCCGCACTTGGAAACATCCTGTAGCTGTCTGGCTGTTTGCCTTGGCCCTGTGTTGACAGGTGGCAAGATGAGATGTGGTCCAGCCAGCACGCCAGTTACGGGTGGAGTCTTTAGACACCAAAGAGGGGGAATCCCAGGTATGGAACACAAGACCTCCTTCCCCTTGTACTGTCTTTTTCCACTCTTTCTTTTTTGTGTCTGCATAGAAAAGATGAAGGGGAGGGAAGGGAATTATAAAACCAGAAGGCTATGACTATACATCTGGATAGAGGTGGAAAAGGGGGAGTTGCGGTATTGTAGTGGTGGGGGGGGCGGAGCTATGCCTTGGGAAGGGAGTGGCTTCGTAACCAGGTAGTTAGCCAATGGGCATGAGACGGATGTAATATCACATCATAACCCATAAGGAACATATTGATGCTGTGGATTGCCAGCAGACAGGGAGATTACTGGCTGCAAGAGGAATGGCAGGCCCGAAGTGGACCGCTCAAACGTCGTTCTGTACCTGGATATCACGGCTACCCGAATAGTGTTGATAACAATAAGTGTGTTGAGCGAACAGCATTGTCAGCTACGGACATCGCCCCATACGCCGTGGCACAACACGGATTTGCAGACCTTGAAATGAAGCACAGGGCTTGCATTTCGTGACACTGCGCATGTCCGGTGTAAGCTCTCAACCAGCCAGCCTAGGCCTGCTCTCTTTACAAACATGTTCGGAGCGTCTTAATTTGAAAACCCGTACCACTCGACCTTGGTGTACAAAAACGTGTTATATTGGATTCACGCAATATTGCAAGTCACCTTTTTAAGCCATAAATAACCTTCGATCCCACCGTAGTCCTGACCATGGCCACTATAACTGTAGCCTACATGAGGAGCCAGTGCAATTGTGGGAAGGAAGCAACAGCAACTACAACCAAGCTGCCAAATAGCAGTGACTATTTTTTTTATTTATATCCGCCCGTGCTGGTTCACTCATCTAACTTCTCAGACTGCCGTTCTTGTACTGCATGTACCAGCCGGTCTTCGCTTTACCCTTAATTTGTGGTGTGGTGCCTGCGGACCGATCACACTGGCTGAGTGGTCTAGGCTCGCTGTCTCGTGCCGCTCAGACTACAGACGGAATCTGTCGCAGTTCATGAACCTACGTCTGCGATTCTAACGTACCGTGTGCTATTCTGTGTAGGCAGAAGATGTACCAAGGAGTCTTTTATTTATTATATCAGTACCGTCAATACAAAATGTATGCAAAGGCCAGATGTATTAGTACAACTGGGCTATATCTGGCGACATGGTCTTTGCGTATGTTGTGTATTGACGGTACTAATATAATAAATAATTGACGGTACACAACGGAATTGCTCCCTTCAAAAAAAAAATCAAGGAGTCTAACCCAACCCCCGTGAAGTGTGCACAGAAACACCTTTGAGCCGCGATAGCATTGAATGGAACCTTCTCGCATTAGAGTAACGTGGAAAAATTTTTACAGGCCAGGTCATATTCCTTATTCGGAATCTGTTATTGGGACTTATAGTCTTTCCACAATATGTCGCTCTCTGCCCTGTGAATTTTTTCTCGTCAGCTGTGATTCTGAATTTGTCTTTGTTATTTTCTAAATTAAAAGCATCTGCAAGTGAAACACTGTCTGGTGGGGGCTTCCTTGAATAATTAGAATATTACGGACAGGCTTCTGTATAAGCAAGTCACTTTCCGGTTTCAGAATCGAATTTCAAGAAATGAAAACGCGTGTTCAGTCATGTGTTCGGATCCAGGGGAGAAAAACTGTCGAACGCCTGGAGAAAATTACGTAATTATAACAGTCCTAACTTATAGGTCTACCCTTCCTATGCTTCAGTACATTTAACTGCCCAGCGAATGCCCTATGCCAGAGTCATTGAGCAGCCGATAGGCCGTCAGAAGCTCAGCAAAACCCCGTACTTTGTGGCAAATGAAGACCCTTTATGTGAACATGCCACAGGACAGTGGAGCCTGTCCTGAGCCGTATCAAACCGTCAGCATCATAACGCCTTCTTTCCTTAGTATCTGTTTATAATTTAGCATTATTTTTTCCTCTATACCCCGGTCTCTGAAGTAGCATATTCCATTCATGTTTTCCGACTACCATTCCGTCTTGTACAACTTCTTGTTTATGCATTTCACTGATAGTTCCAAATATTCTCCTTGCGTTGAATTCGGAAACGCGAAATTTGCAGGGTACATGACACGAACAAGATAAGAAGTAAACACAGGAATGTAGTAAAAAATCTTAATAAAATGACAATTGGGAGATCTAGTCCTTGAGAAATGAATAATATTAGAGTCCATCTTAGAGAAACAAGATGTGAAATGTGCAACTCAGTGAGCTGGCTCACTACAGAGTTCTTATGCACGGTGTAATTAGGCCTATATCTTTTGGTTGTATAAAACAGGAAAATTATTGAATAGCTCACTACTAATTACAAACTCATTAATGAAAATCTTGCTTCACGTAAGCGTGATAGTATATAGTAATGTGCTAAGGCAAAGTAGATTTTTAAATTGGACGTTGCTATAACGCATCTAGAGAGACCGACCGGACAGTTTCTGTTCCTTTGAATTAGCTTCACAATTCACGGATGGAACAGTAGTGGAGTAACAGGTCCTTGCGGCACCTTCATCATGGCTGAGAAATTTCGCCGTTCTGTGTGGACAGGGTCAGTGTCTGCCGCAGCATATACTGTGTGGACAGGGTCAGTGTCTGCCGCAGCATATACTGTGTACCTCGTAAAGCAGAAACTGGCAAGCCAATCAAGGAACCGGTGACGCGGCTGATTCTTTCCGTTTAATATTCGTGCTGGTTATATGAACATAAAGAATGAATACTAGCTGCATGACAGTGGGCGGTGTTCGAACTTGGCACCGTGTGAGTAATGCGCGCGGATCCGTAAAAGGAAAGTAGCATGCAGTTTGAAAATGGTCAAATTAATTCACATTCGATTGGAGCAGTGTCAGTTCGTTGAGCCCAGGAACTAGGTATTTTAAGTGTAAACGTTCTTACAGATCAAGACTACAAGCGATACTATGGTAACCCATGTCAGCTTGCTTCTGTGTAACAACTACGATGATGATGATGATGACGATCTGTCACAAGTTTGGCCACAAACGTGGCATTTTCCTACCCCATGGTTTTTTTACAGCACCTTATTCTTTTATCCGATTGACCATCTGCGCTGTTCTCTGAATTGCATTTCCCATACGATTTTTACGCGCACGTTGAAGAATAAAAGCTCACAAACCTGTGTCTTGTCCCTGTGTCTTGTCCCTGTGTCTTGTCCCTCAAGAGCTTGACACCTACAAACCCCTGTCTCGAATGTAGCCCTAGGTCTCCCAAGCGGTCCCTTTTCATCAAGTTTTCCGATAAAGATTGTGTACAAAATGCATTTCGCATATCTTCCCTGCATGCCACATGCCGTGCCTCGCCCTCCTCAATTTGCTCACCCTTAGCCGCAATATTTACTTCACTATGTATGAATTTTGAAGCTTCCCATTATGCAGTTTCTTCCAGCCTTCTCCTGTTCCGATCCAAACACTATCGCTTACTCACTTTCATCAAGGTCTTCACTCCCTGCTCTTCCAGAAACGCGAGAGACCAAGTTGCACAACATGCAGCACTGTGGGCAGTTTTATACTTGCATTTCGGTCTCTGCAAATATATCCGCACTGAATAGTAGCAACTCTTCTCCGCATTTAATCTGCTCATAACTTGATCGTGACCATTTCTTCAGAATGGTGCCAGTTGACGATTTTAGATTTTGACACCCATAAAGCAATCTGACATGAAACTATGGTACCCCCCCCCCCCCATTCCTTAACTTAACTTCCATGACTTACAGCTCCTAATGCTGAGAAACTACAGTGTTTGAAAACAGTTTTCGGAAAATATTTGCACAGAGAGGGATGAAATGGTTGAATACAGGAGAGTTAAACTTATTTTTGATGAGAAGCTTGAAGAAAACGTCCTGAAAATTCCACTCCATTCTCTATGATTGCATATTCCTAAAGCCATTCTTTCGAATTAAATTTTTAATGCAGTATTACTTTGAACTCTTGCAAGTTCCAGTGTCTAATGTTATGTTTCAAAGTTCACACTTGCAAGTTTATATTAACCTTTTGACGCCTAATGTCAACTATAGTGGTCGTACCGCACGGCTAACCTCTAAAGTTGCATTTTATATATTTATTCAAGAAATATAGGTACTGAATATTTTAAACATGGTATATACTCTCCGTTTTTTTCTCTTAAAAATGCAGTTTATTTCATAATTCTAACATATTTGGTTCCTGTATTATTCACATTTTATATACAGAATGTGCTAAAATTTAAAAAATAATTCCGGCGCCAAAAGGTTAATTAACTTCTGGTGTGACTGTATCTGACTAAACTTCGCAATCTTAACTTTAACTTAATAAATCTTTATTTGCAAATCAGAACTCCACTGCGGTCGTTATGCTTATTGCTTACAGAGGCAAGTGAATTTCAACGATTGTTTCCTTGCAGCCATCTCATACTGGAAATTAATCTAGAGCAGAAAATAAGCAACTTGTAGCTGTTTGAGGCTACAGCTGTTTCTTTGACGTATCCTCGTCTCAGGAGCAGAGAACAAAGTTACTGTGTTAACATGTTTAGCATGACAGTCGTAAATCTCATTGGCATCTGTATTTAATGTCACTAACGCCTGCTAAATCTTTATACTGTAATTTCTTATACCAGTATTTGTCAATTTGTGTTCAAACTTCATGGCAAGTAGAAGCTTACTGGACCGATCAGTACGAACCAACCTCAAGTCATCGTAAATTCTGGGTGTAGAATTGTGCAGTAAAGTTGATAATACGTAGTGAAACTAGTTTGGACAGATTGCTCCCCATCGTAGTTCCAATGCGTGCACTTCCCTAAACTAACCTACGTAAATGATTAAACAAAAAGTCAGTGAATGTGATATCAACAGGAGGCTGGAAGCAAGATTATTAATTAATTATTTTCGATTAATTAAAAAATTAAATTGGATTTTAGTCTAAAAATAGACATACAATTGGTGGAGGACGTGTGGAAGAGAGATATAAGTGTCTTATTTACTGACCCTGGGGCCTATATATCAGCGGCAATAAGCAAAATAAAAGTAAAGTACACTCTAGATCAGGGCGCGATGGCTCAGAAGGGGAATACTCTACTCTTTCTTTTAACTCTGCGCTAGGGAATTAGGGTCGGGTAGTCAACGTCCCGCCCCGACCGCTTTACCCCGGGACGGAGACCCGGTATCCATTCTGCAGTAGGCTGGATGGACCCAAGGGTCGGTCTGGAAGGATGTGGAAAATCTCGTCCCCACCGGGACTCGATCCCCGGACCTTCCAGCCCGTAGCGAGTTGCTGTACCGACTGAGCCATCCCGGCCCACAACATCGGCAGTAGTTCAATCAGTATGAGAGTCGAACATATTTTGGTGGAAAGATACTGACTGGTGAAAACAGAAGTACTTGTAGAAACACTTGCCCACTGTCACTTTGTCCACTATAAAACGCGCATAGATTGGCCTGGGATTGAACCCGTGTCTCCCCAGTGCGGGGATGATGAGTAACTAACTGAGCCGTGGCACGGTCTGCATTCAGGGAGGTACAGACTAGATCTTGTCGTTGATGGTGACGAACCGTTGCGTTTCCTGTTGTGTGTCTGAACTTTAATAAACAATATCTCATCTGCTGTCTTTCCTTGTCACCTGCGTCTTCTTCCTGTTCCTCCCGAAACAGAAAAGCAAAACAGCGTGAATGATTTGCTACAGTTCATCCTGCCCCTGATTGGGTACCAGATGTTCTCTCAGGGAGGGAGGTAGCACGCTTCTATTTGACCTCAACCCCGGAAGTTTCCCTCGAATTAGGGGTAATATGAGGGTTGCTCTAAGTTACGACTGTGAGCCACGTGGATACAATAAGCTGTTAGTTGCCCAGACCCCGTGAAAGGTCACGGGTTATAAGTCTATTAGCTGTTTTTGCCGAAAGCTCTTCTGTGCGTTTTACATTCTTGAAAGGAATTGTAACAGGCATACGACAACGTATTATGTCCAATGTCTTGACAGAATCTCAAGTAATCTTTACGATAAGAATGGGAAGGGAAAAGTGTATTTCAGTTTTAAGAAAATTGCGTTTAGTGCCCTTCTTTTACAAGAATTCTATGCGATGCTGGAGACCTTTTAGCGTCAATTTCTATTGTTTTAAGTTTGTATGCTGCTGCAATTCCAGAAGCACTGCAGATATCAAAAACCGACACCTCGGAATGGACCTGTTCTTGAGAAGTGAACATTGACTCAGTCAGTCAAGAAATTTTTCGCCTCGTATGAAACCCGCCACGTTGGATCTCATCACCGAAGCACGTAGATTTACAGCCAACGTTTCTTAGCATCACTGCGCACCAACTGACAAGACAGGAACATGTCCCACGTGATATACAACAGCCATAAATTCGGGATTTGTTTGATCTTGACATGTGCAGTGATTCTGCTGCAAGCAGCGCAGAGCTTGTAGGCCTACTGACTGTAGTTAGAATAAACTCCCTGATAAATTACAGGATATTGCTTCAGCACCTAAAAATTGACCTTTGAAGTGCAATAAATTTAGCCCGTTCCTCAGCCAGTTTAGTCCAGTTCACAACTTCATAGTCTACTTTGTTTCACTGAAAGTTATTTGATATTACTCACCCGTCTCTATCTTCATCTGTCCAGTGTTCTTCTACCGTGAATGATGGGAGTTCAGCTCCCCGTGCAAGAAACTTTACCGCCAGTCTGTTTCGCATTCGTAATTCCGATAATAGATTTGTATATTATCTCTCGAATGCATAATTCCGATGTGAAGTGGAGCTTTCTCACTTTCTGAATGGTGGATCTATTTCGTAGCCATTTCACATAAATTATGTTTTGGTAGGTTGTGTTCATTGGATGTAGGTGTCAGTGATGAGTCTTGTAAAAACGGTAATGAACTAGGATTTTCTAAAAGGGAGAAATATCTTGAGCCACTGGGCAGCTCTTGCCTCCTAATGAAGCACTCCGTTGAATGAAAATAAGGATTTCATATATCCTTAATAGCCCATAAACACATGATTCCATTTCCGGCGTTGAGTTTCGGATAATTTTATGTGGCAAATTATGCATTTAATCTGTGAACAGCATAGTCCCAAGACTAATGCTTGCCAGGGCTGTGATCAGAACCTGAGACAAGCCCCACGTCTTTATGGGTGGTCGAAGTCTAGACTAGGTATTCAACTCCAGACCCCCAAATGTCTTCGCGCGGTGCATACGCGTCTTGCATTCTTTATGTTCGTGAATTCAACAACAACTTGTGGTTTTTTTCTGGGCCCTGTTACGACATTCGGAAGCCCCAGTAGTCACTGCGTTATGGACTTCAAGTTCCGAGGTTCGATTTCCATTAGGGAAAAGAGATGTTTCTTTTCTCCAGAACAGTTCAGGCCAACACTGGGACCCACTCAGACTTCTTTCAACGGGAAACGGGGGTACAACGACAAGGGCGTAAAGTTCGAAGGTTAAGAATGAGTGGAGCTATGCCTGTTCTGTCCCTGTACGCCTTCATACCGTGGACTGGCACTTATTGCTGTTTTAAGCCCTTCTTTCGACAAAGATTACGATAACATTTCTGTCTTACATTTATAACGATAAAAAATTATCAGCTAACACTTGAAGTGTTAATATTGCAGGATAGGCTGTGTTCTGTACTCTAGTATGTCTTAGCACATAATTAAGACAATCCAAGGTCTTTTATCATAAATCGTCTTTCTTTAACCTTTTGATGCCTAATGTCAACTATAGTGGTCGTACCGCACGGCTAACCTCTAAAGTTGCATTTTATATATTTATTCAACAAATATAGGTACTGAATATTTTAAACATGGTATATACTCTCCATTTTTTTCTCTTCAAAATGCAGTTTGTTTCACAATTCTAACGTATTTGGTTCCTGTATTATTCACATTTTATATACAGGGTGTGCTAAAATTAAAAAATAATTCCGGCGCCAAAAGGTTAAGTAGGAAAGTCTGGGCGTGAATAATTTTATGGTAAATGAAAAAAGAGTTTATATTAAAACACTCAATATTTTCGATATACCCTACATTGATAAATTGATTCTTATTATTGTACAGAAATAGCCTATTTTAAAATAATTTCTTCCGCGAAATATGTGTCGCGGAAATACTTCAAAGAACCCACGAGTTAATGCCCCAGTTTGGAATTAACTGTGTAACAAAATGACCGCAAGTTAACCGTCTCTTTCAGTAACAGTACGCGTTAATCTTTCCAAGTTGCATGTCACAGTGTAACAGGGGGAGTTAATCGTCTCAAACTGCTGGCCCTTACTTAACGACACGTATTCATCATGACAAGTTGTGCCTAATATGAATTAATTATATTAGGTTTTTGCCATTATGTAACAGCCGAATTACTCATCTCCCATTTGCGCGCCGGTAGATGACAATTTACGGTGGTCGAGTGCGTTTGATTGCTAGCAGTCTTCTCTCACCTTTCAGTTTTTGTACTAGATTCGTCCTTGTATTTGTCGAACGCGTGCGACACATTAAGAGGGTCTACAAGAAAGAGGACTGTCTGTGGACGTATACGGTTATTGTTCTTGACATAAAGTTATGGTTTGTTCAGCTGTGTCACTATTTTGCTAATAGTAATTCGTTATATGTGGTGGTATATTCCTACATATCAGTACGTCTACTTTGCATATATTGTGTGTATCCTAACACTGTAACTGAGATTCAAATATCTTAAATCAAGTTCTGTTCGGTGCAAGCGAATATGGAAATGTCTGCCTAGTACACTTCGGTGCATGCTGTCTGTCGCCTGCGTTAATAACACTTTAGGAAATGGACTCATAGTGTAAGAGTTCTAGCGCCTTTGTGTGTGAGTGAGTGTGTGTGTGTGTGTGTGTGTGTGTGTGTGTGTGTGTGTGTTTCTGTAAGATTTAAGGAAAAAGTGCACTGGTCATAAAATGCGTGTTTCATTGCAATAGAATTTTTGTTCGAAACATTTTTCGCCCAAGCAAATATTTAAGTGCGGGTTTATGTCGATACGCCTGCGCAGATTTCAGCACGTCATCGTGTAAAGTGTCCTCTGTTGTGTAAGTTCTTGACCAGACGCGCCTGTGTCGGCAAATTGTATGTCGTTAACCACGACATGTATGATTCAGTGATTTTCGAGTTGCTTCATGCATACAGACGGGCAGAAGAAAAAAAATTGCTTATTGCAATCATTTCTTCTGAATTCTTCAGGGATGCGAACACACCAAGAATTCGTAACACTCGTCTGTTTATTCCTGGTGTGCTGTACGTACGTCTGTCAGTGTAGGTAAAAAATGTAAGATAAAAGTGAAAATGTTTCTTATCCATTCAATGAAGTCATGTGGGGGAAACAGAGGTAGGGCTCCATACATTCTTCGGCACTCGATGGAAGTGAGCGGCTAACTTCACGCCCCGGATACTTTACCCATGGAAATCTTTTATTATAGACAGAATTTAAATATTCTCAGCTTTATACATATTTAATTATACATTCTGCATACAAAACTTTAATTTGGTTTTTTTCTCAGTTTTGCAAGAAAGCTGTCAACAACTGTGATAAGATTTTCATGCGTTTTCGATAAAGAGACAATGTATTGGTTACAGAATTGTCCTGATTACTCTGTAGTTGTATTAGTATCTATTTTGTCTGTAGTCTTATGGGGAAGAAATGAATGTCAAATATCAACCAAATAAATTGGGTATGCCCTAAATTTTAACACAAGAAACAAATTACACTACGGTCCGATACCTGAATGTAAAGCCAACATAACGCATGTCTTTTATGTTATTCATACGGTACATATTATTATAATTAATATGCAAACTAACACATTATTATTATTATTATTATTATTATTATAAATGCTCTCAATAAAATAAATTTATGACAAATATTAATCCTGTACCTTTTCGGCACTGGGGGTGTCATCCTCAAAGCGTTTTTCAGATCAAAGGAGTACAAACCCAAAACGCTAGCCTAGGTATGCACTGCCCTCATTAGAATTTTGTAATTTTTTTCAGAATGTTCATATTTTAATCGTTCTATTGAGGACGATGCTTATTTAGACTAGCGTGTTGGGCTTGTATTCCTCTGATCTGAAAGACTCCCTGAGGATGGCACCCCGGTGTCGAAACATGTCATAAATTGTATTTTATTAATTGGATTTGTTGGTTGATGTATTAAGTATGGCATATATCTTTCTTAAACGAGATGAAAGAATTTATCGCGACAGCCAATCACAATTTTGATCCGCAACCCTTACAGACTGTGACCAACACAAAGGATCTCTCATGAATATGCATTATGTTGCAGGCTGTAGCGATGTACAGCATGGCACGTCCTTTCCCATAGACTGACCGCTATCTCACGGCGTACATTTATTTATTATATAGGCGACGTGGACTGTTGTTATAAATCTCCTGCTAACCAGCGCGCATTCTCGATTTGTGATTTCAAGGCCTTTAATTAAGTAAGAATGAGGGAAGGAAATAAAAAAAGATGTTGGACGCATTGGTTTAGGGTTGGGTCCAAAACTCGTTGGTTTCATATAGGTGACGTCAAGGGAGAGGCTGTTTTTTTTTTTATCCTCCTTCGAAGTTACAATGGCCATACATAAAACCCTTCTTGTTCCATGTAGGCGGGTTTATAAGCTAAGATATACTGTATGAAGGCTACATGTCTGCCAGAATGTTAATGATTCCAGGAGAGAAATATATACGTGCACAAGCAAACTTACACTTAGGTATATATAAAACATAGGTGCTAAAACAAATTCATATAGCCTCAAAATTTATTACCACATTGAAACATGGCTTGTTGGAGAATCTTTCTCCCTAACTTTTATCGAGCTATTAGCATGCTTCTTCAAATCTTACACATGGTCCATATCAACAGCTTTACAAATGTGATTCCCCCTTGTTCTGCCTGTGGTTAAATTGGACAAGAGGTTAGATCCATAGTTGATAGTAACTGCTTGGAAAATATCTGAAGAAGAATTTTAATGGCACGATAAAAAAAAAAAAAGGATTTGTGTTTGGAAAAAAGGTGTGTTTTCATTTTGACGTGACCATAAATTTTGCGGTTATACTAGTCCGTTTTTGCACCCATGTTTTTACTGAGCAATTGTGTGCAGTTGAAAATCGGATGACTGCCAGTGATATTTTGTTATGCATGCATGGATTTGCCTTTTCAGGGTCGCGTTATTCCACATGCGTCTGACGGATCGGAGCCATGCCTTCTTGAAACTGCGAACAACGTAGAATCTGAACTCACAATAAAGGACGACTTCCCTATCATATTATCGTCAGTGTAGTCAGCTCCATATCGTCGTTGTTGTTCGGTATGTGCAGTCGTGCTGACATGTTATGTGCACTAGAAATTTTATACGATTTATGTGGCGAGGTGTTCTTTGGTTATTGACAATGCTGCTTTAACTGCAAACGTTTGTGAGTTGGGGGTTGTGATAAGGAATGGTGAGCACAGAAAACGAAAGACATAGCATATTTGAAGCTTCTGTCTTACAGTTCAGGTTTGTGTCGGAATAGACGATATTCTAGCCAATATTCGAAGTGGGTACACCATCACCTCTACACCAACACCTCTACACCATCACCTCTACACCAACACCTCTACACCATCACCTCTACACCAACACCTCTACACCATCACCTCTACACCAACACCTCTACACCA
>Ga0131853_10020268_pt1 | contig 12079 bp, 12 predicted proteins | sample TergutLab28metaG_FD_92764 | JGI IMG/M metagenome (GOLD analysis project Ga0131853, IMG submission 92764) | Labiotermes labralis P1 segment gut microbial communities from Petit-Saut dam, French Guiana - Lab288 P1 (version 2) (version 2) | ecosystem: Host-associated > Arthropoda: Insects >...
CGATTGATTCTTTCAATGTAGAGTCCGATGAAGAATTTCTTGGATTTGAAGGAGATGAAGCGGTGTCCGGTGACAGTGATTATGTACATGACGATACATTTTCAGAAATGGAAGCTGAAGAAACACCAAGAGATCTTAAACGCGATTGATTCTTTCAATGTAGAGTCCGATGAAGAATTTCGTGGATTTGAATAGTGTTATGTTTAATAAATAATGACTTATACTTCTACCTTAGTTTTGTTAATACATTTGATTTACCTCTCATACCTTTCTAATGTATACCGCGCATGTTCATTATTTTTACGAATTTAGACCTTTTTTGTATAGATAACGCGCACGTTATCTATTGAAAAATTTCTAATTTATACCGCGCATGTTCATTTTTTTTTTTACGAATTTAGACCTTTTTTGTATAGATAACGCACGCGTTATCTATCGAAAAATACAGTAAATAAATACATTGTACAGAAATGTATGTATACCATATAGAAATGTATATACTGTATATAGAGTACATATGTACTCTACAGGTCCATATGCCCACTAGTGATACAGTCATACACTATATAAGATGAGGTTTTCAATCCCCTAACCCCCAGGAAATACATTTTTAAATGGGAATTTTGTGTTTGATTTGCATGATGTTTTTCAGGAACTGTCAAGTACATACTAGGGCAGTACTGTGAGGTTCACACAAGCACTTTGCAGTCTACTTTATTGAATGATTCTGTCAGTAGCTCAAGATTATTTTGAGCCAAGTGGTAGGATTAGTGAATAAGATGCATGTAAAAAGGTGTGCATGACACAACCTGGGTTACTACACCAGCACTTGCATAAAAGTACTGAGGAAAACCACAAAAAACCTGTTAGGAAAGGCAATGTCCTGTCCAGAATCAAGCTGGAAACTTCTAGTACACAAGCCAGAAGCATACTGCTTTAGAAAATGTGCTCATGTGCTTGGTTTGCAAAGTCTTAACCACCACTATCATACATCTACGATCTCCACCTTGAGCAGCACGGTCAGGAAACTTAATCTGCACACCAAACTCAGACGTAATTCCCTGTACTTTGACACCTTTAGCTCCCATAACAGTACGGTGATGCTTCTGAGGAATTACACATTCTATGGTAACCATGGACTCCTGAAAATAAAAATTTCATACATTTAAAATGTAAAGGTATTTACTTGCTGAAATTTCTTTATACGAATACAAAGAAAATTCAAAAGCAAAAGACAACAACACCCACTGCGATAATGCGACACGACAAGACAGCAAGGTTTTCACCATGTATGAAAGTTTGTGTGTGATAGCCAGTATCACAACTAATTTACAGAATATTTCACATCAGCAGATAGAAATTATATTTACAGAAATCAGACTTCTCAATGGCACAGTCTGTTACCACATTCTAAGTATATGTTATGCAGCATTACTCTCCAATAATTCATGTGCAATACTCTGGACAAACACACACAGTATGAAGAAATGAAGTTGGGAAATGAGCTTCCAGCACAAATAAATAACACACACTAGAGTATAACCAGAACATGAATTTTGTAACTGTGCAGATTAATACCCTGACTTTATTCACTTGTCAGAAAAATCATGAAGTGGTCTGAGAAAGTACCACTGTATCGCCTAAACTGTGCTTTGCTGAATATACTTTCTGATTTGGGGGGGGGGGAAGGAAAAACCTTGAATCCAATGAACCAATAGCAATGCAAGAAATTTATTCCCTGAGTTGCTAGAAAGTGGATCACAGAATGAAAAAAAAACATGCTAGATTCTACAAATGCCACCAGCTGACTCACCAGGAAGACTTTCAGAAAAACAGTAGATTGGGGACAGGAGAAAAGAAATATCCTGTAAGGCAATACAGGGTCTGATCTGCACACAAAGAAAGAAGAATGAAATACACATCTGGAAGTTCTGTGTTATGCCACTTCATAAAAAAAACTCGACGTCGAAAAGTATTGAACCCTGAAACACTATTAGTCTCTGTGTGTACAATAAAATGCCACGTTATGTGATGGCAAAGCAATAACAGCCCTCAGCATGTATGTAGAAACATCTCCTTGTTTAAAACTTTAAGTACCTGGAGAATGTCCAGGCACTGTGGCAAGTAATTAAAGAGACAAAATGGTCTACAATGGGTTTTAATCATGGGCATGTGAATGCTGACTTACCAGTTCAGTAACAATTTCCTGTATTCTCTGCTTGGCTGTTTCAATGCAATCCTTTGTTCCTTTTAACACTACCCTATCACTCTGCACCCCTGGCCTGGGGAAAGAGATCATGACACCACCGCAATCATCTGAGATACGATGAAGGACTTCTCCACGTCGGGCCACAAAATGACGATGATGTCTAGGCTCCACACTCATATCACTTTCAACAATATTGTCCTGAAAAATTGAACAAAAAAAAAAAAAAATTAAAAATTGAATCCTGCAACTCATATTGCATTCTTCTGCAGTACAAATTTGCCTCCTTGTAAGTAGTAATGTTGGGCACATTCTTAGATCTGAAAATCAACTCTCTTGAACTTCGAAATGTGCACACATCGCTAATTTTTATCCCTGTGTATTTGGTAAATGCACCTGAAGTTCAAACAATAAAAACTTTCCACAATTATTGAGCCGTTAATTTTATCATAACATTTCATCATAAATGTAAACTTCCTTCCTTCATATAATGGCCCGCCTCCTTGAACTTACTATTTCTTTGATAGTGGCCTCAAGTTGTGCTTTGGCAAGTTCAACAGCCTTTTGTTTTCCAGTGATAGTTATAACCTCCTTATTCTCATCCTTCTCTGTTGGAAACACAATGCGAGCACCAGTAAGATCACGTATCTTCTTAATGTTGGCACCATTCTTCCCTATCAGGAACTTGTGATGTTGGGGTTTAGCATGAACTTCTGCAGAGTAACTTGACAGCTGTCGTTCAGTCGTGAGTTCCAGAAGCTGTTGGCATGCCTTCTTGACATCCTCCTTTGGACCTCTAACCATCACCTTTAACAAGAGCATTACGAGAGGAATAAAATACTAACAAAAACTATCAATTACATGCAGAATTTTTTCATCTCAGTACCATCTGGTGATAAACATATGGCTAGACTCTCTTTTAGTTAAGAAAATGCTGAGGTTTTCAACTCACTTTGTCACTACGACTCTCTGCTTGTGGAAACTTAATGGCAACACCTCCACAGCTATCCATGATAGAATGAATCAGTTTACCACCAGCACCAATCAGAGAATTGTAATACTTTGGTGGGATAACTATCTCTTCTGTCACTATGTTAGCCTGGAAGAGCCACACGTTCAAACATTACTACACAGTTTTCATCAAGTATTATGATACTTTACAAATGCCAGCACAAGAAAGCATTATGAACAATCTGCTTAAGGCATCAGGCAGCACCCCATTGTTCTTATACCATTCAAACGTATATGGATTTGCTGGTGCTGACATTCATTTCCCCACCTAGTCATGGTAACAAAATAAATACCAGATGAAATAAAGAATGTCATAAAGATGGATTGCCCGGCAGGGAGATAACCTTAAGCACTGGAATAAACACACAATCACAACGTAGATTTGCCTGCTTGAACCTTGAAGATGGGACTGATAGGTTGTCCCAAAACAATGCTAAACAGCTACCACCCTACACTGCATAACATCCCAGATAAGTGAAGATCTCAAGAACATAGTATCTTACCCTGCTGCATAGCTCAATGATTTAGAAAGGTAATAATACAATTTGGTAATGTCAATGTCTGAATAAAACACCCTGAAGGTAACCCCAACATGTTGATAAATGCCAGGGCTACTTTAGTGCAGTCTTGCACTTGCATACTCTAACTGACAATATACAAACTTAATACTGGTATGGAGTGGAGGGTGGGAAAGTTATCTTGCATTCATATACAGTATACAAGTTGCTTATGGAGGGGGGGAGGGTTTAACACAGTACGCTCATGCAACAAACGTACATGATTTAACTTCTTTCAAAAATCTGCCTAAACATAGGGCCACATAATTTATGTTAAAATAATTTCTGCATGTAAGCACAGGCATCTGAGTACCTAATACCATTGGTCAATTCTGTTCCCCCTCCCCAGTGTTATTAGCCCAGTTAGGTCTATACAAGTAAGCACAGCCAGTATAACCTATTAATTTAGAAATACTGCTCACCAGCTCATTCTGAATCTTCTGGATCCTGTCTCTGGCTTCCTCCACATTCTCCTTCTTGCCAGTTATTGTGATGACATCACTCTTCTCACCTTCTGCTGGTAGGTCAATCTTGGTCTGGGTTTCATCACGAATCTGCATGTCATATTATACTATTATTTGCAATTCTGATCAAAACTGAGTGCAAAAGTAGTGGTAACTGAAAACAGAAGCTAATATAACAGATGTACTGTCCCACAAAATTATACACTACAAAATGGGACACACACACTACAAAGCAGTTATAATTGTGCAGACATGATTTTAGGCCATTTTCATGATGGAAGATAAAAATGACCGGCATATGGCATCTACAGATCTTGGACAGTACTATGATAACTGAAGAACATGCACAGACAACCTTTCCACCAAGATGAACTAGAAGAAGCAATGAAACAGACAGCCCAATTATGGCCTGGTCACATTGCACTCACCATAAATTAAAAAGTTTTGGAGCCTAGAATTTTTTTCAAAGCATGTTAACCTAAGGCACTTCCCCGTATCTCTGACACCAAGTAATGGACGTAAAACAAATCTGATAATTATCGACAAAAGTGGTTTTTGTATTGGACTAACCGGGGATGAAATAGCACAAAGAAACTCTGAATATTGCAAAGTGCAGTACAACTCATACAAAGTATAAAAAATGTACAAAACATACGTTTTGTGAATACAAACATGAATACTGAGTAACATATGATCTTATTCTCACCTTGCGAATGTTGGCACCACCTTTACCAATAACAAACTTGTGGAACTGTTTATAGATTGGTACTTCACTCACATAGCTACTCTCATTTAGTTCTTTTACTATTTTCATCAAATGTTTATGACACTTGTCCACATCTTCTTTAGGGCCACGGATCTTTACAACATCACGCTTTTCCCCTGTGAAGTCAATGGATAACCATTCACAAAATAAATAAACGTGGTCATTCGACAATATATAAATTTCAAACAGAAAAGGCCCATTATAATCAATTCTCTAAGCACAAAGTCAATTGTAATTAGGTACAGAAATTTTCAAGAGTCCGTGACTTCCAAGATAATTACTACTACATCACAACAAACTTGTTTATGAATTGTCCATTCCCTAATAAAATCTAAGGAGATATATTACAATGAATCAGTATGTTAACAGCAAGGCCAATGCTCTAGACATGAAACATGAAGGTGACAGCAAAGAAGACAGAAGATAGGAGGAAAAAGATGGAACCTGTCATGGCCTCAAACTAGGTCAAAGCACCAAAAGAAGATGTATATTAATACTAGCAAGTTATAGCATTCATATTTCCCTTGTGGATCCTGTCTTACAGGATCAGACGAAGGCTATAATACTATCATGCAGAAACACCATTTCTTTGTAACTTCTTCAGACGTAATTTGTTTTTTCAGACTGCAAATGTTGCTCTCAAAAAACAAAAATTCCAAATATGAATGAAATGTCTTCAAGATTATTTTCATAGTGCTACCTAACAAAAATGAGCAGTCAGAAAATAGAGGCAATTATGTTTATTCACAACTTCAGTTTCATCAGTAGAAAGAATTAAAATGTTCATTAAAAAAGTGACACAAAAACTATCTAAATGTAGGAAAATGATGTATCATGATGTGCATCCAAATTTGGAACAAAAGAAGTAGTAGTAATAACACCACACAAACATGGGAGTGCCCCTAAAAATAACTAACTTACCCTGGCCAGGAAAGGTTATCTGCACTTGATTGAACATTTCCCGGATCTCACGGATATTTTCTCCTTTACTGCCAATGATATTTCGGTAGAAACGATGATCTATGATGATATCCCTCTCCTTCTCATTTTCCAATTTATAAATCATATCCTCCAATTCCTGCAACAGAACAAGAATTGTCTGATGTGACTTTCCTGCACTTATTGTCAAATACTGAGCTATCTCAGAAAAAGTCAAGAACACAATGAATTACAGCATTCATATAAGAAATTGGATACTTTTATGAGCAGCATGAATTAAGAAGAGTCACAATTTTAGATACTCTCAAGATAAAAAAAAAAAAAAAAACAACAACACTTTACTGCACTGATAATAAAAGAGAAATATACCAATGTAGGTCACATTATATAGTGTATTTATTGTAACAAAAATCATCTCAAAAATGGGGCCTCACCTTACTATCATACACAAAGCTAAATGTATTGTGTGTTAGTTTCCTGACAACTGAAGATAATGCATGGCAGTCATTTTTACATATGTGTTAAAACAATATACCCACAAATCAAACAATGGAATGTCGTGGGCAACAAAACAGTGACAACATACAACAGAAAGATACCACAAAACAGATTATCAGAGTCAGCGTAATACCTGTCTTGCCCTTTCCACGCCAGTTTTGTTGCCTTCGATACGAATCACATTGTTACCATCATTTTCGGCAATGTTAATGACCACTCCAAGTTCGTCCTTCATACGGTTAACATTGGCACCACTTTTCCCGATTATGTGTTTGTAGAATTTTGGATCAACATTCATCTCCACAAATGTTAACTTGGATATCAGATCTGCTGCCATGGTTTCTAGAGCAGCTTGAGCTTTCTCTACTTCTTCTGGAATTCCTTCAATCTTAATTCTGTCTTCTTTGTCAGTGAATTCAACATGCACCTGGATCACATTAATTCTAAGGATGAATGTACTACTATTTAACACACCACTGATTACAAAGCCATTTACCAATATACCAGCAGCCTGAAATACTGGAATCTATTAAAATGAAGTGTTGCTCTACTTGTGCACAGACATTCTACATTACCTTCTGACCAAGGCACAGGACTGCAGTAAAATTTCATTACTTTGAAACAGGTAAATCAAAAGAGCATATAATTTGAAGAATGTGACAGTCCCCAGCTCTGCTCTTGTTAATGCAATTGACTCGCAATTTGAAGCTAATAACAGCCCTCCAATTGGAAAAAAATTATTAATTAAAAAAAAACTGTATTATATTCTGGATAATTCACACACATATTCATGCACCACTGTAGAACAGTGGTGCATGGCAGTGATGCTTTGAACAGTCTTGGTTGGCCAGCCACTTTACTCCACAGTCCAGCATGATCTTAGCATAAAAAACAAACTTTCAGCTGTAGATGCATGGGCAATGAATGAATACCCAGCCGAATTTTGGTTACCTCAGTGTTGGTCAGTGAGTGCTGCGACCACTGTCCCCCCAACCCCATCATGGGGCATAGACAAACTACCGGCCACTGTATGTGCTGTGTACTGCTGTGAAATAATGAATAGGTGAAATGGCAAAGTAATCCAAAAAACACTGATGAGTTTCTCAATGTTGGCCAGTTGATCCCAACCACTGTTACCCTTCATGTGATGCAAAGAAACCAGTCTAATCTACAAAAGGAATAAACAGTTTTCTGAGTCATATATTGTGCACAGTAGGGCAAATTGACTGACCTACTGACAGGGGTGCGTGCCTCACTGCCCTGCTGCAAGAATGACGACTGCACTATTCTATATTACTGTGACAATATCAAAGTTGGTGCAATTTTATTAAATCATGTGTTTTAAAAACAGTACAGAATGAAAATCTTCTAATTACTCCACTTCACAAAAAAATCACAGCTTACAACATAGTATCAAAATCCCAGCCACCTATAGAACAGGCATCCACTGCAAAATTTAGGTCTTTCAAAAACAAGTAATTTGAATCCCCATTTGGTCCTGTGCACTTCATTTAAAAAGGTTTTACTGTATACTTTGTGCATGCTGTGCTACTATATAGGACCTTACATTACACAGCCCTATCATTACTCTCCTACCAAATGACAATGCCTTTGTTCAGAACCCATGTTTAACAGTGTGTGTCAAAGCAAATGTCTTTAAATAGTAATGCAGCTACAAAACTTAATATCTGCTACACAAAAAAGGTAAAGGTACAGCAATCCCGTTACAGGCCCAGTGTGGCCCAGAGGGTGGGAAGAGGTATAGCTCTACTCTTCCATGACCGCGGCACTAGAAGGGGGTGAGCGGTCAGCAGCATGCCCCGGCCGCACTTTACCCCAGGGAAAGACCCGGTACCCATTTTACAAGAGGCTGGATGGGCCCCAGGGCTGATCTGGATGGGCAGAAAATCTCGTCTCCACCGGGATTTGATCCCGGACCATCCTGCCCATAGTCAGTCGCTACACTGATTGAGCTACCTGGCCCACATATATTTATTACACACATAACTTTAATGACTACGGTACCTTTGTTAGATCCTGAGTGATGACACGTATGTTGGCACCCTTACGTCCAATTATGTACTTGTGAATCCAATTTGGAGCATCCACAGTAGCTGTTCGAACACTATGCGCCTTGTCGTACACCATGTTCAGTGCTACAAATTCACAAACACATAACAATAGAAGTTTACATCTGCCATGGCAAATTCCTGTAGTTTGGTTCTATTGACAGCCCAAGCTTCTGTCAACCAGAAGCAACAATGAAAAGAGCCCATTTGTGCAGTGCGGAGAGTACGACACAGGCTCACCTACATCTCATGTTAGTGCAATACCAAAGACTATGGACAAGCAGGAGAGGCTTACTACATAGTCTCTGACACATGGAAGGAATTGGGTATTTTTTTATCAGATGACATCCTATTGTTTTCGTAACTTAATACATAAAAAATAAATATACAATCAGCACAAATATCTTTTAATACAAAAACCATATCTGTTTTTTTTACAATTTACTACATATTTCAACCCAAGACATCATCAGGCAAGAATTACATAATACATAAAAACTAAAAAGGAACTCTGTCTTTGTGAAGCAAATCTCTCCCCCCACCCCCACCCCCCCAAATTTGTTATTACAATTTTTGTACTGTGTTTCAAACCATAATAACAGAAAACTTGTTGTAAAGAAGAAAGGTATCTCCTTCATGAAAACAAACTTCCATTTAGCTCTCCTGAAAATAATGAACAATTTTCAACAAATTATAAACTCATAGGCTGGAACATATAGTGGATTGTTAAAACAGACACTGTTTTTAAAATAAAAAGACATGCTGACTTAATTATTCTTTGTCGTACTGTATCTGGTAACACCTGCATTAAACAAAGCTTTACTCCTATCACACACAACGGAAACACACAAACAAAACTGGCAGTGTATGTATAACTAACACTGTGGCATGTTCCTGCAACAACTGTTGCCACAAAAATGCAACAGTGTTTTCTGTGTATCACTGAGCTACAAGTAGTAAATTCTTTCTTTCAAATAGTGACACTGTATCTTGTACCTTGCTGTACATACAAGCAGGTCCGTTATGATCCAACACCACTTTCAATTCCTTGCAATGTGTTGCTACAGAAACATGTCAATGATGCAGCTGTTAATAACCACCAATGATGCATACTTTGAACACTGAATCTACATTATATATATTCAGTTCCTACCTCACACAAAACATTTTTGCCATTGCTTTATGTACTGGATGTGATGTTAACATACTGTTGTGTATTGCTGTTACATAATGTGTTAAATAACATATTCCTATGTACTTCAATCCTCCCACTGTAAAGAGAGGAAGCTTCCCCTCTCAACTACATATCATTATCAAAAATGTTTTTATGGCGACTTTATATTGGTTGACTCTTCATATATATTGCCCATCGTCTTTGCTCGATTTTAACCAAGTCTGGATTGTCGCAAGTCCCCAATATCAATCTGTAACATTTTCTAATACAACCAGTTGAAGCTCAGTTTAGTTTTTATCTAAATCATGAACTTGGGCTGATACAGTATTGCAATTTTCATTAGGCATGGGCAAAACTTTGTTTCTAAAAATGCACAAATACCCACCAAGACCAAGCTTGTCATGAGGACCTCTAAGAGTGATAGTGCCAGTTGTTGAGTCATTGGGAGGCATTTCCACACTGACTCCAGTGGTTTGCAAGATTTCTGCGATGGTGCTTCCACGGGGACCAATCACATATTTGTGTTGTGACTTTGGAACTTCGACTGACACAAATGTACATTTTTTTTCCTACAATTACAAAAACACAATTACACGATACATTCAGGCGAATCTACGTGCATTCACAAAGAAAATGTTCTGTTCTGAACTGAAAACCTGTGTTATCCTCTCATGGATCCACAAGCAAACTCACCATTTCTTGATGGATACTCAGAATACGCTCTTTAGCTGTCATCACTCCTTCCTTCTCTCCTGCAATAGTTATTTCATCTTTCTGAACAGAGAGTGGAGGGATATTGATTCTTACACCTGTCTCATTCATAAGAGCAGTCACCTTTTCATTGTGTGCCCCACAGATAAACGGATGGTACATCTTTGGCACAGAGATACGTTCGTATGCCTGTTTGGACTGAAAACATTTGGATATATGAATGATAAAGCTTTTGGCACAGACACATGCACATGTCTGCTTAAACGGAAGTGTTCTTTCAAATGTACAGTGAACCTTCAGTATGACAAGTGCTCTAAGAGCACTCTGATAAATGGATGATAAATCTCTGGCATAAAGGCATGCTTGTATGCCTGTATGAACCAAGAGCATTCAGACAGGCACAGTGATGAACCTGTAAATCTCAGTGTACTGAAAGCATCCAGAAATGCAAACACTGAACACTGACATCCTAAAAGTATAAAGAATTACTCAATGCACATTTTGTATACCACATTTTGAAAAGAACTGAATGGTAAAATTCCAGATATTTCTGCATGTAGTTAGGAAGGCATGGCCTTCATAAACAAATACTGCAAATGAGTAAACATTTGGGGCTTTGGTTCTTCTAGGATTACACAGCATTTGTGGGTAATGGGATCCTGGTGTAAAGGGCAACACTGTGTCCTTACCTTCAACAAATGATAGGCAACAGTGAACAGGAAAATGTATCACAAAAGGGAGTGTACCACTTTTGCTGCACACAGGTACAAAGAAACAGGACACACCTGTCACATTTGTGATGCTCCACTACATAAAAATTTTCTGTTCAGAAGGAGTGCTCTGAGAAGTACTACTAGATCATCTGCACCCATCAACTTTACTCCTGTACTAGTAACAAACTCAATACAATTTTTTTTTTAATTCTAGAAAATGTATGGACAGGTGGTTATGTGAAGAATTCATAAGCACACAAGCAGTGAGACATACGCCGAAAATACAATTGACTTGAAATAAATACCAGAGATGTGGACATGAATCTCATATACGCAACACAAGGTAAAAGTTACAAAAATGTTGTCTTTAAGGTCAAAATTCTTATACGGATTATTCAGTACAGCAGGAGTAAACAAAATTCCAGGCACCTATTCACCTGGGTGACTGTATTTTGCACAGTAATGTCCAATATTTTCAGCAAGATTACTGCACTTTTTTTAACTAACAAACACACATGAGTATCAGTTCACAAGCACCAAGCAGAAAGTGTCAGATAACAGTGAGATTTACTGGTCACTACAGAATTGTGGGTACTCTGTATGGAAATATTTCATGTCAACATTCTTGAACCTAGAATTTGGAGGTGGATTCAAGATTTTTGGAAAATATGTGCTCCCTTGTAGTATGGTGAACAAATAACTTTATTATACTAATTGTGTTTAGGATGTACGTATGTCAGTTCTAGCGAATTTCTTAGAGACAGAGTGTCAACAGAGGCAACACAGACACTAGCCTTTTTTAAGACAAAGAAAATAACTTTGTAGGTAGCAGAAGGTTCTATTTCATTATCTAATTGTGAATTGCATTGTATACTGCAAAACAGTCCAAAAAATATGTGGCCAATAACTAAAATGAATGAAAACAAAACCGAGTATTTGTCACGTACACCCTCGTGCCCCCCACCCCAACA
>Ga0131853_10020271_pt1 | contig 12079 bp, 14 predicted proteins | sample TergutLab28metaG_FD_92764 | JGI IMG/M metagenome (GOLD analysis project Ga0131853, IMG submission 92764) | Labiotermes labralis P1 segment gut microbial communities from Petit-Saut dam, French Guiana - Lab288 P1 (version 2) (version 2) | ecosystem: Host-associated > Arthropoda: Insects >...
GGTTTCTTCCGGGTGACTTCGGACATTTTCACAAAAACCGCGTGAAAACGCCTGCCACGCAAAATTTGTTTCACAAATTACACTCGAAAAAATTGGTTCAACTATGGTTCAAGGACAGGTCTACTACAGGAGGTAATAACTATGTCAAACACAAAAATTGCAGAAATGGAAGCCCAATTGGCTCTCATGCAAAAAGAAATTGAAAGTATGAAGCAAAAAGAAGCCAACGAAAGCGAACACCGTATATCGGGGCGAAGCATATACGGTAAGCACAAACAACGCCTAGAAGCGGCAAGAAAAGATTTAGCCAATGTATACAGGGAAATATTGCATGAAGAAAATATACATTCGATAACCACGTATATAAGCGTAGGAAAATCTGCCGATACGGGAAAAGTCGAAATGTTATGTTGCGGCACGGGTATGTTTTCATCCCTTGACGATTTGAACGAAGAAGGAATAGCCGCCGCTTTAGACGTTTATACCAACCCGCGCCGCATAGCGATTTTAAAGGCATTGGTAAAATCAGAAATGACCCCCTCCGAAATATCGCAGCAAACCCGTTTGCAAGGCGGACAGCTATACCATCACCTTTCTATTTTAGAATCTGCAAAGTTAATAACCAAAGCTACGGATAAATACAAAGCTGATGATAAAGTGCCGGGGTTATTATGCGGGTTGTATGCTGTAATTGGCGGAATGGATATAGCAGGGAACACGCCCTAAAATTGTATACATCACCTCTTTTTATGGCAACAATGGGATAAAAAGAGGTGATATTTTTGTTCAACATCCAATACATTAAAATTCGCAAATGGGTGATACTATGCGTGTTAATAACGGTAATTATTCTAGTCTCGCTTATTTTGCACAGCCAGGTACCGCCGGAAGAACGCGAATATAGCGGACTATTTATAAGGGGCAGTTGTGGATATTTATATCAAACCCAAGAAAAAGGTCAGCCTGTCTAATCAGACAGAAATTGTGGTAAGCGATGTTGCCGAGGTGGTAGCGGCAAAAGAAATTACAAAAAAAATCAATAACATGAAGCTATTGAACGTGGACACAAACTCGAAAAAAAAGCAAAACTACCTGGTCAGTGTCACAGATATTATTACGGTAATAAAAAAGGCGTACCCAGACTACACCGTTAACAATGTTGGCGAGATGGATACCTGGGTACAATATCTGGCGCAAAAAAGCCCGGATAAAACATGGCTTAAATGGCTTAAAATAGCCTTTGTTGTGGTGGTTCTATTCATAGGCTCGTCTACCGCTATCATGAGCTTCCATACCGACGGGCAAATACCAAAAATATTTGAGAAGTACTATAGCATATTTTTTGGCGAAGAAAAAACCAACCCGGCCATCATAAGCATCCCCTACTCTATTGGGCTTGCCGTGGGCATTTTCGTCTTTTACAACCATTTCATGGGCAAAAAAATCACCGACGACCCAACACCAATAGAAGTAGAAATGGAACAATACGACAGGGAAGTAACAGAAACCATGATAGATGCCCTTTCCCAACGCCAGGAACGGATGCAGAATGACACAGAAAAGAGCAACGGCAATGGAGGCTCTTAAATACGCAGTTGTTATTCTTATTGGCGTGGGTTCGGGGGTAGTGGTTTCTGGTGCGGTTTTTGCATTTATAACTATCGTGGGCATTGTGCCGCGCCTGGCGCAAAAAACTAAAACCGAACGGCACACCAAAATATATGAAACAGCAATCATTTTAGGCGGTATTTTTGGCACGCTAACGGGTGTGGTAAGCTTAAGCCTGCCTATTGGTGCGTTTAGCGTGGTCATGCTTAGCCTGGCAAACGGCATTTTTTTTGGCGCGCTGGCAATGTCGCTGGCAGAAGTGCTTAACGTCATTCCCATTTTAACAAGGCGCGGGCGATTACAGCATGGGATGTTTTATTTTGTAATGGCTATTGCGCTGGGTAAGCTGGTTGGGGCGTTATTATACTTTTTAATACCCGGCTTTTATGACGCGGGGAATATGTAGACCTTGCATTTGTTCTGCCATATTTTATCATAATATTGCTGTTGTTTTGATAAGATTAGGACCATATTTTATCCATATTTTGTCGCTATTTTGATAAAACCTGGATAAAATATGGCCGCTGGGAAGCGATACATAAAAATATCGACACTGGTAATACTACACCCAAGAGGTGTTTTTTATGAATCCAACAAATATAAAAGAAGCCGGGCGTACAGAGCACGATAAACAAATTTACAGTGAAATGGTAAAGGCTGCTTCGCCAAGTTCTGCGGTGGCTGCAAATTGCGTAAAGGCATTTTTAGTAGGCGGCGCAATATGTGCAGGTGCGCAAATTATCCAAAATATTTTATTGTATTACGGCGTTGTAAGGGATGATGCAAGCTTAATTACCGCATCTATTCTAATTGTTTCGGCAACGTTGCTAACCGCTTTAGGGCTTTACAACAAGCTTGGCAAGCACGCCGGTGCGGGTTCCATTGTGCCCATTACCGGGTTTGCAAACGCCATTGCATCCCCCGCCATCGAGCATAAAAAAGAAGGGCTTGTGCTGGGCGTTGGGGCAAAAATGTTTATTATTGCAGGGCCTGTAATCGTTTATGGGCTTGCGACCTCGGTTATTGTGGGGTTAGTTTATTATTTTGTAAAGTAGGTTTTGACATGGAAGCTGCAAAAAATTGCAAACACATTGGAAGTGCAAGTGTAAAATTTGCCGCGCCGCCCACCATATTGGCAACGGCATCTGTAGTTGGGCCAAAAGAAGGCGAAGGGCCGCTTGGCGAGTATTTTGATACCATTTCGCAAGATGTGTTGTTTGGTAAAGAAACCTGGGAACAGGCAGAAAGTGAGCTTGTACGCCAAACTATAGAATTGGCTGTGCAAAAAGCCAATTTGAAAATGCAAGACATCAACTATATTTTCGCAGGGGATTTGCTTAACCAGATTAGCGGGTCGATATTTGGGGTACGTTCGCTTGAGCGGCCGTTCTTTGGGCTTTTTGGGGCATGTTCCGCTATTGGTGAGGGCATGGCGCTGGGCGCAATGCTAATCGATGGCGGTTTTGCCGACTATGTCGTGTCTTCTGCATCCAGCCATTTTTGCGGAACAGAAAAGACCTTCCGCTTCCCGCTGGAACTAGGAACACAACGCCCCCCAACATCTGCATGGACAGTAACGGGCGACGGTGCGGTTATTCTTGCAAAACAGGGCGCGGGGCCATATGTAACCGGTGTTACAACAGGTGCAGTGGTAGACATGGGCGTAACAGACGCGAACTGCATGGGCGCAGCCATGGCACCCGCCGCCGCGGAGGTCATTACCACGCATTTTAAGGATTTTGGCATACAGCCAAACCATTATGATGTCATCGCCACCGGTGACTTGGGCGCGATAGGCTCGGAGTTGCTTCTGCAACTTATGCAAAAAGAAGGTTTTGATATAAGCCACATGCATACAGACTGCGGGTTGCTTATCTTCGACCGGGAAACCCAAGATGTGGACTCTGGCGGGAGCGGCTGCGGGTGTTCGGCTGCAACCTTCGCAGGATATTTTTACAAAAAACTCACCGAAGGGGCCATTCGCAGAATGCTATTTGTCCCAACAGGTGCACTTCATAACGTTACTAGCGTACAGCAAGGCGAAAGTATACCCGCCATTGCCCACGCGGTGGCTGTATGTAGGGAGCTTCCTATATAAAAAGATAGGTGAAAAAAGTGACTCCGTCGTTTCCCGGAGTCGATGCCAAAGGCATCGATGAGGAAGTGTAGGTGGGATTCACTCCCACCGGAACGGAGGGGTTTGGGGCAGAGCCCCATTGGAATAGAAAGGTAGGTATTTATGCATGATTATACTTTGGGCGTTTATAATTGGGGGCCTAATTTGCGTGATTGGGCAACTTTTGATAGACCTAACAAAATTGACCCCTGCACGCATACTTGTGTTCTTTGTAGTCGCAGGATGTGTCCTTGGCGGGCTGGGATGGTATGATAGGCTTGTAGATTTTGCAGGCGCAGGCGCGGCCGTCCCCCTACCCGGTTTTGGCAATATACTTGCACGCGGCGTAAAAGAAGCCGTAGACGAACGCGGCCTGCTGGGCGTAATAACAGGCGGCGCAACGGCTATGGCAGGCGGTCTTACCGTTGCTGTAGTTTTCGGGTATTTGGCGGCGTTGGTTAGCTCGCCTAAGGCTAAGGAATAATGACAAAAGTATAGTCACCGCCCTTAAAAACGGGTCTCAAGAGCATAGCAATTTAACGTAATGCAAAGAAGCGACGACAACGCACACTAAAAGTGTGCTAGGAGGAGCTGATGCGGCAGTACGGAAAAATTGCTAGCTATTGGGGACGGTTTTTGAGGGCTGTGACTATAGTACAAAAAAACGGATACTATATCATATAGGATGTAACCCGCAAAGGGTGTAAATAACGGGGAGTCTTTTTGGCTCCAAACAGAAATCAAGCACACCCATCGTAAGCAGAGTGTGCTTGATTTTTCTTATTTATAGACCTCTCACCTGTGCCCCACTTTCATAACCAAGATGGTAAAGATGTTACCTTGAATATCCGCAATTAAACGATAATCACCTATTTGATATCGCCAAAAGCCTACTAAGCGACCTTTTAAAGGCCTCCCATATTCTCTTGGGTTAGTTGTTCCCTCTAAATATTCTGCGATATAATTATCAATCTGCCGTTTTGCAAAAGCGTCTAATTTGCGGTATTGTCTTGCCGCCGCACCTGCAAACTGAACTGAATACGTCATTAACTCGTCTCCTTACGCAGTTCAGCCCAACTAATACTTGGCTCGTTGCTATTTAATACCGCTCTAACGTCCTTTTCATCTTCGATGTTTTCCATTTCCTCACGTATTAAATCCATGACAAATCCAGTTACGGTTTTGCCCTGCCCTTTCGCATACTCCTGTATCTGCTCATGCTCATGCTCATACAGTTTGAAAACAAGTTGCTTGTCTTTGACCATGATAAAATCCCCTTTTGGCAAGATGTATATATTATATACTTACATATATATATTGTAAAGCTTAAAAACCATAAATAAGGGAATTGAAAAAGATTGACAGGTTTTACAACACCCTTTAGCATGTCAAGAATTGGACTTGTCCTGAAACGGGTAACACAAATATACGCTAAAAAAATATTTTTTAAATTTTTGCAGCATTTTGGTTAGCTACAGGGTATTAGTAGTGAAAGGGGTTGGTGAAGATGAGCCAGTCGCAAGTGCACAGCGATTGGGTGAGCGAAATAGTTGATAAATACGCCGACATGGTTTACCGCATAGCGTTCACACAAATGAAAAACAAAACCGATGCAGATGATATGTTTCAAGAAGTCTTTTTGAAATTATGCAAATCTGAAGTGGCATTTGAAACGGACGAACACATAAAAGCATGGCTGATAAAAGTTGCAATCAACACATGCCGAAAATCTTTTTCTTCCTCTTGGAACAAAAAGGTGGTTGAGTTGCCAGAGGATTTAGAACACAAGGACGAACATCAAGATTTTGAGGTTATCCCTGCTGTCCAGTCCCTTCCGCCAAAATATCGGAATGTTATTCATCTTTTCTACTTTGAAGATATGCCGGTGGCTGATATTGCCAAAGCATTAACATCAACCGTTTCGACCGTGACATCCCAACTAACACGAGCAAGAAACCTTTTGCGAAATAAACTGAAAGGGGGCGTTGATGATGTTTAAGGAGCAGTATAAAAAAGAAATGGAACAGATTGCACCAAGTCAAGATTTGATTAACCGCACAAAAGCGGCAATGAAAACCGAAATGCAATCAAAAAAAAAGGAATCAAACCTCAAACCATTCCGTAAACGCCCGGTTTTTCGCAGAGCAGTAGCATTTGCAACGGCAGCAGCAGTTTTATTGTTTGCTGTGTTTGGAACAAACCTATTAAATCGAAACGATAATATATTCCCGGCCAGCCCATTTATCATGAGCGTTTATGCGATGGAATTACAACCTGACGGCACATATGTACGGCGGGAGATGGACATTACCCTGCTTGAAGGCTGGCATGGACACTATGATGGCAAGGCACTGTATATCAGTATTGGGTTATGGTTTGAATTTGAAGGCGAGGACATTAACACCGTGGAATTTTCGCTGGAAAATGGCTTTTTTGCCACACAATATATCGGGAATTTAGGGCAAGTTGAAGGTGTACCGCGCGGCCATGTTACCATCCCACCCGATGTCACCACCAGCCGGTTGGTTATGTATGGCGAGGAATTTGACAAAATCGGCAATACTTTCACATTTGGTAATATCATGCCCGATGATATACTCCTGTTTTGGGGCAGTTATGACATGGGTTACAGGGGCTGGTCTGGTGAAAACATGGTCATAGAAATTGATGTGACTGTAACATTTGAAGATGGAAACATCCACCACCAACTACTTGTTTTAGATTTTTATACAAGCGGTGGAGGCGGCATGATGTCAATTGCTGGAGGCGTAATACCCTTTGACTTTATAGGGTTGGATTTGTTCACAAACGAGCAGATGGAGTATGTCCTATCTGCTCCGATAGGAAGCTTCACCTATCTGCCAAATGCAGTAAGGGAACTTGATTCAGGGGAAGATTCTAACCCAATCGTAAGAAGTTTTGAATTTTATACCGGCAATCACACGCCAATGGGTTTACGGCCTCACGCCTTTGTAGGTGAAGAAACCGGAACTCAAAGACTTCTCATGGGTGTGCGTGACGGCATAGGGTATGTCGTAATCGTAGAATTTGCCGATGGTGCCGTTTTAACCGCAAGGGCTTATTCAATACCACTAAACTAAAATTAAAATCAAAAAGGAGAATTTCAAAATGAAAAAATTACTAATAACAGGCTTGATGGCAATAATAGCGTTTGCTGGTGTAGCGACCACCGTATTTGCCGCACCAGAGGTAGAGCAACCTCGTATTGTAGCTGGCTTGCATTATACCGAAGCAAGCGCAACAGCTATTCCCAAAGAAGAGGCACAGCAAATTGGATTAAACGCGCTTACCCAATTCTTTGGCATAAACTTTGACCAGTTGGGCAACTATCATGTTGAAATGGGCTATAACCCTGCTTTTGACCCGCGAGCAATGCCAATGTCAGCAATCGTATATCAGTTTGATGGCGCAGACGGGCGCATTCCTGTGGAAAATAACGAAGTACCTGATTTCATATGGCCAGCGAATGTATATAGAAGCACATGGCACGGAACAATTACCGTTCCAAATAACAGAACACCAAACTCAAGTGGACTTATGCTTCGTAGTAACGATATATTTAGATTTACACTAGATGCCCAAACAGGCAAATTAGTTAGACTGCAATTCTTCCCCAGCGCAGACCCGATAGCAAGACCTAACCTGCAAAATGAATGTATGGGTTCCCCAATTACTGCAATTGAGTATTCCTACAACATGACAGCACAACACAATATCGAATATGCCAACTTTGCAATGCAGTTAGCAAAAGATGCAAACATCTTTGAAAGTGATGTACTGCGTGCCGCTCTAATAGGCAGAGGCTGGATGATGGGAAGGAATAATTCCTTTGAACTGGTGGCAATCGTTGCCCTAGAATCTACAACAGGCGAAACCGCTACATTTACATTGCAGGGTAGAAACCGCAAAGAGCTGGTAGGCGTAGACTTCTATTCACACATGATTGATTACGCCGTAGATAGAGATGGCAATATCACTGAGCCAACGTCACAGTTTGTAGGCAACCCCCAAATATCTAACTGGATTTACCGCTAGGAGGAATTTTTGATGAGAAAGTTTTTAACTCTTTTAGTTTTTACGGCGGCAATAATGCTTGCTTTTACAGCGTGCGACACAAACGCAACCGAGCCTATCACAGTAGAGCAAGCAACACCCACAATGCAAAACAGTCAACAGGGCAGCCAAACCAATGAACAAACATCACAAGAACCTCTGGCTGCTCCGTTGGATTCGGTTATAGGGCCGCAAACACAAACAGGACAAGCCGACACATCCGACAGAATTCGTCAGTTTCATGCAACTTTTATTGGAATCGCTGATACTATGGATAGATGGACTAATGAGCTTGACATGACCATTGACGAAATTTTTGATTATGTTCTTGCCACTGGCAGTTGTGACTTATTTATTCAAACAAACGCTGATGTTTCTGCATTAGTCAATAGAGTCAGTTTTGACTCAATTGATGCCAGCGTTAATACACGCGATTTCATTAATACAGTACATCAAGCATATACCGTTACCAGATTATTTGACCTTGTTAATGGTTGGGCTGATGAGCTTGGTATGACGATTGATGAGATGACCGCGTATTCAGGAGATATGAGCCGCCTATCCAACGCGCTTGGTATTGCGTTTGATGATTTCCGTAATGCTTTAACGCAGGTGAATACAGCATTTGTTGCCGTTGCTGGACATGTTGAACGTAGGTAAGGGATTGCCTCGCGAAGGAAGAATGAAAATTCCTTCGCGAGGCAATCCCTTGGGTTCTCACATTCTATTAGACCTGTCCTATAACCGTTTTACTCAATTTTTTTGTCGTTTTGCGCTCTCGGTCTAGTTATCTTACAAACGACATAATATGCCCATTAAAGCCTTCCACTAATGCTTCCGGGTTAAAAATGCGGATAAGTTCGCTCAATTCTTCTCTGCTGGCGGGTTCGTTTTCTGTAAAGTTACGTGAGCTGGCCCACCCCCAAAACTCTATCTGCATGTGTTCCGGGTTAACAAAGCCAATTTCAAGCACAGTTGGAAACGGATAAACCGGCGATAGTTCTATGCTTTCAAATATTGCTGCGGCGTATCTGTCTCGGGCACCAATAAAGTAAAAGTCTCCATGTGAATTTACGGTTACTACTTCATGCGGCATCCAGTTTATCCAGGAATACGCCCCTTCAGGGCCTGCGGTAGATACCCCAATACCTACATAATCACCGGCACTGTTTACATACAGGGCCAGGAACGAGAACACATGCATATTCCGTGTAAACACTTCATTAATGGGCAGGTCTGTATGGGCGTAAAGATGTATATGGGGGATGCGCTGTGCAGACGGTACCGGCCTGCTGTAAACCCGTATCGCATCCGACATCAAATCGTTTACGTTAACACCAACAAGCCTAAAATCGCCTGCTTGTTGCGGCAGGTAAAAGTCCGGATAATATCTTGTAAATTCTTCATAGGTTAGCATTGGCCGCCATCCCGTAATAAGCGCATAACCACCATCTCCCATACGGAAGTGGTAGGCTTCGTCAAAAGCCAGGCCGCCCAGTTCTTCTAATATCTGTTCGCGCAAGTCCCAATATGGCGACGGCCCGTGTCTTGTATAATCCATTGGCCAGTTCCAGTCCCCGTGGTTGGAGAACGCTCCCGGTTCTTCCGGGAAAACAGGGCTGTGTCTTACCGGCATGTCGAGTGGGTTGTGCATATTTTCCGGCACCGGATATACTCCAATAACGCGCACGTCTTCGTTCCACTCTTTCCAGGGCAGTAAGAAGTTATTTAATGCGGTTTCTGTATTGTAAAAGGCCATGCCGGGAGCATACATTTGCTGTAGTTCTTCAAAAAATTCTATCATGGTTTGTGTCTCTGAAATCACTGGAGGCGGGAAAGCTACGCCTGCGTTCCATCTGTCAAGGGACTGCCATCTTTCAACTGCCCAAACGCCCCCATCGCCCTGTACCACAGGTTGCGACAGCAGCGCACGCATATAAAATTCATCGCCTAAATAAACATATGCAATGTAGTGGTTACCGGGGAACGTTACGGGCGGCAACAAGCCTATATGCTCCAGATATTGACGCAACAGAATGTCTGCACCCCATGGCGTGTCGGCTTGTGCCGAGTGTATGCCAACCGTACCCCAGCCGACAGGCCCAAGAAGGCTCACGCCGCCGCCTTCGGCAGCAATTACCAAATGTGTGGCAAAATCGTGAAAGACATGGGGCCCGACCCAGCCATCTTCGTCCGGGTGCGAATTGGCACCGCTCCATATTATAAACGGTTCATGCTCTACTTGGAACATGTAGAAAATTTCCCAAAGCTCTACCGGGAATGGCAGGCCGTCGCTTAACTCTGCGACTTTTCTCATGTGGTCAACCCTGTAATCGACAACAGTTACATGGTGTGGCGGCACAATTGTTTGCATCACATTTCCCACAAACAATTCGGCTATATCTTGCGGGGTTGCCAAAGCCATTGTCACAGGCGGTGCAGTATTGTTGGGTTCTTGCCTTGCGGTGGTAGTTGTAGGCTCGGTCGTGTAGCCGTTATCTATTCCATCATCGTTGCCAGTGTTCCTTGATGCGCCTAAACCGCAGGCACCAAGTGCGGCGACCAAAATAATTAATGTGGATACAAAAGCCGCTAGTTTTGTGTGTTTCTTGCTTTTCATAATTGCGCTTAACCTCTCTTTTAGGGCCCGCTTCTCTTCGCACATGGTAGTGGAAAGCACGGGTAGGGGTATTCTTGTGTCTGAGGCAACATCGATAAGCGTGTTGCCGTAAATTTGCTTGCCCGAAACATCCATATTGCTGATAACGGCTTCGTCACAGGAAAGTTCGCAGATGCTGTCAATTTCGCGGCGCGCAAACCATACCAAGGGGTTAAACCAGTGTATAGAGCACGCTAAAAGCGACATCCATTTAACGGCGATGTCAAACCGCCGCATGTGGGTCAGCTCGTGCAGCAGTATACTGCGCAGTTGCTCGCCCGTATAGTTACAATTGGGGAGAACTATCGTTGGCTTGAAAAGACCAATGAGCATGGGCGTTGCAACGTGATCGCTAATGAACATGCGTGGGATGCGGCGTTGCCCCGCAACTTCCGCAAGCAAATCCAATTCTTCTTTATATGGGGCGATATATCCACGATGCAATTTTCTTGCAAATAGTGTATAACCAATTAAATTGTACGCAAGCACCACCAAGACTGCCAGCGGGTATACAAGCATAAACGCGGTGGTTGCAACTGCCAAAACACTTGGCGATACTTCTGGCGTTGGCGGCAATGTTGCGGCAGGTTGCATAGCCATATTATCTATAGGTAATATAGGTATATTCACACGCATTTCCGGCATGCTTGGCATACCCGGCATACTGGGAATATGCGCATTTGCTTGGGTTCGGTAAACCATGCGCTGGTTTTCTTCCGCAACTGTAACGATACTGCGCTCTACTACAGCAGAAACGGGGGCCGGTGCGATACCCCCCACTTGCGCGGGTAATATAACAACCCGTGACACAGGAATAAGCAGCGTAAAGAGTGCCACAATCCAAAAATAATACTGTGCCGACTTAGGCAGACGGTTGCGCACAAGCGGCTTAATCGCAAACAGTAATAACGCAACCGCCCCGCCAGAAACTGTCATAATTATAATTGTGCGAACAATTTCGCTTAAAAATATTGGGACACTCATTTATTATCGCCTTCCATCTTAAAAAATTCTTTTAAATCGTCAACATCGCCTTCCATCTTAAAAAATTCTTTTAAATCGTCAACATCGCCTTCGCCAAGTTTCCCGCCCCGGCAAAGGGCGGCGACAAGGTTTTTGGCACTTCCGCCAAACAGTTTATCTATAAAATTTTGCCCCTCTGCCTGCACATGTTCCTCTTCGCTAACGTTGGGGCTGTAAAGCGTTACATAATGTTCGCGCGCGCTAATGATGCCCTTGTCGCGCAGGCGCACCACTAAAGTTTGAATGGTCGACTTTTTCCAGTCTGTTTTGCTTTCAAGCTCTGTGCGTATTTCTGCAAATGATAGCGGCCGCTTTTCGCGCCAAAGAATGCGCATGACTTCCAGTTCCGAATCTGATATTTTTATGGACATAAGAAATCCTCCCTGCAGTTTACTCTTGTAATTTACATACTACACTCGTAGAGTTTGATTGTCAATATATTTATGCAAAAATTTTGTGGCTTGTGGCTTTTTTAATATTAGACCTGTCCTTGAACCATAGTTGAACCAATTTTTTCGAGTGTAATTTGTGAAACAAATTTTGCGTGGCAGGCGTTTTCACGCGGTTTTTGTGAAAATGTCCGAGAACGCAAAACGACA
>Ga0131853_10020273_pt1 | contig 12078 bp, 15 predicted proteins | sample TergutLab28metaG_FD_92764 | JGI IMG/M metagenome (GOLD analysis project Ga0131853, IMG submission 92764) | Labiotermes labralis P1 segment gut microbial communities from Petit-Saut dam, French Guiana - Lab288 P1 (version 2) (version 2) | ecosystem: Host-associated > Arthropoda: Insects >...
ATCATCTCGAATTGTTCACGGCTTATATCGCTTGGATATGTTTCTCGCATTGCTTACATCTTCCTTTTTGACGATATTATACTGTATTTTTACACTTTTTTCGTGATGCTAGACAGCTTCTTAGAATCCTTAACATGTCCTTGGTTCTCAACTGCTAAAATCATTTCTTGTAAAACTTTTTCTGCATATTTCTTGGTCGTGCCTACTGGGAATGTTTTGTAATCACGTAAACGCTCCCCATTCTCGCCGATGCCCATATTGACAACTGCTTGCCAGACATAGCCGTCCTTGCGTCCATTTTTCCTAAGATAACCGCTCATATTGTTTTGATTCCTTCCTAATAAGTAGAGTAGCTGGGCAGAGAGCCATCTACCCAGGCCCAAATATAATCAATGTAAATTGCAATTATTCTGTATCAACAATGCGTGTAGTGCCAGCGTTGAGCCACTCAATAAATTGCAGTTTTGAAACCAAATAATGATTACCAGCTTTGATATGAACCAACCCTCCGTGTTTGATTAGATGTAAAACTTTGCCATAGGACACGCCTAGCACAGAAGCTATATCCTTTGGACAACACACATCAGGTAGTGAATCCAGATTATTTTTTTGCATTTACACAACTCCTAAAATCGCAATTTCTCTTGCGATATAATTAATAATATATCTTCCAAGTGCTAACAGTTAGCAGGTACATTTTGCAGTCACATATCCTTGTGCTGAAATTATCGCAAACATCGCAATACCGCACCTTTGCAGTAAAATCAATGGTTGTGGCGATGTTGCGATAAATGCGATATTTTCCGTGAAGAAAAAATTATGGTGGGTATTCATGCACATCAGACCACAGCAAAAAATTTAACAACACACAAGTCTAAAATCTTTGCAGAAATCACCGCCCACATCGACACATCGCATTTTTCCAGCAACATCAATGCCTGTTGCAATGTTGCGATGTGGGCGATAAAATTCCGATAACTACAGATTCTCTTTTTTAATTTTTATCTGTCTGCTTCCACCTGTGTTTTTAATCTCAATGTGTAGCCACATCAGTTCAAGGTTAGATTTTACCTCGTTGATGCGTCTACTCAACTGGTTAGGCTGCTTAACCCACAGGAATGACTTTGTATCAATTGCTTCATACTCGGCTACATCGTTTAGTTTCTTCAACAACTCGGTAGCTGTACCAACCCAAGTTGTTTTATCATCATCCATAAATTTAACAATTGCATATGCTATTGGATGGGAAGCAACGGCTTCATCGTTAGCTTTGTTTTGGTTACGAAGATACGCAGATAGAAACTTGTCACCACCGATACCAGCCGCTTCTGCAACTGCATAGCCCCATTTGGTGAAGTCTGCCATGCGCCCTAGCTTTTCCAATTTAACCGTATCAACGATTGCTATTGCATATGATATTATTGAAAAAATCATACCCAGAATCATTGGCTTATCAGCATTAAATTCGTCCCAGACTTCCTGTTCTGTTTTTCGTTCGGTCACATGTAGCCTATCAAGTTCCAGCAATAATGCGCGGTCTAGCAGGTCAGACTTTGTAACAACCATGTTTACGCCATTAATGCTAACTGGTTGCCTAAATTCCAATATAACTTCTTCGTTATTGGTAAATAATTTGCGTTTCGGAAATGAACCGCCAGTAGCAGCCATGCACAGCAGGTCGCTCATGTCACTTGTAAGACTGCTTAGATTGTCAAAACATAGGAAATAGTGTTTATCCAGAAGCATAGCAAGGTCATCTTTGGATTTTGGCAATGCCCAAATATCGCAACGATTAGGGTCAACAAGGCTCTTGTCTTTGCGAAGTGTGGTGCTTTTGGAAGCCCCTTTTTCACCATGCACCACATCAATTGGGTGTGGCATTTGCTCTAAAAATTTAGTCACCAAGCTTACATAGTGCAGTATTTTTTCATCTTCATGCTTAAATTTATAATAACTCGCACAGTGTTTTTGTCAATGGAAATCGTGCTGTTAAGAAAATCCACTTTGTCGAACGTAAGTGCGAGGGCTTCTCCACGTCTAACCCCAGTGAGTAAAATCAAAAGTATAGGACACTCTAAATCAGTTCCATTTAGCACAGCTAGGACTTGGGATAATGTCGCCATGTCAAACACATCAGAATCTGATTGATACCTTTTGACCCTCTGCAATTCAACATTCTGGTGTGGGTTCTTCTTCAAAATATCAAGCTGGACAGCTTTCTGCAATGCAGACTTAAAGAGTACAGCAATGTTACGTACAGTCTGTTTTGCCAAAGGTTTACCACTTAATGGGGAATGCTCATAAAGGCGATTGTAATACTTTTGCAGTGATAGGGGTGTGAGGTTATTCAATTTAACCATTCCAAACTCTGGAATCAGATACCTGTCAATAATATCTCGATAACCGCTAATAGTTGTGACCGAATTACCACGATTGTAAACGTCCAACCATTCCAGCAAAAATTCTCTAACTGTAACATTAGAATCCTTAACATGCTCTTGATTAGCAACTGCTAGAATCATCTCTTGCAAAACACGTTCAGCATGTTTCTTTGTTGTACCAATTGGAAATGTTTTGTAATCACGTAGACGTTTTCCGTTCGAGCCTAGCCCTAAGTTGACAACTGCTTGCCAGACATAACCATCTTTACGTTGGTTCTTTCTAAGATAACCACTCATGTTGCATACTTCCTTCCTAATATAATAGAGTAGCTGGGTAGGGAAGCCTACCCAACCCCAAATACAAAATAAATGTAAACTGTCATCACTCGGTATCAATGACACGAGTAGTGCTACCATGCAACCACTCCAAAAACTGTACTTTTGAAATAAGGTATACATTTCCAGCTTGAATGTGTACAATACCGCCATGTTTAACCAAATGTAATGCCTTTGCATAGCCAACACCTAAAGCACCTGCAACATCCTTCGGAGAAAGGACATCGGGCAGGGAAGCAAGGGAAACCTTCGTCACAAAAATCAACTCCTCTCGGGAAGCAAAAGAATCAAAAACTCGTTGGACACGTTTTGGGCTAGGTCACAACTCAAAACAGCTTCGAGAAGCCACCAGACACAAGCAAAAACAGTTTTGTTGGACTTCTGAATCCTCCGATGGTCAGGAGTTTCCCAGCTATGACCTAAAAACGGGTTTCCGTTGGAAATTTGACATAATGCCATTTTTCAGAATACTAAAACTACTAATATATTTCTCTCTCTAAAACTTTTTCGCTGGTGTTTCGGGGTTTGGGTGAGAATTACCCTGTTGTAAAAGGTAATTCCTCACTCCGAACATTACAAAAGATTAGGTGCATACACCGCTAACAGTCGGGGTTTTAATCCATGTCTTCTAATAATGAGTCTAAATCGAATTCCTCTGTATTGTCATCATTGTCATCTTCTGGAAATGGCACAAATGGTTTTCTCACTATCTTAGCTGGTTCTGGTTCTTTTCTTTTTCTTCTTCTATTTGCTTTGCTTGCTTCTTTTCTTTCCTGTTTGGATATTTCCAACAAATCCCTTTTTGCTTTTACAATAGATTTCTTCAATTCTGTTTTCCTTGAAGGTTTTACTTTTACTTTCCGTGTCATTACTCGTCTTGCAGGTTTCGTGTCTATTTCTTGCTCATAATCTGGTTCTGTTTCTGGTTTCTCAAAAACTCGTAATGCATACACATCAATTCGTTCGCCGCCCATAACAATTTGCTGGGTTCTTGTATTTCTGTCGCTGTCATGGTCTAGCAATTTTCTTTCTTTGAGTTTCTTGATAACAATGCTTGGTTCTTCAATAAAGTCGTCAAAGATATTTTACTAGAGGACGATATAATAGACCATCTTCAAAACCTGCGATAAAAATAGATTTCCCCTAGCCATTAACTGGCTAGGGGACTACCTTTTTTGTCGTTCTTCTTAGGTTTGACAGTTGCAGTGTCTTTGTTTCCATCGGCTTCCGCATCCGTTTTGTCGTTAGGCGTTAGTGCTGGCAAAACGAATGGCACAAGTTTCCAAGGCTTGTTTCGCAGACTCGGATGCAAGGGATGTAACCCTTGCTGTCCTACTGAATTTTCAATAATCCGCATCTTGTCAGCGATAGGAGCAAGTAGCCGAAATATGCTATCTTGGTAGGGTATGACTTTTTTATAAGTTGTCGTGATGCTTCCTACCGCCCAAATAAAAACATCACATTCTTTTGATACTTGAAGAATTTGCTCCTCGTTCTCTGGACAGATTAGGTCTGACAAGTCACCAGAAAGGCTTAATTTATTTGTCATTCGTGAAAATAAGTTGACGATACTGCAAGAGTTATAACCTAGCGAACTAAGCGAATTACAGCAAAATAAAGTCGTGTAATCCATATGATAGATACTCGGCATAACACCAGCGTTGGACATGCAGATTGCTACATTACCTAAGCCCTTACTGTCTTTGCTCCAGACCTTTTCCAATAGCAAACGATGCTCGTCACCATGGAACACGGCTCTTGTAAAAATTGAATTTTCCAGTACGTTCATTATAAATCCCCTTTCATAGCTGAAAATAAAAATCCCTATCCTCAGTTTGAGAATAGGGAAATTAAAATATAGGCAGTTACATTTTGGTAGAACAGTTAAACTTCAATCATTCTATAATAAAGTCAACTAGCCCATACCCTGTATTAGCCATGTTTCCAGTCCTTGAAGCATCCCGAATCTCAAATCTATCCCCTACACTTAAAGATATTGGGCGTACAAGTTCAAAATCAACAAATGCATCACTTCCAGACATGCAAAACGCATCGCCAATAGCAGTACCCTCAATAGTTTCCGAATCAAAAGATAACTTATATTTCATTGTACCCAGCGGTAAATTACTGCCACCCTCGCTTGGTGAGTAGACATAAACATGAGCATTGAAAGTTTTACATAAGGTACTTGCAGGAGTATCCTCTGACGTATCTTGTAATTCTGATGCGGTTACTGCATCACATTCCAGCTCTTGCGCTTCCAAAACTCTGTTTAGTTCTTCCTTAAAGGCTTTGACACAATCAGCCCTCTTAGAGCGGTTGACATGTGACCGTAACTGTTCAGTAAAGGCTTTCCTATCTTTTACAAAGGTATTCCCGATAGTAGCGTTAGCATCCAGAATTAATATCTTCAAATCTGTTGGGTCTTTCTCGTCAAGATAGGTTATAATACAGTGATTTTCCTGCACTGTCTTTTTGCCAAAACCAGTCAATGCACCTATAACGCCGCCACCAATTACAACATTCTTGATAATAGCGATACCTTTAAGTATATATAATGGCGACATCCCAGAAATTATACCAATACCAATTATTGGTGAACTTGCAATAGCCACACCAGCTAAAGCGCGCAGAAGTATACTTTTTTCTTCTTCCACTTCGTTTGAAAGGAAATCTACCTCAACCACATGTGACATTGGAATTTTGAGGATAGGGGTATGTTTGGCGACAACACTAATTTCGCCCTTTAACCATGTTACATAGTTGCTGGTGACATCAACAAAAGTACGTTTCTCAATACCCCAAGTGCCATCATCATAAATAAAACTTTTTGTTTCCATGCTTTGCAACCTCCCATTGAGTGTTTACGTTCATTCTCCCAGCCTATCCCTACGGACGAGTTTCATAATCCAGCTATAGGTATAATCAAATTCTCGTGCCATTTCTTTCGCATTGCGTCCTTGCTTATAACACGTAACGATATAGCTGTGGACAAAATCGTCAACAAATAGCTTCTTGGGCAAGCTGATATAGCCCCCATAATATTTGATGAAAAGTTTCTCTGTAGCTTCATAACCAATTAAATCACAAAGTTCTTTGTATTCCCCATTAAGGCAGTGGCTACTGATATTGACTCCATCTGCTTTCATAGAGGATAGAACATTGACTGTGTTCACTTGCGCCACCTCCGCCTTAATAATAACCAGTCTGGAATTTAATAGCATCCTGCACAGGAGAGTGGACTAGGCACATGTACCAGTCCATTTTAATAGTCCACAAGTACAGATTCAGTACAGATTCGCAGGAACATAGAACCTCTCGCTTGCTGGCTCTAGCTTCCATGCCCTTTCGGGCGTTTCCCTATGTTCCTACGATAAAAAATCCTTGATGATGATAATTCGTTCTGCTCCGTCCTCGTCTGCATCTTGCACACATAACGAATATGCATACTTGCTCAACTCGTCCAGTAGAACCATGACAATAAGCTGGTTTGCTTCGCCGTGCTTATTACCTGTTGCGATATAACCGCTCATGCCTAGAAACTTTTCATCATCCGTAAATAAGTGGTGATGCTTGGTGCGTACCATGTGCTTGACCTCAGAGAAGTAGAAAATGTGACCCTCAACAAGTATAGATTGACCAGTACCCAGCTTGTAACCTTTGATATAATCAGCAATATATGTTTCTAACTTACTGCTGATACCGTTCGCATCCAGCCCAGCGATATATAGACCTCTAGCGTCCATAATAATCAAATCCTTTCCACATAAAAATAACCTGATAGGATAAATCCATCAGGCTAGAACATATATTCTTATTAATATAATATGTGTATATAAATTCAGATGATACGTTTCGTGGCGAAGCCACTACGAGCCTATTTTGACTCGTTCCTCGTCAAAACAGGCAACCAGCGACAATATCGTGAATATGAGGTGACAGGCGTAACGCCGTCACGGCATAGCAACTGCAATAAAATTCAATTAATTTTCTCTCATTGCTTTTGCAATACTATCTTTTCTTGCAGGGATAATTGGAATATTATTATCCTTAAAATAAGCAGACTGTCTTTCCGTTGCACCTGTGTTAATTGCAATGACTGTTTTTCCTTGTTTGACAGCATAGTCTATTTCTTTGCGTGTTACAGTTCCTTCTTTTGTAGAGCTTGGTCTTGAAGGTACAAGGACAACACTCGAACTGTCAATTTTTCCGTAAATGTCATGCATAAGATAATTACCTTTTGAGTCTAGTGGTTTGTCCTCTGGCACTGACCTGTCAGATGGATTAAGCCCTGCCCTTTGGACAGCACCTGCAATTTTGTCATAATCACCTGACCCATCCCAACGATGCGAAATGAACGTGTTTGTTTTACTCATGTTTTCCTCCTTAAAAGTATAAAAATATTGAAATTAATATCTTGGAAATATGTTTGTTAATAAAGCAATAATTTCTATTATTTAACCACATTTTGTAAGTAAACCGAGTGCCACATATAATAGTATGAAAAGCAAGGGAACAACTCTTTCAAGATGTGAAAGGGGAAAATATTTTTTGTAAGATTTTCCATTTCCTAATACTTCCCACTCATATGAAAATAGATTAACTGGTAATCTCCGCTCTATTTCATGAATCAACTTAAACTTGCCCGAATTTAACTGTCCATAACTTCTAATTACGAAAAACCAAAATAAAGCAAGAATTATTCCAATAGCAGATACGAGATACATATAAAAACCAAAATCTTCTTGAAACCATGAGGCGACTGTAAGCAATGCAACATTTGCAGTAATAAAAAAGCTATTTGCAATTGAACGCCTCTGACTAATCCTATCTGCTAATTCTACATATAGCTTGTATTGCTCAAAGAACCTTTTTTCGTACTCCGTATCGTACTCCTGTTTCTCATTAAATAAATAAACCTTTTGCTTTGACATCATGTACACCCCCATTCAATAAACAATCTTGCTAAATTGAAAATTCAGCACATTCGCATGTCCTATAATAAACATATACGAACATCTCTTCATTTAGTTTAAGATTTTTGTAAAATTTCCAATTGAAGAAGTATTCTGTATTATTAAAATTTGCGATACCGTAAACAATCCATCTAATAAATCATACAATACACGTAACGTCGTCGCTATCGTCGTCGTTCGCCCTCAAATCCTTACAAATACTGGTTTGGTTAAGATTTTTTCCAGCGGCGAGATGTAGCCGTAACAGTTGAAACCAATTAAGAACAGATGCAAATACATATTAATTGGCTACCTAATATTACCAGCTTCTTTGGTAGAAAAAAAGATTGACTCCACTGGCGAAGCCAGTAAAATCAACCTTTTCCATGTTACCTAACACTACAGGAGCAGAAGGACTTGAACCCTCGACATCCGGTTTTGGAGACCGACGTTCTACCAACTGAACTATACTCCTTCGTGAGATAAATCACGCCTCACACGAAAGATATTATAATTGTGCATTATGCCATTGTCAAGTTAAAGTTAATTTTTTGTGAAAATACAGGATATTTTTAGCGAAAATTAGCATAAGAGCCTCTTTCATCCACTTTTTAAGCGGCAGGAAAGGGCTCTTATGTCTAAGCCATTACATAAGAAATTTAACGCAAAATCAATTTAATAAAAAACACCAGACGCATACTCAAACGGAACAAAAATGGTTCCATTGTCGTTGAATCCACCGACTTCTGCCACCACAAACGTCCATACATTGCCGGTTGCACTGGTCGTAATCACTGCTTGATTTTCGCCATCCCATTCAACGCTCGCGCCATAGGCTTCGGCAACTAAACGGAAAGGAACGAAGTCTACACCATCTACTGTTCTGCGTTCTACTGTGTCAATTGGGCGAACAACTGCTGGAAGTGTTTCTTCGTATTCTACAGTTTCCACTGGAGATATATCTTCAACTGTTGCTATATCTCCAGCGTCTGCCACATCGTCTAAACCATCTTCAACAATTGCTTCATCAGCATTTGCTTCTTCATCAGCAGGCGATGCATCTAAAGACTGAGCCGCCATCCATTCAAACAATGACATTTGTTGGCCGTCAATCACACCAGAAACAGTGTTATTCAAGGCTGGAATCCAAGACCAATGGTCGTTAAAACGATGTGGATTGCCATCTTCGTCTAAATGTACATCGCTATACAGCCCGTCTGTGGTGTACAAATGAACATTTTCCGCACCGGCGGCAATCAGAAGGTCGTAAAGATTTTGTGCATGTTCATGAGGCGTGGTTGGGTCGTTGATATCATGAACAAACCAGATTGGAATATGCACGATGCTTTGTACTTTTTCGTCACTCACCCAGTCTGGGTCGTATAAAATACATACAGGCCATGCAGCGGCATATAAATGAGGGCGTTCAAAAAGCATACGCAATGCCATATATCCGCCATTTGAGCAGCCACCAATATAAATACGATTGGTATCAATATTTGGAGTATCGGCTATAAATTGGTCAATCAATGCCAAAAGTGCCGATTCGTAATTGGACACATAGCCTGTGGCACCTTCGCCGCGTCCATCTGTACCGTTAAGCCACATGGTTGGGGATTGAGGCAAGAATACATGCGCACCACCCATGATGCCTTGAATTTCTGGGCCAACAAGTTGTGTCACACGGTTGCCCAAGATAATAATATCAGGGTCAACGGTGTTTTCCAGACTACCTTCCCCACCGCCATGAAGCCAAATAATCAGAGGTCTATCTCCAGCTTGTGATGGTGCGAAAGATGCATACTGCAATGTTATACCTTCGTATGCAAAAGTACCGCTTAAATCAAATAAATCGGTAAGTGGCAACGCCATTTCAATACGAGGAGGCGTGAATGTTTCACCCTGCCAAATAATTATGGTTTCAAATGGGTCAGACCATGCGTTACCCATGCTTACCCCGGGGTCCATTGAGAATGTAAACGGATTTATACCGTTTTCAGGATGTACAACCATTTGCAATGTAACACTGTAACCATCCTGAGACAATTCTGCGTCCACAATCATCGCGTCTTCAATGACTGCTTCTTCTGGGAAGCCAGGCATAAAGAAACCTGCCTGCCTGTATAAACTCACTTCAAAATCTTCTACATCAACCGACTCAAGTGCATTGCTAAACTCAAGCGTTATTGAAGTGACTCCCGGACCCCAATCAAATCCTTCAACAACCATGCGGTACCCCGTGATTTCGTTACCCTCATCAGCCATAATAGCCATAGGCATGGTCAGTATCATAACCATAGCCAACATCAATGCGGTTACTTTTTTGCGCATTTGCTAAAACCTCCTTTTTTAAATTAGCGAATTATAGCACTTTTTCAAAAAAAATGTGCTATAATCTTTGAGATTATAGCACAAAACAATCAATTGAACAGTATTTTTTACATATTATCATTTTTTTTGTGTAATGTTACAAATTTTTTATTGCACAGTAAACGGAATAACTACCGTTTCGCCATTTGCCCAGCCTGTTGGATGTGGTGCATTAGCGTGACCGCCTAAAGTTAATACCAGCTTATAATCACCTGACTGAAGAGGGCCATATAATCCATCCCAATCTACTGTAAATGCTAACATACCGCCGCTTGGTACAAATGATTCCTGCTGCTGGCGGTAGTCACTAAACCAAGATGAATCTAATATTGGTATTTCGGGCCATCCCCATTCATACCACGGACTATCCTGTGCATCTTGTTCATGGGTAATCATCATTATTCTTGCGGCATGATTAATGTCGTACGCTGAAATATTTTCTACAACCACTGTCATGCTAGTTGATGTTACATTACTATGCTCTATAAAATGAATGTGTGGAGTCATCCAGTCGTATTCTGGTTGCGGTGGTAAATATACAGGGCTATCAGATGTCACATGAAATTCTACTACTGCATATGTTGATTCTGTTTCCCGTCTTTCATCTGAACCAAAAGTTAACCAACCTGGACGAACAAACATATAGCGACCAGGGGCAAGTTCACCGAAACGCCAATGCCATTCGATATGATTTTGTTCAATTCCGCCGCTTTGCAACATATACATTGCTTGAGTCCATCCACCACCATCTGTGCCCGGTAAATGCGGTACAGTGTCCCAGCTTCCATTTGAGTAATAAAATAATTCCCAGTTTCCACTATGGTTAAATTCGTGAGTTGACCTATTTTCCAGCATAAACGCTATGCTTGTGCGGCTGATTTCAATTTCGCCTACTGCAACTATTTGAAAGTCTGTATGTTGTGTCACACGAGAAATTATTTCCGCACGCCGTTCATGCATTTCAGGCGTTACAGATGGGGTAAATGTGATTTTAGACGAATCTACTGATAAATCCTGCAACACATTGTTGAACATTGCTTTCTGCGCATCATTATAAGGGTCTAACCAAACATTGATGCTGTTTGTCATGTCATTTAAGCCCCAGCCAACACCACCTGCGGGGCGCAGACTGTCAACTGCTGCATTTAATACATCAAGTGCAGCATTAAGTTCTTGAAATGTGAATGCAACTTGTTGGACTATAATTCCAAGTTCACGCATTTCTTCAATAGCAACAGCAGAATTGGTGTCGGCAAATGCCGCCTCAATTACAGAAACTACTAAAATGCCAAATTCATTTGAGTGTGTTCCGCCTAGGTATCTTGAGGCAATCACATGACCTGACGCACCAATGGGTTGACCGTCAATAACTTGCCACCAGTAGTCGTTAAAAGTCATCTGGTTTAATAGAAATTCTAAACTAGTGCCCGCAGCGATAATCATGTCCATTTCATCATCTGTAAAGCCAGCTACGCTTCTCAGCTGTTCGCGAAGACCGGGTGAATCCATTATTGGTTGGGGAAGGTTTTCATCGGGTGTGTTGATGATGTTTTCGGTGGGTGTTTCAATACTGATGATGTCATCATTGACGGTTTCATACGCATTGGTGGGGTCATTTGAACACGCTGCCATTAGTAGCACCGTAAATGCAATCATACATAGCGAAAAAATCTTTTTGTTCATATTCTCATCTCCTATTTTTGTTGATTCGCGTGGGGCTGTTGCAAAACTGTGAAAACGGTTAGCAACAGTCTTTTTTTTAAAGAAACCTGGTAAGGAGATAGAAAAAATGCCCCGAATGAGTGCAAAAATCGGAAGGATGAATTGTTTTTTGTTGACATTGTGGAAAAAAGGCAACACAAAACCCCCCTCATGTTTTGCAGCTGAGGCTGATAGAGTTAGGCTGCTTTTAGTTCGTGTAGGTCTTTGCCGTGGCGGTTGTTTTGGATTTTTGAGTGCAGCTTATTTATGTTGTGACCGAGACAAAGCAACAAAAGTTCCGTTTTAACGTTTGGTGTACCCCGTGTCATGAATCG